>Ga0123341_1005499_pt1 | contig 11307 bp, 8 predicted proteins | sample Turbeapinknodule_FD_89959 | JGI IMG/M metagenome (GOLD analysis project Ga0123341, IMG submission 89959) | Root nodule microbial communities of legume samples collected from Mexico - Turtle bean Mexico pink nodule | ecosystem: Host-associated > Plants > Roots > Nodule | place: Mexico: Nepantla... | reverse complement strand
CTCGCCACTTAAGGGGGTCGCGCTCCAAGGAAAGTTGTGCACCAAGTTACTCCTTGTATGGGTAACTTAGTCAAATGGCTTGAAGAGTAGAAGTGACGCTCAAGTGGAGGAGGCTCCAGATAGCGACACGTGTACAGCTGGATGTGAGCCACGTGACCAGAGGTGTAACCGTCAGGAGAGAGAAAATGCTCAGGTATATAAGGAACACTTAACAGACTTTTGAGGTACGCTTTCAGAATACCTTCTAGTACACTGAGATTCACTGCGCACGGTTCCTTGAGTTGAGATATTCTCTCTGAGTTTTTGGTGATTCCGTCACTGACTTGAACGTTGGAGCGCGATCGGCCGTAGCGGCGCCACTTTATTTTCTTCAGGTTCTTGCGAGGAATTAGGGCGTGAGGAGCAAATGCTAACGTGGTGCGAAGCTGATCAAGAGGAGAGACCTTTGACGTGACAAAACTCTTGCACTCAGGTCAACCGGCAGGATCATAATCTTAGTAAAATTATTATATGCCAAAAAAGTATGTACGCAATGCTTCTAAAAATATCTAAAACCAACTATATTTTATGTCTTATTTTTACGTCAAACCAAATATCCTTTTATGGAAAAACTTGTGGTTCTCACACTATAATTGCGATATTTCATAAGAGAAACTAAAAAAGGTCAACATAGCTAAGAAACTAAGACAGATAGAAAAATTGTTGAAACTAGAAGTAAAATTTATATACAAAAATCAAACTAATATAAAAATTAAAAAATTGAAGGACTAAATAATGTTTTAAAAATGAGCAATTAAAAACATAAAATACATTTATGATGTGATAAATGATTAGTTAATAATGTAATAATATTGTCACAATACTTAATATTAAGGTTTAATATACTTATTTATTTTATTATTGTTTAGTTTTTCTCAATTTTGTTTCATTTTTTAAAACTTTTTAATAAGGTGTCATTTTAAAAAAAATGTCACTCTTTTGTTAAATTTCTCATGATAATTTGTGGAAGAAAATGGAGTGGCAGTAATATAGGTGTGTGATTGTTGATATTGATGTTGCTGAGTGGTTTTAAATGTAAATAATTTTAATTATAAAAGTTATTTTTCATAGAAAATAACAACATTTTTGTCTTTGGAAAAATACCAGTAATAACACTATCATTTTGGACATTCTCTAGTTCTATTACAAGATGAGTGTGCATGTTATAATAAATAGTATAATGTGTTCTTTTTTTAGTTCAATGTTTTTATTTTGTTGGGATTGTGAATAAAATATAGTTTTGGTAAGAATTTCTTATATGAGGATTATAAAAAATGACAATAGAAAAGTAAGAGTGAGGTGCAAAAAGAGTGAAAGGATAGTGCAAGTGGAATACATACATGTTGTAAGCAACTAACTTTCACAAAAATTCTTAATAATTCTTAATAGTTGAGAAAGGTAATGGACATCCATAAAAGTTCTAATTTTATTTATTGAATACCAAATGATTAAGTGACAAGGTTGAATATTGTTTGAGAAAAATTCAATATAAAAAGTTTATGACATTCACAATAATACTTTAAGAAAATAGAACATAACCATAAGAAAATAGAACATAACCATAAGTAGGTGTATAAGTCATACGTTAAGATATTGTCGTAAAAAAGGTAAATTGAGAGTTTATTCAAGAGGTATATAAGAATTTGTTCTATACAAACTCAACTGTATAATATAAGTGTGTTTATATTAATTTTAAAACAATAAATTACTTAGTTCAACTATAAAATAAATAAATCTAATTTCAATCCATTTTAATGTAACTTAATTAAACCAAGTCAAATTTATTATTTTATAATTTGAAATATTTTATGATTGGTGAATATCTCAAAAAAGATTTTCTAAAAAACTAAAATATGAATTAGCCTTTTAAAATATGAGTGTTGGTTTGGTATAATTTTTTTCTAAACATTAAAAATATATCGAATTACGAAATGTAAAATCATTTCTATTTCTAAATAATTCGTAGTTACGTACGTTCACGATGGGACTCGAACCCACAATCTCCCGCTCCGGAGGCGAGCGCCTTATCCATTAGGCCACGCGAACTTGATTTAATGTATTAACACAGTCCTTATATTTCTCTGTCGTCTTAATAAGAAATATGTTATTTTATTATAGGTACTAGATAAGGATTAAATGAATGCGTTGTAGTTACCCTTTAAAATTCTTAATTCAGCTTAACATGTATATCATCTTTACTGACATTACATTTTGTATCTTCATGGTTTTAAGTGACTGCTGAAATGTTAAATATATTTTTTGTTTTACATTTATTTAAAAGAATTATTTCTTTTCTTTTCTACTCACTTCATTTTTCTCCTTCGTTGAACTTCTTTGTGTCCAGTGTGCACCTCCATTTTTGTGTGAGAGGTCTTGTTGAAATAATGTTACTCTTTCAAGAATCGTTTCAAATCCCATTTGGTTTCGAATCCCATTGCCCCGCCTTGCTGCTTTAACATGTTGGTTTTTTTTATTCTTTCTTCGTTTTTCAAGGTGGTGGTTTATTTCAAGGTGGTGGTTTATTCCGGATTGGATGATTCAGGAAAGTTCTAAATTACTTAATCTAAAAAGTATTTTAAAGTGTAATGTACAATCCGAAATCCATTTCCAAATCTGGAAATGCATTTTGGAAGGCACAATCCAAAATACATTTGTTTTAAAAGAAAGACTCTTAATGAAATCATTTGGTATTTTGACATTTGGAAGAGATATGATTAGGCGAGACATCTTAAGGCGAAGCTAGACATAGACCGACAATGTTGATCCATGAAAGAGATAGGGAAAAAGGTGTCACTGACATTTGTGGTGATGTGTTGTTAAGAACTACAAAAATACATGATGAGAAACACATATTCATTGGTAAACATTTTGATACCTCCTAACTATTGAGTTATGTTGATAACGTGACCCTAAGACTTTAGGAGGTGAGGTAAGAAATAAAAATTTCAATTATATTTGGTCATGTGTTATTGTTTACCATTACAAACACTAACATATTTCTTTTAGGATTGAGGAGAGTTGAAGTTGGTTTCCCATGGGCAAAAGTTAAGTAAATTTGGGATCCCTCGTCCTTAAATTGAGGTCATGATGCTTAACATCGGATTGTTGCTCCTCTGCAACATTAGTTATGAGACTGTTGATAAGGGTCTCATTTTATCCTTTGTGGAAAGGTGACACCGTGACATCAACACTTTTCATCTTCTTGATGGTGAGATGAGCATCACGTCGGGTGATGTGTCTACATTGCTGCATATCTCCATAGTTGGACAATTTTGTTCATTTGTGATGTTGGATTTTACATCAACATCAATGTTGTTGATTGAGCTCCTTGAGGTGGACTTTGGTGATGCTACCACAGAGTTAATGTAGTATCGTCGCAAAACGGTTAGTTTTCGCATTTTTTGTAGGTTATGGATATGTATATCCGTAACTGTGTTAATGTGTTCCAGATGTGTATATCCAATTTAGTTCTGGATGGTTATGTCCAAAAGAATATTTTGCTTGATTAGTTCTGGATATTAATATTCATATGAGTCGCGGATGAGCACATATGGAATGCGTTTTTTAGTAGTTTCGGATTTGGAAATCTAGAAGTGAATATATGTGCGTTTTTTTTTCTGTCCATTGCCATCAATGATGTTCCTACTATCTATACCCTCAAAATTGGCCTTATAATATTAGTGATTAATTTAAATTTGTTACACATTTAGGACTAAATCAATTTTTTTCATTCTTTACGAAATTAGTCATTACTTTTAGCTTTGTAGTTTTGATTTAGTGCACTTAGTTATTATAACTGAACAATGTTTTATTTGGTCTTTAGTTTGGAATGATTAGTTTCTCAAATTACCCTTAATAATCTATCTATTTTTTTTTGACCAATTTTGTTTTTGATTTGATGTTATGAATAGTAAGATGGTGAGGACTAGAGGAGAAGGATCTTTTAATTTGGACCGTGTGCGACCAACTGCATCTGTGAGAAGAAGGCGTGGTGGTCCTAGTACTTCAGTTCCAAATAAGGACTTTGAAGATTATATTGAACAAAAAGAAGTTGAAATTGATGATGAAGGCTATCCAGGAGGGCCAGTGGATAAGTCATTATTGATTAATTATGAAGATTATGTGGCCAGACAGTTAAAGGATGATTTGGTAAGTAATGAACATTAATTGAGTGTGTTATGTATGTATGTATTTATTAATGATATATCTTGATTATTGTAGGATCGTGGTGAGTTGAAGGTTGTTTCTCATGGGAGAAAGATAAATAAATTAGGAGCACCTCATTAGCGCATAGAAGCTATAGTAGACATGTTTGGCTTAGGTGGTCTGGTTTATGCTAGTTATGAGAATTTACGAGGGTTGCTTTGTGCTTTTGTAGAGAGGTGGCATGCAGAGAGAAACATATTTCATTTACCTATCGGGGAGAAGACCATCACTCTTGATGATGTGTCAAATTTGTTGCATTTGCCCATTCTCAGCCAATTTTACACGCACCAGACCTTAGATGCAAATGCAACGAATGATTTGTTGGTAGAATCCCTCCGTGTTGACCGCGGAGTTGCATCTGAAGAGATAAGACATTGTCGGGGAGCTCATGTGCGCCTTAGTTGGTTGAGAGATGTGTATGAGGACACATGCTCAAGGAGACAGTGGACTGTAGCTGCCAGAGCTTATTTACTTCACCTTGTTGGTTGCGCTTTCTTTGCAGACAAGGGTGCTACTTCAGTTAGTGTGATATATCTTGGGTTTTTTGTCGATTTCAGGCTGAATGAGGGATATGCTTGGGTGGCAGCTGCATTAACCCACATTTATCAGTAGTTAGGAGATTGTAGTTACGCAAAGACTAGAGAACTAGCTGGTTACGACATTGTTGCAGGGTTGGATTTATGAGCATTTCTCGTCTATAGGGATGAGACATATGCAACCCCAGTATTCTGAAGACCAACTATAGTGTAGGATGTATGAACCAAGGAAAGTTACTTCAATTTTTGTTGTCCGATTGCAGCTAGATACATTGACACCAGCTTGCATTCGGTTTTCCCCATACGACGAGAAGAGGGAAAAATGTACATTTGAGTGAATATCGTTATTCTCTGGTTATATGAGGCTTGGAAATTGGAGACAATTGCACTTGTCGAAACGTGTTCTTCGTTAGTATGAATATGTGCAGATGATCCATTGGCACCAATCTGTAGTTAGAAATGATGATCCCACTACAAATGAAATGGACCGACGATGGTTACATTTCAATGATTATGTCATACAGGATAAGGACGTAGCACCTTATCCTGGCGCCTGCGTTCAACAGTACATGGAGGGGTTTCGATCGGTATCACATCCATATGTCATTGACTTGGTGGAGGATGAGCGTCCTGTACTCATACCCTCATAAGCACCTGCCCACAGACCAGTGGCAACTCATCCTCAGGAGACACATCCTTAACATCTTACTTTGGTATGTAGAACCATTAATAACATTTTCATTTCTGTTAATTTTGTTATAATATTATCACATTCATACTTATAGGGTATTTGTCGTAGAATTACACAAACATTGCAACCATTACTTAATCATGGTGATGTGGTGAAGTGATACAAACCATTTTGACAAACGAATGACTAACGACACAACAAAAACTTCACAATTAAGTCAATCATCTCAGCATCCAATTCAAGGCCCCACCAAACTTCAAAATGACCACAACAGAAGAAGAACTGGACATAGGCCAGAGCATCAAATTTATTTTTTCTGGTCTTTGTAAAAGACAAGTTTATGTAAATAAATTGGGCTCACTTTGGGGGTCCAAATAAAATAATAAGATAGAGTAGGGTCTGCTTAGTAATTTGAGTAGGGCGTGCTTATTAATTTGGGCTTGTGTCAAGCCCACCTTTCTGTTAGAGTTGTAGGCCTTAAACAAGAGGGGGGTGAATTGTTTATGAAGGATTTTCGCAAATATTGAAGGTATAATGAAGGCCAATGAGAATTAATCAACCAAAAATATGTTCTGTTGATTTTAAAAAGAGATTTCACTTAACAACAGAAAATCAACCGGTTGTTTTTGCGAAACAATCAGTTGTTTATAGCAGCAGTTATAAACTTAAAGCAAAAACAGGTTTAAAGAGATAAGGGATAGAAAGATTCACACAGGAAATTTATACTGGTTCACTCTTAGCCAAGAGCTACATCCAGTCCCCAGAAAACCTCTGAGTATTCCACTAAGCAATCAAACACTTTGATTACAACACACACACCAAAGTGCTAATCTTGAACCCTTCAAGAACACACACCACCTTTGGCAATTACACCACAGAATTCAGAACACCCTCTGAATCCGCACACCAACAGTTCTTACAGAAATACAATGGTCAAGAGAGAAAAAGAATGATAACACCTGATATAATCACAGATTGAATAGTAGAAGCACAACACAATCATATTCCACTCTTAGAAAGAATCCAAAGCTTGAAGCAATCTTGGAAAAACTTTATTTGAAAGTATTCTAATGAATCAATAACAACCAGGAGCGTAAAACAAATTATATATACTCCAATTAGTTGTTAAAAACATTTAATGCAAAAAACCAAATCATTTTTAAAATACATAACAAATTAAATCAGTCCAACTGAATTCTGTTAAGAATTTTAAAAAATATCTTATTGAAAACACAAAACAATCGGTTGAATTGGCTTGACAACAAATTCAACCAATTTCAAGCTTTTTCAAATTCTTTTCAAAAACACTAAGTGTAAAACAACCGGTTGAAACGACAATTCAATAAGTTGATTTTCCACTTTCTTTAGAAAACACATTTTTCAAAAGAACTTGAATAAAGCAACCTTGGATCAAATCTATGAGTGGATTTACAAATCCAAACTATACAAAACCCACACACACAAGCAACAACAAAGTCTTCAAGCAATCTTCTTGGATTTGGAGACATCAAAGCCTAAGTTCAACACTTTCATGACATGTTCACCTAGGTTTAGGGTTTCTTTGACCTACCTTCTAAAAGGTTTCTAACAAATGACTCTTCTACCCCTCTCACTCTTTCTCTCCAAGTCACTCCCTCCTATATAAAGGGTGCCTTACCTCATGTTATTTACACTTGAATTTGAATATAGAAGAGAAACTCTGTTTGAGTGATTAGTGAGCTTTGTCTCCTAAATTGTTCTTGTGTCTTATCTTGGGAGTAGTGCACCTCAAATGGCGACTCCTCACCACTTATCTAGGAATTCTCTCACCCTCCAAGTGGCGTGATTCCTTGCTCCATTTCCCACAAACTTTCTTCATCTCTTCATCTTTTTCCTTTCTTATTTACGCCATTTCCATTGCTTTTTATGTTCTTGAGTTCTTCCTTTCTTATTCGGTTTCCATGTTTTTTCTTTCCATTATATGTTCTTTAATTCTGCACCTTTTTATCATCAATACCATATAATTGTGTTTTCTCTTTTCCCTCTAGAAGTGAACCTTCACACTTACTTAACCACTTGGTTAAGTTTGTGTCTAGTGGGAATATTTTTTGGGTTTCTCACCATAATTGCTAATTCAAAAAATTCTAAACAAAGTGCAACCCATAAAATGTTCAATCTTCAAGCAATTTAAATTTCGCTTTTCAATTCAGCACCTTTAAATTCAGTCTCTAAATTCTTGTCATTTACAATTTCGCCGTTTTATTCATTAAACACTTTAAATTCTACTTTTGAATTATTTTGTGTCATTTTTTTTACCTTACCTCATTTGCTTGAGTCTTATGTTCTTAGTATTCTAGGAGTCTATAAATCCATTATGCTTATTTTAACTTTAATTGCGAAGATCTAAAAACAATTAGAAATTGTTTAAGTGGTAGTTGATTTAGTTCCAAATAAAGAATTCAAGTGACCATATGAATTGAATCCCAATCTATTTGCGAGAATTGAAAGTGAATTAAAAATATGCATGCCAAGATTATGGACATTTTGAATCCATAAAAAAAAACAAAGACAAAAACAAAGTTAGTGCAATTCACTTTTCAAGTTCAAAATTGCTAAAAAGAGGATTCTTTTTATGTGGCAAATTGTTTTCATATTTGTGGGATTTTATCCTTCTTAATTTTACAATTTCTAAGAAAATCAAACTTCATAGTTAAAAGTTAAGTAAGTCTATTTGTGGAATTTTATCCTTCTTACTTGGTGTAAGAGTGAACCAGTATAAATCTATTTGTGTGATTCTCTCTTTCCCTAATCTCAATTATATATGTTTTAAGTTCTTTTTATAAACTGTTGATAAAAACAACCGGTTGAATCGCATAAACAACTGGTTGATTTTCTAGAAATCAACTAAAACAATTTTGTAACTTGAGCATTTTCATTCCTTTGGCTTTGATTCTTCATTGGCTTTCTCCATACCTTCAAAGTTTGCGAAAAACGTTCAAAAAGAATTCACCCCCTCTTGTTTTAGGCCAACAATTCTAACAATTGGCATCAAGAGCTAGGTTCTTGAAATTTACTCAAGTTTTGATCTAAAAATATGTTTTTATGGCTGATAAACTACCTTTCGGGGAAGGTATAAATAGACCACCACTATTTTGTGGTGTAAACTACCAATTCTGGAAGGTAAGGATGAAAATCTTTGTTGAATCAATTGAAAAAGGTATTTGGGATGCAATTAAAAATAATCCTTTTATCCCTATGCTTGAAGATGAAAAAGTAATTTATGAAAAACCTTGGTCCCAATGGACTGAGCAGGAAAGTAAAAAGGCCCAATATGATTGTATTGCTAAGAACATTATCACATATGCCCTAAGTTTTGACGAGTTTTTCAGGGTGTCTCAATGTGAATCAACAAAAGAGATGTGTGATACTCTTGAAGTGACTCATGAAGGCACCAATGATGCGAATAGGGCAATGAAGCACACTCCTGTACAAGAATATTAGATGTTCAAAATGTAGAAGGGAGAAACAATTGTAGAAGTGCAAAAAAGATTTACTCATATTGTAAACCATCTTATGAGTCGTGGGAAAACATTTCATAAAGAGGAACTTAATATCAAAATTCTCAAGTGCCTTGATAGATCATGGCAGTCCAAGGTCACTACCATATCTGAATCAAAGGATCTAACCTCCATGACCACTGCCTCATTGTTTGGAAAGCTGAGAGAACATGAGTTAGAAATGAACAAGCTAAGTATTCAACAGAATGAGGACAAGCATGTGAGGACAATTGCATTGAAGGTTGTTGGGCATAGAAACTGTTAACATTCAAGTGATAACAACGAAGAAGAAACACTTAGCTTACTGTCAAAGAAATTCATCAAGTTCTTAAAGAAGAACAATAGTAAAAATTACACCACTGACAGGTATGTTAGTAAGAAACTTACTGATTTCAATACTAACAAATATACATGTTTTGGATGTGATGAGTAGTGACATATAAAAGCTGAATGTCCTAGTAAAGAAAGCAAAGAGAAAAAGTCCAGCAAGAAGTTTGAAAAGAAGGGAAAATAAAAAAAGGCCTACATTGCTTGGGATGACAATGATGTATCATTATCAAGTGCCTCTTCAAGTGAAGAAGAAGAAGCAAATTTGTGTCTAATGGCCAAGGGAGAAAACGACACAAGCAGTGTAAGCTCCTATTCCTCAGTTAATGTTGTAAATTATAGTCAGCTTCTTGAAGCTTTCAAGGAAACACATGCTAATAGACTGACTCTATTGAACAATCGATTGAAAGACTTAAATAATTGGCTGGAAATTAGAGTTAAAACACTGGAAGAAGAGCTAGAACATTCGAAAAATGATTTTGAAAATCTAGAAGTGATTTATAAAAACTCTTATTGCAAGTGTAACTCTAGTGTCTGTGAAAACTGTGAATCTCTTGAAAAGAAGATTCACTATCTTGTAAAAATAGTGGATAAGCTTTCAAAAGGAAAATCAAACTTTGAGACTGTTCTAGCATCTCAAAATTGTGTTTTTGGAAAATCTAGTTTGGGTTTCTATCCACAGAGTAAGAAAAATGGAATTTCAAAGCCTTATTCTACTATAACAGAAAAATAATCGATTGAAAAGTCGAAACAACTGGCTGTTGCATGTTTTTACTGCATGCAAATAGGAAATTCTGTTAGGTTCAGTAAAATTAGGAAATTTTATGTTCCTAAAGGTGTTATGAAGTGGATTCCCAAGAATCCTAAGGGTTCAAAGGATCCATTTGATGTTCATGAACCCAAATTTGTAAGGGGAGCAAATCTTGGTACTTGATTTTGTCTTATGCAAGATTCTTTGTTAGAAAATCAGTGTATGTGATGAGGACCAAGGAGAGAGGGCGCCTACCCATGATGATGACCAAGCCCAACCCATGACCTCAGCACCCACCATACCTCAAAGGATTACTAGAAGCAAAACACAAACTTTGGGTGCTGAGCATTAGTTGGTTTCTCTTTTTGTAATTTCCGTAGAGTATGTCTAGATAGCATAAATAAGAGGTGAAGATATAAGAATGGGCCTATGAGAAGTCCATTAGGGCAGAAAGGAAACCTTAGCTTCTAGAATGATGTACATGGTGCGGCTTTGACCAAATTCTACCCTAGAAACCGCACCACTTTTCCCTTTCCCCTTCTACCCTCATTTCTTGTTTTCTAAGGCTCTTCATCCTATAAATAGGAGGCCTCCATCTTTGTATTTACAAGTTGAAATTATATTAAAGAAATTGTGCATAATTTTTATGTGAGTAGTGAGTGAGTGAGTCTCCTCCAATTTGGTCTTATCTTGTGGGTTATGATGCTCTCAAGTGGCGACCTCCTTTCACTTATCTTGGTGGTTCCACCCCATCAAGTGGCGTGATACACCATTGATCCACCATCCATAAGTCCTTCTTTCATCATTTCTTCCATCTATCCATTCCTTTTCATGTTTGTATCTTCCTTGTCCTTTAAGTTTCAACATACATTCATCATCACCTTATTCATGTATTTTTCTCTTTGCCTAATGGAAATGAACCTTCACATCTACTTAACCACTTGGTTAAGTTAATGTCCAATGGGGATTTTCCTTAGGTTATCACCTCTAATTGTCTAAAATCCAAATCTAAGTAAAGTGTCACCATAACAATGAACAATCCTAAAATCAACTCACATCATGTTGTTATCAGAGCTTAGGTTCTTATGCTTAACTTGTTTGAGTTGATTTGGCACTTTACAATTTCTTTACATTCTAGCACCTTTAATTCTTGTCTTTAAATTCAAGTACCTTTACTTTCTTGTCTTTAAATTCAAGTACCTTTACATTCTTGTCTTTATT
>Ga0123341_1005498_pt1 | contig 11308 bp, 5 predicted proteins | sample Turbeapinknodule_FD_89959 | JGI IMG/M metagenome (GOLD analysis project Ga0123341, IMG submission 89959) | Root nodule microbial communities of legume samples collected from Mexico - Turtle bean Mexico pink nodule | ecosystem: Host-associated > Plants > Roots > Nodule | place: Mexico: Nepantla... | reverse complement strand
GGTTGTATTACCTAATTCTTAATGATGGGTTAACTTCACTGATCTTGGTTTGAGCGTTAACGGTAATAGGGGTCGGTCGTCGGCCAAGTTCCCCCTGGTATGGGTCGGCCTTCGGCCAATTTCCCATGGTCTTGGTCGTTTTGGCCAAGTCTTCTAAGGTCTCGGCCAAGTGGGTCGTCGGCCTCGTCATCTCGGCCAAATCTCTCAAGTCTTCGCCAAGTTCCCTTGGTCTCGATCAGGTGGACTCGACCTTAGACAGACAGGTGGGTCTCGGCCTCGCCCATACCGGTACAGTTTGTTTATTATGTATTCAACTCTTATTTTCTTTCTTCGTATGTTCTCACTCTTCTTCATGAATAAATTACTTCTTGATTTTAAGAAAAAAAAGAGTTGACAAATATTTTATTTATTTATAACCTACTTATTTTGAGTTTTAATTTCATAATAACTTTTAAATCTAAAAAAAAAAGTTTTTGTAAAAATAGAATAATGAAATTTTAAAGAAAACTTAATCTCCCTTCTCTTTTTTCTTCTCTCCTATTTTTTCTTATGTCATCTCTTTTAATTTAAAAATATGTGAAAACTATTGAAAAAAAAAATTTAAAACTTTTATGTTTAAAGTAGTCTTCAAGCCTAAAGTGATCACCCCAAACACAACCTGCGTCCATTCTTTTGTTTTATTCCATATTGGATTCTTTCATAATACAAGAGAAAATAAATCAGACTACTCATTGGAGGTATGCAACCTAACTCACATCAAACATAAGTTATACCAACCCATTTAGTTAACAATAATAATAATAGTTGTAAAGATTAAAAAAAACAAGGCCTTAGATATAAATTATGCTAATTAATTCATCAAACCTAAGCCACTTCAACTTTTTTTTTATTGTTTTTGGCAACCATTGATATCTTCTCACCTACATATACTCAACACAAAGCGATATAAAGTTACTACACTGGCTACTGAGACAATGTTTGGTCATTGTCACAAATCTTGTTTTTTCCCAGAAAATATTAATTCTCACATAACCATATAAATGTCTTTTAACAATAATGTAGAGAAATTATGATTATTTTTTGAATAGAATTGGGTTTACATAATGTTTGATTTCATGTAACTAGTTTGATTATTAGAAAAATGAATTTAGTGGTCCATAATATTGTGGGTAGTAGCTTTTTATTTCTGATGTAGCAGCTTTTGACTAATGTGTTGTTTTAACCCGTGGCTCTTGAAGTGGGCCTACCCATGTTACTCCTAAAGAGTGAAATTCGGTAAAAGTGGTGTTGAAAGCCCATTTGATGTGTTTTTGTTACAGATTTTTAGGGCTTTGTGTGGACCATGTACCTTTCTGTTTCCTGTTCACAGTTTGACCATGGAGAATAAACATCGTACAGTCCAAAGCAATTCGGAACTTCTTAACCTCCACTAACTTACAAACCACTCAAAAACAAATTCCCACCATGTGCTTTCCTTCTAAATCCTATTTCTCATGTACATATCAACTTCTTCATTTCAAACATTCAATTGCACTACCACATACAATTTCAGATCTCAAAAAATATCATTTTTTCGTCTCACACTATAATAAAAGATTATTTTTCATTATTAATTCATATTTTATTATTCTTAAATTATTTACCGTTATTATTGTATTAATAATTAGTTTACCTCTAGTCGATGTGAAATCTCCAACACACTCCCTCCCCCTCACGCCGAGAGTGACAGTCGTGTGTGGGATAACATATTATGGGTGGTCCGATAACGGTCCGATAGCAGGTGACCTGATAAGCCCACTAAACACTCGTTAGGATAGACTTTAAATGATTCTGATATCATATTAAGAAGTGAACTTTTAAACCTAATTCAATCCCATAAAACCGGCTCATGGGGTGAGGTTTGCACCCACTTATATACAATGAAATGTCATAATCTCTAGTTGATGTAAGATCTCCAACACATCCCAATATTTATAATTTTATTATATATATTATTCAAGTAAATCAAAATGAATGTAATTAGATTCAATCAATTTCTATAACTTTTGAGTCCTGTCATTTTTTTTCAATTAGTTTCATTCTTTATCTCAAAACACATTTTCAAGCATATCAATTTGACAGAAAATGTCCAAGACAATATATGTATAGATTGTATAATTATTGCTTATAGTAATTTTGTTAACGTTTACAGTATTTTATAATATATAAATAAATGCAAAATTTGATGTTAAAATTAAGTTAGAGTAAAGTGTATGAGGAGAATGTATAGAAGATTCGATGGTGGGTTACTTATTTATTTTGTCTTGTTTGTGAGTGAAAGTCCTAAGTGGATGACATGAGCAGAGCATTTGTGTGGTCCTGTGTTGTTCCTCATTCTATCCATTCATTTCCACTTTTTTTGTTTAGTTTTGAATGTTTGAAAGTAGCACAGCATGATCCATTGGCATTAATTTGTTGGGTTTGGAGTTAGTTGCAAAATTGGTGTAGTTTGGAGCAACAGAAGTGGAGAGTTGTTGTGTTTCATTTTTGGGTTTGGAACAGTGTTTGTGATATCTATCAATTTCAACTGTTTAATCATCTACTCTCATAAATGCATTAGGACCACCATGCATTCGTCATGCGTTATCATAACCGCATGCTACCCCTATTTCTTCCTCTCCTCTATTCAACACTTAATTCTATTTTTCATTTTTTTTTTCATTTATTCAACCCTTTAAATCTCTTTTTCTTTTTGCATCATTTCATCTATCATGTTTCTTGTTTAATCACTTTTTTTCCTCTCATCCATCTTTCATCAAATTATGGTAATCTAAGTAATCTTAATTTCTTTTTTCTTCTTTCATGAAAATCACTTCAATTTTAAAAATCTTTTAATTTTTTTTATCGTTTATTTAAATTCTTGGAAACTCCAAAACTAATTACATTTCTAATTATTTTGATCAACTTCTGAAAAAAAATGTAACTATGATTACTTCAAAAGGAAAAGTTATCTTTGTAATTGCAACTAAAATAATAGCTAGTCGTTTATTTAACAAAAATAAATCACATTTTTTAAAACCTTTAAACAAATGGGCCCTAAAATAATGTATGTCAAATCTTTATAATGAGGTGGTTTTACGAATAAATATGGCATAAATCTTAAGTGTTTTGATATGCATTGAATAATTTAACATCCAACTTATTTTATTAGACCAAATTAATTAATATGTTTAGTAAGAAAGTTTATAACTTATGATAATATACTTATAGGTGTATGTATGTCGATAAGAAAATAAAATTTATAAAAATATACTCTTTTATATAACTTTATGTTTATTAATCACATCAATAAACAATTTCATCAAATATTTCCAACTCTATAAATTACCTTATAAACTATTAACTTTCGTCTAATAACTTAAAACAAATTGAAATGGCTTATCAATTACTTTCATAAAGAGACAGTTGAAAAGTATACCGATAAAAAAAATAATAGATTTTTGTATTTAGTGTTTTTATTTCAGGGAGTTGTAGCTCAATATTTTAGATTAAAATAGTCCTTTAATAAAAAAAATTTTATAAACATAACTAATTAACATTTTTCAATTAAACTCTTTGAGGTGTCCAGTGAAATGTGTGTTTAGTTTCATATTTTGAAATTTGTATTCACATTTTAGTGTTATATATATATATATATAAAAACTTATCATAAAGAATTATATTATATTTTCATACATTTCTTGAAATTATAACAAAATAAATGTATGATTTTCTCAATATAGGTTGTAAAAAACAAATATAAATAAATATACAATATATTAAAAAAAGTTGAAATCTCTTTTATGTTAGCCCAACTGAAATTTTGACGTGTAATAATATGTCTTCATACGATTATAACAGTAATCATACTCTTATAAATAAAAAAATAAAGAGTAAATTAACTTGGATCAATATAAATATTTATATATAAATAATTTTAGCATATATATGTATATTTAGGGTTTGAATAAAGGATTAAAAAGTTATATCAAAATATAATAATTTCTTTATCTCAAAAAAGGATAAAATAAACTTGTTTTCAGTTCAAATAGTTTTCTAAAGCTCGTACCATACGGGGATAAAACAAATCAAGACTAGGAATACATCTCAAAATCAACCATTCATAAATCAAATAAAATCAACAATACATTCAAAGAAAAATTTAAATATTTTCTCAAAAAAAAAAGCTATTTAAACCAACATCACAATATTTTCTCATATCATTTTTTGAATTCAAAATCTTAACACTTGAACCTTCAAATTCTTCAACTTAGTTCAAAGACAATTTTATATCACAAAATATTTCAATTATTTTAGACTAGGGTTCATTTTACATTTTTTCACAACATTTCCTTTAAAAATCCAATTATCAAACTAAGTAGTTTAAGATAACATCCCTTACCTCTAAATACTGTGCTGAGGATGATAAATGTTTAAAGAACAAAGAAGAGTTAGAGAAATCTTAACTTATTCACAGAAAACCCAATTTAAAAACCCAGTTTTACAAAATAGGTAGATTTGATTTATTTTCTATTGCCTTTTAAATGACAACTTTTGAAAATAAAAAGCATAAACAATTGTCTGAGAATTTTTAAAGCCAAATTTTTTTAGAGAAATGAAAAATAAATTAATTTTACAATATATGTAACCTCTTAACTTAAAATAATAAGGTATTTATTAGTAGTCTATTTAAAACCTTTTATAAAAATGGTTATTATTGCAACAAAACATGCAACACTCAAACTAAAAAGTAGTAGATTCTAAAGTAAACTTTATAGTAGGCCTTCTATTTTGTGTTTGGGACAATACTGAGTTATAAGGAATCAAATCAAATACAATACAATACAAATGGGGTACACTAGCAAAAGTCTTGGCCCTTTTTCATCTTTTCTATCTTCTTTATAAATTAAATTACAAACAAGTGAGAAGATAAACCATAAACTCATAGATGTGATGTAGTTTCATGTTTTTGGATCAACAACACAAAACACTAACTGGTTTCTTAATTTAAGGTGGTTATAGTTTTGTTGAAGTTAATTAAAAAATTTTGAAATTTGACTTAAAAAGTGTGGAAATAATGTTCTTAGAAGTGGGTTATCAAAGTTATGAAGACTAATTATTAGGTTTTGGAGAATAGGAGGGGATTTTTGGAGCAACTAAAACTTGTAATTGATGAAAGTGAAATAGAAATAAATAAAAGGAGGGAAATGGGTGTGAGTTTTACGGCGGTGGAATTAGTACTAATTAATCAAGCGTGTTCAAATCACATGCCACACATCAAATAATGAAATAAGATATAAGAAGAAAAGGTGTTTTAAATGAAAAAGGTAAGTGAGAAAATAAGAAAAGAAGGAATTTTTTATTTATTTTTTCTCCACTATCTCACAAAAATCAAACACCCTTATACGTTGATCATTGGATATCATTATTTTCCAAGCTTTGAATAAAATAGAGTTTTGCATAGAGACATAGTGGTTGGATAATCTTGCAATGCTTGTAGTCCTCATGTACTTCACATGGCTGCAATTCTGGTCAATCATTGAAGGCGCAATATCAAAATGGAAACGATCATTACCTTTCTTTTCTCTTTTTATTTTTTTATTATCTTTCTTCTTCTAATTTCTCCTTCTCCTATTATCTAAGTAGAATCACCTTTTCATTTGTATTATTAGAAGATTGAATAACTGTGTATCTCATTCTTAAATAATTGAGTGTCAAAATGTCATTAGAAGGATCTTTATCAGAAGATTGAAAAGACGTTAGATTGAGACAGTCAACAATCGAAAAAATCGAAGACTAAGGATCAGATATCACGACAGTAAGAAAAGTTTTGTCGCAATAACATGACCTAACCATTATTATTCTTCTTCTTTAATTTCTCCTTTTCCTAATCATAATTAAGTGTAACCACAACTATCATTTTATTAAAAAAACCTTTTGGTCTAACCATTCTTTTTAGATATGAAAATTACATTTCTCTAATTGGATAATTAGTGTGGTAGTATATAAACGTCAAATCGCTAGGTATTTGTTTTGAATTGTACAAGTTGGAAGACAAAATTTGCCAGCTTATGAACACTTTCTACACCCATTACCATTAGAAAAATACAAAAGTCATGTTAATAATTTGCTACACATGAACTCTCATTATCAAGTGGAAAAGAAACTTTCTGACTTAGATGTAGACACTTTGTAAGCTATAACATTATTAAGAAATATAGTCAACAAGATGAACTTAATTAATAATGGTTAATGGTAGGGTTGCTAAAATAGGACTTTTGTTGAATTATTGACATTTGGGCACAGTAAAAGTAAATAATATATAACAAAAGTCCAAACATTGGTTGGGAAGAAAAAAAGGAAAGTGAGAGAGCCAACCATGTGTTTTTATTTTTATTTTTTAACCTCGTATTATTAGTGAAAAGTATTTAGGGACATGTGTTTGAGAAAATTAATTCATAATATTAAATTTTTTAATTTTATCTATATGAATCAAATTGTAATTGTTCTTTTTAATTATCATACTATATGTGTAAAATATCCATTGATTTTACCGATAATTGATCTTGACAAAAAAATTATTGTAGGTTTTACCAAATTTATTAGGTCATAAACTGACTTTATTCATAATATTATAATTATAGTTTTGATTTAATGAATTTTCATGTGTAGTAAACTCAAATTTTCTATGATATACCTAAATTTTCTATTTCATACATTGTTGTGAACATAAGTGTAAAATGTAAGTAATTACCATATTAACTCATGTGGTTTCATAGAATGCAACATAGTACCTAAATGGAATAAAGATTGTGATGGAGGTATGCATTGTATGCAAAAATGTAGCATTGAATGACATATTCTTTGTGAGTAAAAACAAGTTCTCATGGGTAGTGTGAGTGACCCACCTTCACATGGCAAGGATGAGATCCTCAATGGAATGGTCCACAACAAATTAGTGCATGTTGAGAATTTAACAAATGAGAGCAAAACGAGGGAGCAAAATGTACACATCAACAAAATAAAACCTTTGAGTAAATGATGTTACAAATATCTTTAGCACACCAAGAAGGGGAAACAAACATAAATAACTCCTATAACCCCATATGTTACATGTTTTTTTGAAAATTGTTACATGTCCTATTTTCAAATTTTGTTTGTGAAGCTAGTAACAACTCAAATTTACCCATTTACTTAAATTTTACAACTAATGTGTCTGCATATGTGCAGATGTAAAGTAAATTGTTGCTTAAATTTCTATTTAGAGGATTGAAAATTGAATTCAAACTAATTGGATACATAAGTATTTATTATTTGATTATTGGTTCACACAATTCAAACATACACAAACACATCCTATGTAGTATATGATCTCTTTATTTGTTTTATTTTTCATTATCCCACTTACCTTTTCCATTCTTCCTCTTAATTGAGACATAATTCGTAGATATAGGAATTTATAACTTATTTTCACTTCATCATGATGACAAATGCCACTTTGAGGATGTCAATGACTATTGATTCATGGCTAAGAACTTAGTAGTAAAGTAAGTCCAAGATCCATGAGATTACAATATTTTAGCCTAGATAAGACTGGGTTATGTATTTTAATTAGTTAATTTATTGTTGTTTATCTCATCTAGCCAACATTCATTTTTTTAAAATAAAAATATATTAAAAATTAAAGTTTAAAATTTATTATGTATTTTTTTAAATTTTTTATTGATCTTAAAAATAAAAATACATATTTATTATTATTGTTTGTTTATCTTTTCTAAAGAAAAATTTAAGTTATTAATATATTTTCTATTATTTAAATATATTTATCTATTCAAATCAATTTTATAAAATAAATCATTTTGACATATTAGTCTATTAACATGTTAACCACCCCTTGATAAGATGAGCTAGAATTTTTAGTCTATTATTTTATGAGAGGCCAACTTGATTCAACTTGTTTTTTCAACAAGTATGATTGAAACAAATAAAGTTGACCTATTTTGTTGATCAGGCTAAATAAGGATTTTGGTGTTTGGAAATTTTATTTTACAATGGTGCATTTTGATGATGAATTAAATGTATTGAGTGTTTATTATTTATGTGTGTGAATGAATGTGCATTTAGATTAGATTCACTTAATTTAGGTTACAATGAACATTGATTTAGACTTAAACATATTTAAAAAATGTTTTAAGAATAAAATAATTAATTATAACTTAAAAATTTATTATGATAAGTTACATAATCATATCATCCACATAAACAAACAATAATATAAATTTACCTGTAACAAAATAGTGTTTTATGAATAAGATATGGTCTCTTTGACTTTTCTTATATAGTAAGAAAATCATTGCTTTCGTATATCTCCGATCTTAGAGATGTTTTAAGACCATATAAGGTTTTCTTTAAGAGTCATACCTTATTCCTTCCACCATTAGTTTTAAATCCAAGAGGAATCTTCATGTGCACTTCTTCCTCTAAATCTCCATGAAGAAAGGTATTTTCACATCCAACTTATGTAATTCTCGTCCAAAATGAATTGCTAGAGCAAGAATAATTTAAACTATATTCATCTTTGCTACAAGAGAAAAAGTCTCCTAATAGTAAATCCCATAAGTTTGAGTATAACCTTTTGCAATCAATCAAGATTTATACTTGTTTATTAACCCATCTTCCTTATGTTTCAATATAATTATCCATTTGCACCCGACTGTCTTTTTGTCTCTTGGTTTTCAAAAACCTCCCATGTTAAGTTTCTTTCTAATGCATCCATCTCATCTCATAACTTGAGTCTAATGTTCACTTATCATAGTTCCTGGAACTGAGGTAACACTTTTTATGGCATCAATGGCAAAAATAAAGCTTCAATGTATATTAAAAAGATAGTACATACATATTGAGTAATAGGATATTTAAATTATAATATTTTCTCTTTCTCAATATAATGGGTAAATCCTTGGTAACACTTACCTCCTCATTGCTACCTTTAGGAATCTTCACCTCCAAGTCAGATAATTCTTCCTGTTTGGAGTCAAAGTGGGTTGTCTTCTTCGATATATTTTTCCAAAAATTGTGTTCTCTTCTTCATCACTATAGGTTGTTCGATCTCATTTATGGTGACATCACCACTTTGATCTTGAGCATCTCGCAATGATAAATATGGCAATGACAAAAGGGAGAGCTCATCTGCTTCAAGTTTTTTCTTCCCTTGCAGTTTAGAGTTGACAAAAAAAGATTATGTTTCATGAAAGAGGACATCCATGGTGATATAGACACAATGAATCTTTTAAAGATGACATTTCTACCTTTTTTTATTAGAATGATTACCAATAAATTCAAATTTAAAAGCTCTAGGATCTAATTTACTATGATTATGATTATGAAAGTGAACACAAATACAACATCTAAATACTCAACAAGGTAGACTTGACACTAAAGGAGTATAGGAAACAAAAGACAAAAAAAAAACTCAATAGGACTAACATAATTTTAGATACAAGTGGGTAACCTATTGATGAGATATGTAGTACTTAATGCAACTTATCTCCAATAGGTTTTAGGAATAGACATCAGAACAAGAGAGGGCTCTAGCCACCTCTAGAATATGGCAATTCTTCCTTTCTACATTGTGGAGTGTTAACACATGTTAGTCCGTGAACAATACCATTATGAGAGAAAAAATTGGAGAATTCTTGATTCAAATATTCATTACCATTATCATAACTATTTCTTTTGATATTTTGTTCCAAATTGATTTTGGAAAAGATGGAAAAAGTTAACAAAAATTTGAAAGACCTCATATTTACTATTCATAATGTATGTCCACGTGACACGAGTACAATCATCAATAATAGTAACAACTATTTTGCTATAGAAATAGATTTTGAAACAAGTCCCCAAACATAAAAGTGAATCAAGTTAAATGGGAAATTGCTCTTTGTACCAGATATGAGATAAGATACATAATAATGCTTTAACAAATCACATTTCAAAGACTCAACATAATTGACAATGAACAATTGAGGAACAAAGATTTTATAAGGTTGAAATAGGGATGTTTAAGTCTTTTATGATGAAGTCATATTTGAGAATTTACCCACGTTTCTGATATTACTTGTTGAATTTGACCTTTATTTTGTTTTGGCTCTTGGATTCCAATATATACAACCCACTCCACTCCTTAGCAATTAAACTTGTCTTCCTTATGGCAAAGTTCTTAAATAATCAATAAGAAGAGAAAAAAGTTATTGAAAAATTCATATCTTTTGTAAGCTTTTGTAGAATATTAGGAAGAGTTTAAGTCTACATCATCCTAACATGTTATGTCATACACACCTGCTTTGTTTACTTATTCCTTGGCTTTGTATTGTCTTGGCCGAAAATATCACGGACTTAAGATGGACTTGATGTCTTCAAAATACTTCTTGTTTCCTCGTCTTTTAATGTTCACACCCCTATTTACCTATGTTTTTAAAAAAAATGAAAGAAAATACAATAAAAGTAAATTCTATTTGTAAAAACTAAAATGTAAATTATATTCTAAAAAAATAATTTTTATTTATTCAAAACTAATAAATATATTTCCATTCATGTACTCATCATCATTCCCTTTTTAAAGAGAATTTGATAATTACTAAAATATTGGTATATTTTGACATATTTTAACTTATATTTGGTCACTTATCCTTTTTTTTTTTGTATTATTGAAATTTTATAGTTTAAATTTACTTTTTATGATTTTTATTTTATTTTATTTTTTTAGGAAAATGAGAAGATTATGGGATAAAAACAAAATTAAGATTCTTGCTTAAGCGAAAAGCACATTTTTTACACTTTTAAAGATTGTCAAAAGGTTAGGACAACTTAATTATACCTTGTGTCATCCCTATTGTTGTTTATTGACCTATAAAGACACTCTAGAATGGGTCACAAATACTCAAAATGTTATAAATAAAGGAGTTGAAAAATACTGGAAATCATCCTATGCAAAATACACGTATAAGAATATTTTTTATATTTTAAACTCTTTCCTCTTTTTTCTTGATTTAGTGTAAATCTATGAGTAACTAAACATATTGTTGTTATTGCAGGTTGATGTAACTATCTGAATCATGTAATTTATCTTCTCCTTTCCAACATTATTTGGTTATTTGTTAATTATTTTTACTTTATTTTCAATGATTGTTTTGTGTAGTTAACCACGATTTTATAATTTTAATTGAAGTTCAATTTTTTTTTTTTAATTAGGATCTTGGTAAAAATAATTGTAAAACCTAAAATTGAAAAT
>Ga0123341_1005497_pt1 | contig 11308 bp, 11 predicted proteins | sample Turbeapinknodule_FD_89959 | JGI IMG/M metagenome (GOLD analysis project Ga0123341, IMG submission 89959) | Root nodule microbial communities of legume samples collected from Mexico - Turtle bean Mexico pink nodule | ecosystem: Host-associated > Plants > Roots > Nodule | place: Mexico: Nepantla... | reverse complement strand
ATAATAATAATAATATTAATATGGATGTTAAATCGTTTTTTTTAAATGGTGGTTGGAAGAAAACTTAAATAAATCAACCTTAAGGATTTATAGAACTAGTAAAAGAAAAGAAAGTATGACAACTTGTTAATATTTTAAATGGCTTTAAAATAAACACCAAAGCAATTATATGAAAAATTTGATGAAGGTACTCTTTTTTGTGATTTCCAATCATATAGTTTTCAAAGTTACTAGCGAAAATTTTAATGAAAAAAGAAGACACTTAAGAGTGTAAAATAAATCTATTACAAATTTAATTTTTTTCGTAATGTTATTTTTCTTTATTTTGTTAGGTAAGAAAGAAACATTGGAGATCATAACACATCAATAAGTACTTGAGTTGTCCGAAGAGTAAGACTAAAGTCCATCAACTAGTTATAGAACAATAGATTCCTAAATTCAAATGAATAGTAATCCCATGAATGGAGTTCCATTAATAAAATTAAAGTTGTTGTTTACTAAAATATATAATTTTATTTTGAATAATTTTTGTGTCTCATTTATGATAATATATACTTTAAATTGTGGAATTAATAAAGTTTATGTATGTACACATATATTGGGTGAGTTAATAACAATCATATAAATATTCAACTAATGAATGTGATGGTGGAACTATAATGGTGAGAATGAAAAAAATCTTCAAGTTTATTTTTATCAGCAAAGAATAAATAAATTAAAATGAACATTTCATGGGCGTTCCAATCCTTATACAAACATAAAATAAATCTACTGCCTAACTTACAATCCATAAATCATTACAAACCAGTTGAGAATTAAATAAGACAAGGCTTCCTAATGACTATTAATGCAAATCATTCAACAAATTCTACATAAATTCATCACTAAATACCCTTTCAAAACCTTACACGAACAAACCCAAATACCTTTCCTAAAGATCCAAGACAACCAACAACTATACTGTCATACTATTATCCTGCAAAACAAAGCCTAATAACTTCTCCTTCATCTGCATAAACTGCCCATAGAGCCTAAATTCTTCCATCAATCCTTCAATATTCTTTCTAGAGGAGCATTATGGGAACAAGAGGATAATGAACAAGCAATGCAGTGGCTCATGTGTTATCAGCAACCAATATTCAGATCTTCCTAAACTAGCAGTACGGTTTCTTTGACCTTATGTGATTTAACTCTCACTACTACAAAAAAGTGTTTCAACGATGGTTAAAAAGAACATTTGAAGACGATTCTACAACCGTCTTTAATGTGAGCGTCGTTATAAATCAACATGTTATAACGACGATTCATGATCGTTGTTATAAATCATATTTACGATACTTGTACAAAACTGTCACTATAGTAGCAAATAAGCAGCGAAAAAAAACTTGAATTTCAAAGACGATTCCAGAAGAATCGTCGTTATAAATTGTATTTTTTAAAGACTGTTTTTTTAAAGACGGTTTGGATTTAAACCGTCGTTAAAAATGTATTTTTTTAAAGAAATTTTTGTATTATTATATATATGCTCTAACCCTGCATAAAATATTAAATTTCTAGACCAATAATGCATATAATATCATAATTTAAATATGAAAGACTACATACAATAAATTAAGTACATATAACATTCTACAAAAAGTTCTGCAATATATGAAAATGTTTTATGTCATTCTAATCATTCATCTATCCTAAGGTGTTATACATGGTTACAAAATATTTTGACCATGTTGTCTTGACATGCTCCATTGATTTCGAATCTAGCGGTTGTGGATCATTGAAAAACTGTGACATTTAAATTTTTTTTAATCAATGCATGAATAATAAACTCCAAATTTTAAAGTGTTTTTGTATTGAGGTATTACTTGATCTCAACCTCTATCCATTTCAGCTCGCATTAGTCAACATTCACTGCATAACATAGTAACCACACTCATAATTTCCAGATTGCTTATTGCACTGCAAGTCAAAATAAATGTTATTAAATGAATGAATGAGACACATTAAAGTGAGTGAACAAATATGCCTTAAATACCTTAAGGTGCATCCAAGTGAGTTTTTTTTTTTTTGCGTTTGTACTTCCCCTCCCACTCAACATGTTATATTCAGAATAAGCACTAAAATAATAAGATTTCATGTTAGAACACATAACATTATGTAATGTATAATTAATAATAAATGTTAAATGAAGTTGTCGTACTTATCTATAATGTGTTTAAAATAGTTAGGAGGTTTCTTATGCAAGGAGCAAAACCATGCAACGGTATGATCTTGATTAGATATGTTTAATAGTTGTCAATGATGCCTATATAACAAATCAGTTAGTTTCTCTTATTTCAATAATTTAATATAACTTTTTTAATGAATATGGAATTACTCATGGATATACGGAGCAATATAAATTCGTTTTCCTCCATTCTTTAAGGCAGTGGTGATATATGTTTGTGTTTCTGTCTTTTTGTTACCAAGTGATTGAAGGAGTTGAGGGTCTAAAAGCCCATATGTATCTTGTTTCCCCTCATTGAAGCATAATCCACAAATATACCTAAATTTCAAAAGTTATTACTAATATATATAATAAATAAAAAAATATAAATATTTTAATAATTAAACTTATATGATCCATAATTGCAGAGCTGTTATGTTAATCTCCTGATTTCCGGATGCAAGGTCCAACAAATCAGACATGTGAAAGTACAACCATACATCACTATGCCATCCACAAACATTGACATCCCATGGAACCTCTACGAAGATTGTAACAACTTCCACCAATGCTGCTACAAGATCATCAATGGAGAATTTTTTTCTTATTTTTTGCATGTGTGAACCAATGCTTGCTATGTGATGAGGGTCCAAAGTATGAGTGAATTCCCTCCCCAAATCCAACAACACGAACACGTCCAGGGTGTTCAGGTTGTTCGATAACAACATTAATAATATCTTGGTGGCCATATGGATTAAAAGTTCCTTGCGTTGTTTGCTCAACAAGAGAATCCTACAACACATGAAAATAATTTTTCAAACTTCAACACACATGTTGAATTTAAAATGACACATACAGAAGATATTTCTTACAATTTGTTCAATTATTCATTGTCATTCCTTAAAAGTCCATGTCCTTGATTGCTTTAGACGGGCATTCTTCAATTTCTCATGTCGGGATGGTGGTGATGGAGGTTTCAAAGAATTTACATTATTCCCTTCCTCAATATAAGCAGAATGTGCTTTAATCTTTTGTTCAACCAAGTTCTACTCTAACTTCTTATAACCACCACGGGACAATAAGTGTAGGGTCTCATTATGTGCCTAATTGGATTGTGCTTTCTTCCGAACATCCTATCATCAACATTCAAAAGTTAATAACACGTTAATATAAACTACATATAAATAAAACAAGTGATATTAACCTGTCATTTCTCAGTTTCTTGGATCTTTACAAACTGCTGCCAAGTTTCTTCATCAAGGCATGCATATTTTGTACAAAAATATTCTCCTTTCCTTGCACCATATATATAAGTTGTTGTCAATTTTGATTTAAACTGACGAAACTTTACACCCAATGAAGATAGAATCTTCACTTTCAACGTTTCCACATTCGAGATATCGTAATGTGTCTACATTCCACATGTGGGGTAATTAGTTCACAATAAACTTCAGATTGAACAAAGTAGAAACAAACTTTAGATTGAACAAAGTAAAAACAATTACATACCAGAATATCTTGCCAAATCATGTTTCTCTCGTGCTCGATGAAGTTATCCCAAGAATCAATTAAGATAGAAATTCTTTTGTGAGCAACTACTCCGAGATAACTACTAAAATTTTGTGAATTTGGCCCATTGGCCACACAAGTGTTGACATCAATAATCAATGGCATTTTTTGACCTTTATTTATCTTCATACACATAGTCTTTAATCTAGTAGGTCCTCTACTAGTTCTTGAACGAGGAACTTCATCATTAGTCATGTTCCTGTTATAAAAAAAATGTGATAAGCATTAAGAATGTGAAACATAATAAAAATGATATAATGTAAATTAAACTTAAAACACATGCACATACAAATATAAATTCCTTTGTCATGATCATTTTGAGTTTCATGTACAACATTAGCAACATTCTCGTACTCTTTATTGATCTTCGTTCTTGTAAGTGATTCAATCTCACAAATGTCATTATTTGGTTCTTCATCTTCTCGGTCATTATGTTGTTTTTTCCATGTAGCACAACAAACCAATTTTTAGACGTAGGATCTTGGATATAGAAACTTGGGAAGCTTGATATGCCATTATGAATGGTTTGTCATGATAACCTATCTTTCGAAAGTCAACCAAAGTCAATCCTAATTCATCAACTTTGACACGAGTCTTATTGTCAACCCACTTGCATTTGAAAACAGGTACAATAAACTTAGTATAATTAACTTCCCAAATCTCTACTATGACACCATAATAAGGCATTGATCCCACAACAGGATTTTAATATTTTGAAGTTGAAAACTTCATGGACTCTGCCTCCAAAGTGACTATACTATTTTGCATTGTACTCTTATCATCTCGAGACTTTGTGTAAAACAAACAACAATTTACATCATAGCCAGAACAACATAAAACATAAAACATTAGACCGTTGGCAAGCTATGTTAATGTTTCAAATGCGAATGGATCATTCATGATTTGTTACTTAAACCAAACATGAAAGTTTTGTTACTCAATTAACACCCATTTTTCTGATTTCCTTGGATTCTTATATTTGACAATGTCTTTATGTGTATCTAAGTATGGCAACACCTCATCAATGTTATTCATGATATACAAATGTGCTTGCAGAGCCTTTTCTCTAGATTTTCTTACGACATGTACACCTTTTGAAGATTTACTTATCAATCTACGAGAGTGCCAACATTTTTCAGGAACTCCTATAGATTTGGCTTTTGACAAGTACTCAGGACAAAACTCAATAGATTCTTCTCAAATGTTTCTTTCAATAATGGAAGCTTTCGGACGACATTGATTCTTCATATATCCCTTCAAAATCTTCACGTATTGTTCAAATGGATACATCCATCGCATATAAACTAGCACACACAATTTAATTTCTCTTACAAGATGAACAACCAAATGTACCATGATATCAAAAAATGATGGAGGAAAAAACATCTCTAGTTGACATAAAATAACAATAATTTCTTCATCAAGTTCATCCTACTTATAAGAGTCAATCTCTTTACTACATATTGAATTGAAAAATGAACATAGTTGAGTGATTGTATGGCTAACATGTTTTGGTAAGATTCCACGAATAGCCACCGATAGTAATTGTTGCATTAGAACGTGACAATCATGACACTTCAAGCCAATTATTTTCAAATCATTCATAGATACAATGTTGATCAAGTGTGATCCAGTGCTTTGAAGAATCCAAATCCAAGGTGTTTGATGAAAGACTGGTGTTGTTGTTGTGTTTGGGTGGGATCTGGGTAGAATAAAGTGTGATCCACTCCTTTGTTGAATCTAAAACTGATGTGAATTAAAACCTTTTTGAAATTAAGTGTTTTTCCAACTAAGTGAAAAAAAACCTATTGTTTTGTCGAATCAACCGGTTGTTTTACTCTTAGGAGTTTTTGGAAAAGGTTGAAAGGTGTTTGATTTGGTTGACTTAACTGTCAAGCCAAAACAATCGGTTGTTTCGTGATTTCAACTGATTGTTTCTTTGAAAATCCTAACAGAATTCAGTTTTTGAATGGTGAATCTGTTTTAAATGTTTTCTAATTAAATACACTCCTTCATTAAATGCTTTGACCAATCTTTGGAAAATAAATTGTTTGTTTATGTTTTCAAATAAAAGAAAGAAATAGTTTTGCGAAATTCAGTTTTGACATATTTGATTCTAAGATTTCAAGATTCACCTCAAGCTTTGGATTTTCAAGAGAGAGTGGAATAGGATTGCAATTGTATTCAATTCAGATTGTACTGTGATTAGGTGTAATCCTTTCAAAACCTACTGTATTTCTGGTGTTGTGTTGCCAAGGAGTATTGTGTGTTCTTGAGGTGTTCAAGATCAATACTCTTGGTGTGGTTTACCAAAGGTAGTGTGTTTCTTTAAGGGTTCAAGGTCACTACTTTGGTGGTTTGTGTTTTGTAATCTAGTTTGATTGCTTAGTGGATTACCCGGTGGTATTTTGGGGACTAGATGTAGCTCTTGGCTTAAGAGTGAACCAGTATAAGCTATTTGTGTGATTCTCTCTTACCCTGAACTCTTTTTAGTTCTGTTTTAAGCTTAACTGATACAAACAACCGATTGTTTCGAAGAAACAACCGATTCTTTTTCTGTGTATTGCTGCATAACTGCTTGAGTTCTTGGCTAACTTGATTCCTGTTCTGGTTTTATACAAAGAATTTCATTAAACCTGAAAAAGTTTTCAAAAACCCCTTTTAAACAATTCACTCCCCCTCTTGTTTAAGGCCATATATTCTAACATACAAGACTCTTAACATTTGAAGAGTAGCCTTGTGGTACCTTAACACCTTTAAGACATTCACAAAAACTTATTTTCTCTTTCTTCGACGAAGTGTAGCACACTACAGGCAAGTATGTACGTTTACCAACTTCTCGCAGTGCCAATTCCTCTCGTGTATTCATCTCAATCAAATCCAGACATGCATTAAAACCATCCTTTGTTTTGCCTTTAATATTGAGAAATGTTCCTATTAAACTCTCACAAACATTCTTTTCTACGTGCATTACATTTATACAGTGTCTTACATCTATACAGTGTTTGAAATCAATACGGAAGATGAAAAAAGATTTATCTCTTCTTCCATATTTCAGTCACAATTTTCTTCTTCTTCATTTTTTTCCTAAAGTCACATTAACATTTTTTATCTCTTCATAAATTTGAAGGCCACTTAAGGGAGTGTCACAAATGTCATGTTCTTCGTATTCGTTGAAAGCTTTTTACAATCTACGATACGAGTGGTATTTCGTTAGAAATCTATGATGCCCAAGATACATGATATTTCTTCCATGTTTACTACTCATATGATGTCTTGTCTTCACATATTGGACATGCTTTATGACCTTTGGCACTATAACCTGACAAGTTCCCATTCTTAAATAACATTGGATGCAATTGAAAAGATTCATTCTTAAACACGTCAAACACATCAACCCCTTCATTTCCACAATAATTGAAATCTTCAATCAATGGATTAAGATAAACATCTATGTCATTTCCAAGTGGTTTTGGACCAGAGATCATCATAGATAATGTTCACGCTTGCTGACCTGGATCAGGTCTTGGTGGTGGATTCTAAGCCAACTTTTCTTTTCTATTGTTCCTGCTTTGAGATGCTTGAAATCCGCAGTGAGGGGAGCTCCACCTGTTGACAAGACTCCGACGATCAAGTCAGTGAGAGCATATAATTATGAGTATAGTGAGTAGTGCATGGAATGACACTTACCTTTGTTCAGGGTTTTGAGGCCTTTTTATAGCACTCGTAGATTCTCCCTTTAGGAATTAAACCATAAAGATATTCTGTTATATATCCTTTTTATTTTAAGGGTGTTGGCAGAGCATTATCTCTATCTATTTATTTTCATCGAATTTAGAGTAAATAGTTGTTCCTAAACTGATTCAGTTATTTAATAAGTTGTTTTAATATATTTCGCTAGCCATTTGAGCCGACTACTTAACAAATCATTGGGCTTTTTATTATTTTAGGTTGAGTTAAGTATTTACCCTCTTACACCAGTTGGGCCAGAACAATGTACATAAGTGCTCGGGTCGAGCCTCGAGCACGTTCGACTAGTACACAACTTCCCAGCCTTGAGTCGAGAATAGTGATGTGTATACATGTCCTATGATCAATGGTTAAGAAAAGGTTTCGTTTCAAGCTCTTTTCTCATATTTCTTAAAAACCCCAAAAAACCCTCTTATTTCCCTATTGTTCTTTTTTCACTAAGAGTCGGAGAGAAAAGGAAGAAAAAAAACCTTTCCTTTACGGCATCGTGCTTCTCTGCGAACCACCGTGAACCAGGTACACTCTTCCGTTCCTACTCTTTAAATAGTAGCACTTATATTTTGGCTTTTTGTATCAGGCTACCTTATGTGTTGTTTGGTTTGCCTCGTATGGGTGCCAATGCTAAACTGTTTCTTTCGTATTTGTATTTTTTTTCTCTATTTTAGCCTTTTTAGAGATGGGTTACGCCTCTGCTTACCCTTGGGCCAAAAGAGAATTGCTTAAGGAAACCTCTGTTTATACAACTCATTTAAAAATTAGAGAGTTGAGGGAATTAGGGGGATCTAGGAAAAAAAGATGAAAACTTAGTGAAAGTAATAGCATGTAGAGAGGGCAAACTGATATGTTGTGATGAGTCAAGCAAAAAGGATGAAAACTTAGTGAAAGTAGTAATATGTAGAGAGGGCGAACCAATATGTTGTGATGAGTCATCGGACTCCGATGGGCCTTTCTATTTCTTCTATACCACATTTTTTACCAAAGTCCTGTTGCGTCTCCCTCTCTCAATTTTTGAAAAAGAGTTATTGAACAAGCTTAAGGTGGCTCCCGTCCAGCTGCATCCAAAAAAACTAGGAGTTTATCCAAGGTTTTGTCATGTTGTGTTCCTAGCTCGGCATTTCATCGACTCTGGAAGTATTCTTTTATTTTTTCTAGTTTAAACACTCTGGTCGGTAGCTATAGGCCTCTTTCAATGGTGTTCCCGATAGAGGTTTGCTCACCCTCTTCAATCATCCTACAAGAATTTTAAATGCCGATTTATAAAGGTTCATGCCTTGTTCGAAAACATGTATCTGCTAGATGGTTTTCCCCTATATTGGTCGCCCAACCCTCACTTCCAGAGTGTTCGACATCTCGAAGACTTGTCCCCAAGGGAGTAGGGTATTTGCAAATTCCTGGAGAACCTTAAGGTTATTTTTGACACAACAATGATTTTGACGAGAGAATACCTATCGGGTTATCTCAAGGCTTATATTGGTATACACTCTTTATACCTTCAACTTTTGAATAATGTTTAGAATTTTAAGTTTTGACACTATCTTTTTTGTTTGTTTTGTAGAGAAACATGCTTTCCTCAATAAGTAAGATCGAGCTAGCCGAATGTGCAAGACGGATGAGAGCGACCAAGGATACCTTAGTATCGAAGGAGGTTGCCCCAACTAGTGTTGTTCATGTTCAATCCGAACAAAAGGAACACACTACTTCTGGGCTAGATTTCAAGACAAAGAGATCGAAAGCTCCAATCCTTTCCGAACACACACACACACTTGAATAGTAGAGATCTTACCCAGGATGCTTTGACAATCCAATAGTGTGAAGTCGTAGGAAGTTCAAAAGGAAAGAGTCTGTAGGGTCCGAGCTTTGACGTCTTGGCCCACAATAGATCATATTTCTTGTTGGAAGACGATATGGCAAGGCTGAAGATTTATGATAAAGACCGACTTCAACGCAATGCTGAAAACGTTCTTGGTCAAGCTACTGCACTAGTGTGCCTGACCAACGTCAAGGCAGAGGAGTGAAAGAAAACTGAAAGCAAGAAGGCTCAACAAATTGTTGAACTCCAGAAAGAGAATGAGCGCCTCAAAGCCGAGATCATTGATGTCGATCATTTGCACTCAGAGTTGGCCTTCAAAACCCAATAAGAACTTGTTCTGGCCAAGGAGAAAAATCGATTTGGCTAATAAAGTTCATATTTTGGGGAAGAAAATGGGACATTGGGAAAATGAGATGGCTTGTAAAGAAACTGAGTTCTCGAGTAACACCCTAAAAGATAATGTGACCCATTTTTACATCGTCGGCTTCGAGGCCGCCATGGAACAAGCTACCTTCGTTCATCCCTCAGTAGATTTTTTTGAGTTGAGCTCTACAAATCGGTACTCAACAGGGAGCTTGTTGGGGAATCTTAGTTATTTTCATTAATTCCCAATTTTATGAACAATGTGTATATTTGACATTTGGACCTGGACAATACTTGAGGTCTTAACCATTTGGTGTATTTTAAGCTTATGACTTCCTTTAGTTATGCCCTTTAATATGTCGTCAATTTCGCCTATAAACATATAAATGAATGTGATGTTCTAAAAACTTACAAAGTAAATTTGCTTAAGCACTAAGCATAGCACGACTAAGAAAATTATAAATTGTTGATCTGAATTTGGATGGAGTGCCCAAGATAATGGGGATGTCTCTTAGTAACAAGTTAAGTCATCGTTGGGTTACCCCTCTAGGGTCAACCAAGTTGCTTGGTGTTTCAGCGTTGCTTGTCTTTCACTATTAGCCAATTTGATGTGTAGATAATAATATTATCGAATTAGCCTGACCTCAAGGTTCCACTAACATGATATGTTGAAGACTATGTCACTGATTTAGTCTGACCTTAGGGTTCAACTAAATGATGTGTATAGTAGATACGTTACCGGATTAACCCTACCTTAAGGTTTCACTAAAATGATACGTTGAAGACCACGTCACTGACTTAGTCTGACCTTAGGGTTCGGCTAAACGATGTGTATAGTAGATACGTTACTTGATGAGCCCTACCTTATGGTTCCGCTAAAACAATATGTTGGAGATAACGTCATCGAGTTAGTCCAACTTTAGGGTTTGGCTAAAGGATGTGTATAGTAGATACATTATCAGATTAGTCCTACCTTATGGTTCCACTAAAATGATATGTTGGAGACGACGTCATTGAGTTAGGCTGACCTTAGGGTTCGGCTAAATGATGTGTATAGTAGATATGTTACCGAATTAGTCGTACCTTATGGTTATGCTAAAATAATATGTTGGAGACAACGCCATCGAGTTAGACTAACCTTAGCGTTCGGCTAAACGATGTGTATAGTAGATACATTACCGGATTAGCCCTACCTTATGGTTCCGCTAAAACGATATGTTGGAGACGACGTCACCGAGTTAGTACGACCTTAGGGTTCGGCTAAACGATGTGTATAGTATATTTTCCGAAAAACATTTATTCAAGGGCGACCTCATTAAAAAATCCCCTTTAGGTTATGTTTGGATTGAGGAGAGGATTGAGGGAGTGAATTTAGAGTGATTTAAGAGGAAAGTGTAAAGAAAGTGAGGTTGTTTGGATTAAGGTATGTTAGAGTGGATTTGTGAGGAAAGTTTATTGAAGTTTGTGAGTGATATGATGATTGTAAGAGATTTAAAATATGAGATATGTTTGTGTAAATTTTAGTTAATTAAAATTTTATAAATACATATAAAAAATATTTTCATAAAATTAAATCAAAATTAAAATTAACTTTTATTCTTGTTAGTATTATT
>Ga0123341_1005496_pt1 | contig 11308 bp, 7 predicted proteins | sample Turbeapinknodule_FD_89959 | JGI IMG/M metagenome (GOLD analysis project Ga0123341, IMG submission 89959) | Root nodule microbial communities of legume samples collected from Mexico - Turtle bean Mexico pink nodule | ecosystem: Host-associated > Plants > Roots > Nodule | place: Mexico: Nepantla... | reverse complement strand
GAATATAAATATATATATATATATATATATATATATATATATATATTATCCGGATCCTATATTTTCCAATTTAATCGTTAATCCGTGTGTTCATGCCTCATAGGTTATAATTGATAAAACAATTATGATAAAACAGTTATATGAAACAATTAAAATCGAAAACGTTAAATATTATATGAGATCATCCTCTGATAAACACCTAGAAACATATTATTTTATTTTAATATAATATTTTATTTAAAAAATCTTGAAAAAGGTGTATTTTAGTGTTAGAATGTAAAATAAATTTTATTCACGTGCATAACAGATTTCAGAAAGGATCGTATTTGGGAGAAATGTAGTTTCCATTGAAATAGAAGATTGTGGTGGGTCATGCTGAGGACAGTTCCGTAATTCTATATGCTACAGACTTCATTGCTCACTGCTTACGTGTAGTTTCCAAACTCTCTTTCCTGATTCATCACACCGTACCAACTTCATCTCTCTATAACGAACCCTAATCTCATCAATTAGGGTTTCTCTTTCCCACGAGCTTCACTACACTTCACTCCTGCTTGATGATCACGCTATACATTCCCTTACCTCTCTCCCCTAATATTTCTGAATTTCTCTCGCGCATGCTCCAATCTTTTGCCCAATCACAACCCTCGATACATTCCTCTTCCAATTGCACCCGAAGATAATCAAAAGCTCTTCAGAATTTCATTCCCTACTATCCTTTCAATACCGATTCACTCGATCAGATAAACACACTCTCGATCGCAGACTCTAGCTCGCTCGATCATGGACGTGGACGGGGGCAGCAAACGTGTGTACAACCGTCTTGGTGGGGACGCGAAGCACCAGAAAGTGTGTTTCCACTGGCAAGCGGGCAAGTGCAATCGCTACCCGTGCCCCTTCCTGCACAGCGAATTGCCCGCATCTTCCCACGCCAACGGGGCCTCCTCGAAGCGTGCGCACGACAATTCGGGCTTATCGGGATTCTCGGGCCAGCGCGGACGCTCCAATTTCAACAACACGTGGGGCCGTGGCGGGGGGCGCGGCGGCGGCGGCGGCGGTAGAGGGGTGGTGGTGAAGGCGGAAAAAGTTTGCAATTATTGGATTCAGGGGAATTGTAGTTATGGAGAGAGGTGTAAGTTCCTTCACTCTTGGAGAGTGGGAGATGGGTTTTCTTTGCTGACACAGCTCGAAGGGCATCAGAAGGTACAAAAAAGATTCTATCAAAGAATTATTAAGTAATCTCAATCAATTTTTAACGAGAAAATGAAGGTTGATGTTGATTTGTTGTGTATGCGCACTATTTTGATTCCTTTACTGATTTCGATTTCTTATCTATGTGAATGTAATACTGACCGTTGATTTAGTTTTACTCTATAAAGTGAGTTGCTCAGTTTGGAGGAACTGCATCCTAGACTATATATATTATAAAGTTTTAAATCACAACCACTCTACTTGATAGTGAAAAGTTTTAAATCGCTGTTGTGATTGTAGTTTTACTTGATCCTTGATGTTGTGGGAAATTGCATAGAAATGTGGCTTAGCTGTGGTGACTTTAGACCTTGATGTCCGGCCGTTTGTTAAAACCTTTCAAGCCTGTGCTTGACATCGTATTTATCATTGAATTTTACTATGTCCGTGTGATTATAATTCTAATTGTGTTTTAAATGGTGGTTGTGTGGCTGCATATATAAGGTTAAGTGTGAGCTGAGCCTGTGTTAATGTACGCTTTGTGAAATTTTGATATTTGATAACATGTTTACTAGTGTGTGTGTTTCGGTTATTAGGGTTGATGGGATGGGTTTTTGTTTTGTTGAATGAACAGGCTGTGAGTGCAATCGCCTTTCCCTCTGGTTCAGATAAGCTGTATACTGGAAGCACTGACGAGACGGCAAGGATTTGGGACTGTCAGTCTGGAAAGGTGATAATTACCAGTGTTTTGCTTTGTTTTGTAATATCAATTGTCTCATTTTAAAGTTACATACAACTTCTCTTTTCCCGCAGTTGAGAATAATAGATTTAGAACATGGTGTCTGAGAGAGAGATATATCTCTCGGAAGATTTATGTATTTTTATAAATTGGTCTGAACCAAAAGTACAAAAGGTAGAGTAAAACTCTACACATGGAACTCTATGGCTGACAGTTACAACAACATACAACTTTTATGAAGTTGTGCAAAAGGCAGTAATAAACTTTTCTATCTCTTCCTTTCAAGCTGGAGCATGTAGATTGTATGCACCAAGCTTGGAAACATATAATCCAAATTCAAAGACCTCTTAAAGTCTTAGTTAGAGCATTCACAAGTTGATCATTATTGGAGGAGTTGATAAATTCAATACTAATTTATTTGGACAACAATTTCTCTTGAACAAATCACAAGCAATTTCTTTGTGTTTGGTTCCTTATGGAAGATGTGCTTAGAGACAACATGAAGTTGTGCCTGATTATCACTGTACAACTTCATCTTTTGAATCTCACAAAACTTCAATTTGTGGATGAGTTGTTTGATCTACCCAAGTTCACAAGTGATCGATGCCATTGTCCTGTGTATTTCCTTTATCTTCATACAATATTTGTCCTTGTCCTTTTTTAGGTATATGATAATGTGAATCATCATGAAGAACTTGCATGAATTGACTAACAACTTCAACAAAAAAAGATATGCTAGGTTTAGATTTGAGAAAGGGTTTCCTTATTTTATCATTAACATGGATATGGGTCCATATGATTATAAATTGGCCTACAATTAATCATTCTATTCTAACATCATACTTTCTTTGGAAAATAATAAATCCTTCTTTTGATTGAGCCACTTCTATACCAAGCAGTGTTATCAATATCAGATGATAGAAAATATTAGTGACTCCAAATATCCTTTATGAAAATATATTGGAAGCCATAATGGGTTATGCTGGAAGCATCACAGACAAAAAAAGGGTACAATATTTGCATGTATGTAGATAATTTAAAAATAATGCAGAAATATAATTGTAATGCAAAAATAATGGAAGACAACCATAATTATTAATACTATCTTGTCTACAAATTGAAATAACAATGAAATAAAAGCAAAACACCACAAATTTCAAGTTCAAGACATAAGAACAAAACATAAGATAAGTGTCCTAAATTTGTAATCATCTGCCTCTTCAATCCCAACATAATTATCTTCATTGCCAACATAATTTACAAACAGGTTTGTTCATGTTTGATCCATCCATCGGATGTCAATGTTTTCAATCCGGGTCAGTTATATAGGAAGTTCAGTGGCCATTGTGGTTGCTGGAAAATAGGTGATAACATTGTTCAGAAAATAATTAGAGTGGAAAAGAAGAAGAATTATTTTTTAGGGAAGACGAGTGGAGTGGTGCTGAATAAAAAGAAAATTGAAAGAAAAAAAGAGGACTTGCGGTCGGCGGTGGCAACAATTGTGTGATGGCAGGGAGACTGCACAACAACGAAAGTTGGCTGGTTGGTGGATACCTTCAAGTTGGGTGGGGTGCCTAGGTTAAAAAATTATGTTTGATTGTTTGGTTTGGGCATGTATAAATGGCCCAGCCCCATTTTTTAAGAAAAAAGCACTTGGGCTGAGCAGTATTGTCAGGAAAAGAAAAAAAAGAAAGAAGATTAGAGTTTCTTTTTCATTTCACATGAGAAGATTAGTGCTGGCTAGTCTTTTAACTTGTCAGGTTGGGTTGTGCAGCCCATGGCTTCTCCTTCATTTCTCATGGGAGCACTAAGACACCACTCTGTGACTTCTGACATCTCCGCCACCGAAATCCACCATGGCTTGCCATGGACATTTTTCGATAATGCTGATGCCAAGAAGCTTTTTATGCACCAAGTCGATGATTTTAAAATGATTGCATAAATGACTTATTAGCTAAGAAATTTTGGCACTATCTTCCTGATGACAATTAAGTCATCAACCCACACAATTAAGTAAACACATTCCCCACAAGAAATATGACAATAAAAAACTGAAAAATTTGCAGGTACAACGAAATATAACTTTTTACAAAGACGTGCATAATAAACTTTTCTAACACCATGTTGAATTTTTTTTTTTATATCCTTGGAATAGGAGAATTTGAATATTACTTTTAAGTTTGATTGTACCATGTGAAACATGTATTATTCTGTCACTTTAAAATGATTACAATTGACATCATGCTCCTCTTCTCAGTATTTTGTTTCCAAATTTCAAAGTGTGTAGTAAATATTGTATTTCTCTTTATTTTCTATAGGTTCCTTTTGAGTTTGTTGAAAAGGTGAGTTTGATCATGGTTTTGTTTGTCTTTGCTCCTTTGCAGTGTGTAGGTGTCATCAATCTTGGTGGTGAAGTAGGTTGCATGATCAGTGAGGGCCCCTGGGTTTTTGTTGGGATACCCAATTTTGTCAAGGTAAGAAAGAGAAATAGGCATCACTTTTGTCTTTCTCTTATTTGGTACTCGTAAATTTTCAAATAAAATACATCTCTGTAATTTAGTGAAACGTTTTTGCTATGGTACGTTCTTTTCACTGCTTAATACATCATAACTGATGTCCTTTTGGTTGATGACATCCGTGCTGCAGGCCTGGAACACTCAAAATTTAGTGGAGCTAAGTCTAAATGGCCCTGTTGGACAAGTTTATGCTCTTGTTGTAAACAATGATATGCTTTTTGCTGGTACACAGGTAAATATTTTCTTTCCCTTTGACAATGTTTTTGTTTTGTTCTAGTCATGCTTTATTTTTTCACTCAGTAGTCCTGATTTCAATGCTGATTATCTTAATGGTGCTTGTGACCTGTTGTAAGAGATGAAAAAGTGCATTTCCATTTGTTGTGTTTATATGGATTAAACTTTTTAGAGTGGCATCTTACAATAATGTTAGGAAACTAAATGTGTGGAATTACGGATGATAATGTTTAGGTTAATTTTAGGGCTGATAGGTGTTGCTGAGATAGGGCAATGAAGGCATTAAAGGATAAACATTTAATAAGATTTATTTGCCTCTGCATTGCCATTGATACAATTTTGTCAGTGCAATATTTTTGGAGAAAATTAACTAGGAGAATCGGACGGGTATCTGGTAGTGGGGCCTTGTAGGGAAAGTGAAGGGACAGGGGAATTTTTTTTTTTAAATTAAGAGTTGTATGTTATTTACTAAAAAAATAAAAAAAAATTGATCATTCAGTTTATGATAATTGATCATTTTATTTCTTTCCTTTTTATTATAAAATGAGAAAATATTTATTAGAAATGGAAAATTCTCCCCCAAATCTTACTCCCTAACATACCTTAACAGTCAGTTTGTATGACATGAAAAGAGAACAAATGCGTGGAAGAGCACTGATTTGAATTTGCAATTGGTTTGGCGAAAAGGAATTTAAGAAGTGAACTGAAAGTGTGTTACTGTTCATTTTTTCTCAAATAACCGAAGAATTGCCTTGCAGGCAACCAGAGATTTTTTTTTTAAAAATTGTTTTCTTCTTTTTCTATAAACTCTTCGTTTATTTTATTTTATGAATAAATAATTGTATAATACTAAATAATAATAGTAACAAAAATATTTATTTTCTTTTATATTTCTCTCTTTCTTTTCTTTTATACTCTTTCTTTTCAACCAAGCAACTTCAATTTTCAGTCATTTCTTACCTCTTTCTCTTCCTTTCTTTTCTCTTTCGCTCTCTCAATTTCTTTCTCTCTAACCAACATAGCACAAAGGAAATGAATGGAAGATGAAGGATGATATGATTGTAAATAATAAATAATAATGGCATACCACAAGTTTTGTGATGTAAAGGATTGCATTGGATGATGCTTTACAGCACTGACTACAACCTAATAAAACAACCCAGATTAATCTATTAGGCCATGTGATTGGCCAAGAAGTTCTGTCTAATGCGTAGTTGTGCATGAGATGTGAAAAAATGGTTTTGGAACAATTGTCACCTAGATATGTGGGATATTCCATATTGCTGGTAGATATTTTGGCTTGGACTATGGGCCATTGATTATGTCTAAGGAGGACTTGATTGCGATTTGTGATGTGGAGACTTTGATACCTTGAATCTTATTGTTTATGTGAGGGTTGTGTGATGATCTATAAGTGTTAACTATTAAGGTAGTTGGCTCCTAAACAATGAATGAATTTATAGTTCTATGGTCTTTGGAAATATTTTCAATAAAACTCAATCAAGCATCTTTCAAAGTCCACTGTATTTTGTTGTTATTGAAAACGAGAATCGAATACCAAAGGAAAGATTCTGACTTTTCTACATATTTGGACTAGCATCTTAATTTTTAATCTCTAATGAAATACTTCTTCTGCAGGATGGATCTATATTGGTATGGAAGTTTAATGTAGGTAACAACTGCTTCGAGCCAGCTGCATCGCTTAAGGGCCATTCTCGCGGTGTTGTTTCATTAGTTGTTGGTGCTAGTAGGCTTTACTCTGGGTCAATGGACAATACAATAAAAGTAAGTTTTACATATGCTCTTTGCCATGTGTCTGGTTCATTTTCTTTGGACTCTTTTTAAGCAATGTGAGAACAGGTTTTGGTTTATTAATTTGGTACATTTCTTTCAATGTTGTCTTTCAGGTATGGAACCTTGAAACCTTGCAGTGTATACAGACACTAACAGAGCACACATCTGTTGTGATGTCTGTTCTCTGCTGGGACCAATTCCTTCTATCTTGTTCCTTGGACAAAACTGTGAAGGTTGGTTTCACAAGATCTACTGGTTGTATGTGTATTATTGACTATATGTAAGTTCTGAAATTATTATTTGATTTCTGCAGGTATGGTATGCTACAGAAAGCGGAAACTTGGAAGTGACATATACTCACAATGAAGAACATGTATGTATTATATTATTTACTTTTCCCTTGGATACTTGATTTTATTATACTATGATGTTTGAAATGTTGATGTTGTAATTATGTGGAATTAATTCTTAGTTCTGCTATCAATGATCCAGCCACTTCTCCTCTTGAACTGAACTCAAATTCTCACAAGATGTATGTGGTTTAGAAAATATTAAAAATGTGCTCAAGTTTCCGATCATGAAAATGTTTAAGTGCCTAGTTTTGCCTTTGAATACAATTGGATAAGGACTTGATCAGAAAGGGGCATATATATGTTGTAAGCTTTCCTTGGTGATAATACTATTTTAAATATTTCAATCCTCCAAAATAATGATGCCACAAGACAAAAAGTGACTCGAACATGGATATAGTAACTCTCAAAGTGACTTGAACATAATAACTAATAAGTTGTAAGCCAAAGGGAAAGAAGTTTTGAAGTTGTATCGGAAAAACCCAAGTCTCTAGTTGACTAGAGTTAGTGTCAAAATACAATATATAAGTAGGGTAGGGATAATCCTCACCTTACAAGTTGATTTTGTAGGTTTGAGTTAAATCTAAACCATTTGGTAAGATGGTGTCAAAGTGCATTCTAGATCCATTAAAAGGGACACTTATTATGTTATACACGTGCCAAGCCCAATAGTGCTAGACATGGGGGTGTATTGGAAAAAAACCCATCCCACATCTACTAAAGATAGTATTAAAATACTGCATATAAATAGGGGCAATATTACACACCGATTTTGTGAAGTTAAGTTTGAACTAATTTGTAAAATATGTCAGTCAATCTTAGATCCATTGAACTATATTATGCACATACCAAGACTAGTGTTGGATGTGATGGGGGTGTATTGTGAAAAAACCACGTCCCATATTGACTAGAGATGTGATAAAATACAATATAGAAATAAGTGTAATCCTAATCTTATAAGTTAGTTTTGTAGAGATAAGTTAGACATAAGCTACTTTTGTAGGAAACTGAAGCTTCATTAATATTTGAAGTAGAGAGAACTGGAAATCATAATTTATTGTTTTCCCCCCTCCTTTGGCTTTTTAATTTCAGACAATATTTCCTACTTCACTAACTTCTTCAAGAACAGCTGGGATTAAGTGTTTTATTAATGGAACACTTCTGTTAAGCGGGGTTAATGGACAGAGATGGGCTTTGTAAAAAGAAACATTATGTCTAATCCTTTAACCCAATATTTGCAAATATTTATATATTGTAATTAGAAAAAAAAATCTAGAAGGGTGGGGACATAGCCCACGCCTATCCCTGCCTGCATCTGTTACTGCTGCTATACTGTACTCTCCAACTACTTTCTATTTTTTCGTGCACTCATTTGCTGCATTATCATTTTCAAGGTTATTACTTTTTTGTTATAACATAACTGTTTCTTTCACTAAATAAGAATGTAAACAAAGTGGAATTATTGTTTTTGCAATGATGTATATTATTTAGATATCCTCAACAGTAATTACTTGCACTTGAAATGTGGTTAGTGGGATTTGTTGAGTGTGTGATGTTGTGGCTTTCATTATTCTGACGTTTTATCTGTGTGCAGGGTATACTTACCCTATGTGGGATGCATGACTCACAAGGCAAACCCATTTTGTTGTGTGCTTGCAATGATAATACTGTGCGCCTCTATGATCTGCCATCGTAAGTAATTGATTTCCTGTTCATGCTCTCATTTGGTTCTCTTATTTCCACTACAGAGTACAAACCACTAAAATAATCCCCCATCTGGTTCTCTACAAAACTGAATTATATGGTTCTTACTTCTATATGTTGCAAGTGGACTTAATGACTTGCATAATAAATCAAGCTTGTTTTGTAATACATCCAAATGAAACCCAAGCCAGATATCTTGTCATATTAAAACGAGCAAGAGACAAACACACAATGCATATAATAAATTTCAATTCTAGAGAGATTAGAAAAGATATGGTTGTTTGCACTTTGTGGCGGAAATAAAATTTACTTCGTATTTATGCTCTCATTATTCAATGTTTGCCCCATTCTTGTTCAGATTTGCAGAGAGGGGTAAGATATTAACTAAACAAGAGGTACGAGCTATCCAGATGGGGCCTAACGGCATATTCTTCACCGGAGATGGTACTGGTGAAGTAAGAGTGTGGAATTGGACAGCGGAGGCAACCACTACCGTCCAATAAAGTGACATTTACAATGTGCTCCATTTAAATGTTTTACTAGTTTTTTCTGGTCCTTCCTTTTTGTAATCGTTTTAGCTGCAAGAAGGGAATTAAGGCTAAGGTTGGGAAGAGGCAGAAAAAGAGAGTTAAAGGGATTGTATGTAATTTAAGTTTGCGGAAGTAGGCTTGCGTTTAGAATCTGAGCTGTGGTTTTAGTGTTGAGTATCCTTGGCGCAAAGCTGTGCTCAAGTAGGCTTTCCTATTAATGTTTGTAACATTTTGTGAATTCACAACATTATTTACCATCATTGCTTAACACCTCCAATGCGTATATACACACCAAATAAATGATTGTTACTTGTCATTATCAAGTAACTGCTCTTGTTTCCTCTGCTGTATACTTTTCCTTCTGATCATGAGCTGGTAACTCTTGTTTTCTTTTGCTGCAGTTCACATTAATTTGTATTTTTTTTATTGGTATAATTAGGAGGAATAGTTCCTTCTTATCTTTAGTTGTGATTTGATGTTCAGTTGCAGATTGGATTCTGGACCTTGTTTAAAGAATTTGTGTCAAATGTTTCCCCTTATTGTATACAATCCTTTTTTTTATTAATATTAATCTTTCTTCCTGGTTTTGATGTGGTTGCTTATAGAATTGTGGTCCTCTGAATGTACGGCCCAAATACCTGTACTATTTACTTATTAAGTTTAAATGTTTGTATATCATTTTTTTTAAATCTTAGTTAAAATATTTGTCCTCCAAATTTAAAACCGATTCAGTCTATCAAACTTAAATATGTTTTCCTTTAGTCTCTCTTAAATGGAAAAAGTACAAATTAACATCTCTAATTCATAATTAACATTGAATTTGTTTTTATGTTTTCCTCACCAGAAAAAAAAATTAAAGGATTAAGAAAAACCTTACCCATACCATATGTTTAACTTTTTTAGTCGTAGGAAATTAATAATACGCTTTCTAATAATTATAAGATATCATTTTCACAATTTTAGACTTTCAAAAAAATTTAAATGATGGAATAATGTTGGAAGATAATTTTATTCGTAGTTTTAAACTTTCAAAATCTGGTGAGGTCAAAAGAAATATTACATTTAATAATTTTAAAATAAAGACTTAGTTAAAATTTCATTCATAACAATGTGACAAAAAAAATAAGGAAAGTAGAAGAAAAAGAAAGGACTAAATCATTTTAGTGGTAGTAGTAATTACTTTTGCTATTATTACGTGGAAAGCATAAGAATGAAAGAAAAATATTTCAAACACAAATCGTTTTTCTCAAATTAAATATGTATTAATTATGTAAACAAATTTTTAATGTTAACTTTAAAAATTAAAATAAATTAGCTTTAAATTAGAAAACTTAAAAAATCAATTTTAAATTTAAGGACTAAAAAATAATCCTTAATTTGAAGGACTAATCAAATTTGTGACACTTAAATATCGTTTTTTTATATTTAGGGATACAAATATTAATTTTAAATTTGAAGGATTGCAACAAAATTTGATTTAAAATTTTAGAAACTGTAAGTATTTTAGCAAAACAAAATTTGGAAAATAAACTTTCCTATTATTACTTTTGTGACACATATGGTTGTTAACATGAATGTTGCTAATGATGTCAATTAGTGTAACATCCTTAATAATGTGATAAGAAAAAATATATTCTCAAATAAAAAATAAAAAATTTTAATTTGAAAGACTAAATGAAAATATCTAATTTCAACTTTAAAAAACTAAAAATATATTTAAACTCTATTAAGTGTTTTTTTTCTTTAGGTTATTTCTACTATATATTTCTTCTTTCTTGTTTTTTTGGGTTATTTCTACTCACTGGGTCATCAACTGCTACGTTTGACCATATAATAGGAAACTTGGAAAGTTGATTTATTGTTGTAGAGGTGTACTATAGGACATCACCATGCATGGCTCCAGCAACCCTGTAAATTGATACCTCTGTTATGAATTATGAATGCATTATTATAATATTATAATTCACTATAGATGATGACCTACAGGGTTTGGTGGTTCCATAGCATTGAGAATGATGGTTGAAGCCACTGTAGCCCCTCCTTCTATTGGATAAATTAATCAAATAAATAAATGGAATGTTAATAACATGTCACTTTTGATTATGACAGCTTGATATGGACCACTCCAAAATGTTTGGTTTCATTTGGTCTATTATTGCATTTCCTATTTTTTTATCAAATTAATTTGATAGATTAGTTATTAAAATAAATAAATTTTTTAAAAATTATTAAAATAGTTAATTTGGGTTAAGT
>Ga0123341_1005495_pt1 | contig 11308 bp, 7 predicted proteins | sample Turbeapinknodule_FD_89959 | JGI IMG/M metagenome (GOLD analysis project Ga0123341, IMG submission 89959) | Root nodule microbial communities of legume samples collected from Mexico - Turtle bean Mexico pink nodule | ecosystem: Host-associated > Plants > Roots > Nodule | place: Mexico: Nepantla... | reverse complement strand
TTAGAATCTGCTCATACATTTTATCAAGTTGACCATGAATGTTATTGTTTTTCATATAATCTAGCTCTGTTTCTAACATATTCTTTACTTTAGATGATTGTTGTTAGTTGAAGTGTCACCCTAACTGAGATATGAAGTTGCATAGTGATGCATAACATGAAAGATTTTATAAAAAAAAAAACATATTAGGCTTGTTCAAAGCTTATAAATAATAAACAAAAGAAGATAATTTCCAAAATTGTAGCCTACCTGAATCATATTTAATCTCCTCTGAGGCTCCCTGCTTAGACATTTCTCTGCTATTCTAACCATCCAAAATAGTTGATGGACATCATGAGACCGAATGATCCTTTCATCAATTAAATCTGGATAGTTCCTCTCTCTTAAAAGTGGCCTTGCCTGCAAGAAATTTTCTTTTGGATATTCATTGGCAAACAAATTATGATATTTAGTTATGTGTATTTATCAGAATGTTGGAGTTAAACGTATAAATCAGACCAAACACTTCTATAAAGTCAAAATGAAAAGAACATTATCATCAACAGTATTGATTCTGTTCATGTACTTAAAGGTCAACTGAAGAAAAATATAAATTAGAATAAATGAACTACCAAATCTGCCTAAATGTCATAAATGATTGAAGAAAAGATCCAAAAGGGACTAAAAGTTTAGCATATTGGTGAAATTTATTTGAATCATGTTGATGCCTTGATGAGCTGAGGTTGTACTAAAGCATTAAGATACTTAAAATTGAAATTTCATGGCCTCTAGATTCTTACCCATCCCACAAGACTTCTTCCTTCAAGTCTTTTATCTGTAGTTCTCATTCCTGTTATTAGCTGTAGTAAAACCACTCCAAAAGAGTATACATCTGTTTTGCTGGACACTTTCCCATGTTCAGCATATTCTGGTGCCAAATACCCCAAAGTTCCAACAACTTCTGTTGAGTGTATTGAGTCTTCATTTTGATTTCTTGCTAATCCAAAGTCTCCTAGCTAATAAATTCACCAGGAAACAAAAAATGTTAGTTTCAATGAAGTTCAGCTTCTTTATGGAATTAACAGTGAGCTTATATAGTACTCTCAGGCTATCATGCCATTTTGCTGTCTCATTTTCACAATTGCATATTAAGTAATGCTCACAATGTATTCATTCTTAAATGTTCCATCAATTATTCAACAATTGAGCATTGTCAATAGTCTAGACTAAATCTTACAAAGCAATATTGCAATTTACATTTGAATATGTATGTCATATTTTAACTAGCATCATATGAGTGCATATATATGTAGATTCAAGACTTGGTGTATTACCAATGGTCGATGATCATGTGTTATAAGGATATTGTTTGGTCTCACATCTCTGTGTATCATGTTGTTCTTGTGTAAGTATAGTAACCCTTTGGCAGCTCCTATTGCTATATTGATCCTATCTTCCCAACTAAGAGGTGATCGAGAGTGTTCTACATCAATTTAACAAAAGTTAGTCTCTGATAAGATGTATTAAGAAAAACACAAGAAGAAACAAAAAATACTAAAAAAAATCCTGATTTCTTACCTGATAGATGTTGGTCAAGTGAGCCATTGCAAACATATTCATACACAAGAAGCCTATTAGTTCCTTCTGAGCATGAGCCTAGCAGCACAACCACATTCTCATGTCTTGCTTTGCTAAGTGCATTCACTTCTGACTTAAATTCCTTCTCTCCTTGGAAGCCTGCATTTTTATGCTGCTTAACAGCAATCTTCATTCCATTAAGCAGTCCTTTGTAGACAGATCCAAATCCTCCTTCTGACAGAAAGTTCTTGGGAGAAAATCCTTTTGTAGCAGCACAGAGCTCTGCATAAGTAAAATCTCTCTTCAATCCAACTTTTGGTCGTCTATTATTGCACACAGAACAAAGTGGATTTGCAAATTCTTCCTCCGTATGAGATTTTTCATTATTTCTACCGTAGTTCTCTCTTTTATTTTCTTTCAATTGGTTAATTTCTTCATTCTCTGAAATGTGAAATAGTGATTGGTTCCCTGCTGTTTCTTGTTCTATATTTGAATAGAGATTTCCCTCTTGGTATTGCTGGCCATACCGCAAGCTTCTGAAACTTGAAGTCGAGAGTTCTGTACTCCACTGACTTGAGACTCCAAATGATGTCAACATATCACTTGATGAAGACCTGGACACTGCTTGATGTAACATTGGTCATAGTCAGTTGTACAACTTAATCAACAAAAACAAATATATAGGATTTAAGTAAGTATCATACATCATTGGTTTTGGTCTAGTTCCCCCATTTTTTTTGTATTTTTTTTAATAATATTTTTTTCATGTGATGACAGATGATTGTTGTTACTTAAGCTGAGATGTCAAGTTGCATAGTAATGCCTAACATGAAAGCTTTTATAAAAAAAAAAAAGAGTAGTATCATACATCATTGAATTAATGGAGATTTTACTCAAGTTCTTCAGCTGTTTTATTTAGCAGTGAATGTTGCTAAAGGTTGTTAATGTGACTATTACCTCTACAAGAAGTAACTCAACAATGATAAACTTCCACCATAATTTTTGTTTGCAAGATTCTTGAGTAAAAATTGAGAATCTTCAGTACATGAAATGGAAGTAGATAGGATTGATTGACCAAAAGACTATCTATTCAAAGTTAACACAAATTTACCATCTCAGATATATTTGCAGACTCTTTGACAGATAGGGTATGACAGAACAACAGGATTCCTTGTGTTTATGGCAAGGATTTTCACTATTTGATAGCAATGACCACCAACAAGATTCAAATAAATATTTACTAAGTTATAATTGAATCTTCATGACTTTTCCATAGATTTGAGAAGTGATATCAATGGTTCAGTTAACACCAAAATGGAAGTATATTATTACAGTTCATCTAATTAAAAGCTTTTGACATTGTAGGTGGGGTATTGCAGATATTGCTGTATGAGGTTTGTTATGCTTTCCAATTTGTTGATACAATGTTTAGGGAAAAAGAGAGAAAACACATAACCTGTCTTTGACATTACATAAATATTAATTTAAATATATTTCTATACTTAGACAATATTGTTATGCCAAAAAATACTCACTCTGAAGAGAACGTTCTTCCTCTTCACTTCCTGGAAACATTTCTTTATAGCTTACATTTTCTTGCCTGTCAACAGGTGATTTGGTGCTGGCTGTTGATTTTGGATCTTTCAACCTCTCAATTGAATTGTCACTTGTTATCCTATACATGCCACAAGGATGCTGGCGCATGAAATACTTCAAATCTTTGTGGATCTGTCTGCTTTGAGGCAAAATGCTATAGCTTTAGCTCAGTGTATACACATAACATTGCATAGGTAGTGTATGAATTATTTGATATCATAAGCTAGTTTCTGTTTTTGTTAGAGAAACTAATTCTCCTTGCAGCAGTTGTGCAAGGTTCAGTACGAATTTCGCTTAAAATAATCTGCATAACTGAGTTCTGAAAATATTACAAATAATGGAAGATCCTATATATTGATTCTAGACATCATCTTTTTATGCTCAAAGTGGGATTTTTTTTGTACATTTTGTATTTGTTCTCTGAACATGTGCAATTCCATCATAAGTATAGAGCAAGACAAAACCATATGGGAGTTAGAAATACACCTAAATAAAATCAAAGTAGTCGCCTGAAAATCCTTGGCAGCATTAGAAGCAACTTCTGCAGTAGGGCCTACAAGCACTTCAATTTGGAATCCAATCTGTGAAACATCATTCCAAAGAAAATTTTCATCAACCATTTTCTTCTTAAACACTGTGTAAAGTTCTGTTCAGTTTATCATTAAACATGCATAAAACATTCATCATATTGATTTTAGTACATCACAAATATGTATAGATTTTCGGCTCCACATCTTGTGAAATTCCTTCTCTAACTGTGTTATGTGATATTTCAGAATTATATGTTAATTATATGGATTGTGCTAACCTCATTCGATTTACAGTAGTTGGAGATCTCCTTGATCTTCTCGTTCATAAGATATTCTTTCTTTTTTTTGGTATGCCATTTTGCAATTATTTTCTGGTTTGTTGAGCTGGTATCAAGTCTGACCATGTAACCCACTAAAGAGAAAAAGAAGTGAAAAAGAAGTTAGCAACATCAATCACAATTAGTAAGTAAAAGGGCTTATTCAAAATTTGACTTTTCTTCAAGTACTTTATTTCATATCCTTGTTTTCTTCTCTTTTTTATCAGATCAACCATCCCTTTGGTTAGATGAAAAAGAAAAGAAGATAAAAATAGAAAAGCTGAATGAAAATAGCTATGAAGAAGAGGAAAAGTTAGTGTGTTTGGTTTTAAGAGCAATACTGAACAAATGGAACAAAACAAATCAGTGAAATTGGTGAAAAAAATGGACTGAAAATAAGATATGGATCCTAGAACTTTGGTTCTCTCTCATTCATTTCCTCTCTACTTTCCTTCTACCAGATAAGGTAAGGGACAAAGAAAAATTTTGTGAAATCTTACTAGGCTTTCTTGGAAGAAAAGAAAACATACTGGGACTGCTAATCCAATCAAGGATAGCAACAATTATAAGCTGATCTCCAGCTTTAACAGAAAACTTTTCCAGGGCTCCAAGGATAGCCTTTGAACTAACACCTCTTGATGCATCCTGGATCACCACTACCCTCTGAGTTTCTGTAGTCATCGTTTTTTCTGCTTCAAACACTTTCTCTTCAAGTTTCCAACAAGTTATTAGACACAAAAAAAGGTGTGTTGAAGTTTTATGTGAACCTGTACATTTCCTAGACCAAATGACTCCACACTAAATGCTTAGCATTGCTTCAAACTTTTCCCAAATATGTCTGATATTTGTTTTTATATGAAACAGTGAAAATCATCAGCTACTGAGTATAAGGGGTTGGTGTTATATATACAATAAGGATTTGATATATTAGATCAAACATAGTCAAGTTAGGAAAACTATAAAAGAACATATTTATATATTGTAATTCTATCAAAACATAAATAATAGGGGACCTCTGAGATCAAACACATTGAATGTCAAATTCTCAAAACTTATTCTTTCTCTGACACACACTGATACTTATAGAAAAAAAGTGAGTTAAAACAATTCCAAAGGATAAGGGTAGTGATGAATCCATCAGAGCCAAGAGAGTGTTAGCAATAGCATATTCGCATATCCAAAAGGAGCTCTGAAACTTTCCTCCAGTTTATGAGAAACCAAGAGAATTTATTAGCTTAATTTGAGAATATTATATTCTTTTCCATTTACTTTTATGCTTCATTCATTGAAGAAGTTTTTGTACACATGTTGCAGAAATCAAAAACAGGAAGAAAGAGCTTAGGGTGTGGCATAGTAATCTATGTTCTGGCAAGAAATGTAACATTGTTGGCAAGAGATTTGTTTAATCTTTCTGGTTCTGTCTCTGAGTATTGATTGAGACTTTGCACGTGTAAGAGCTGGACAAGGCAAAGTAATTCCTTAAAAATTGAATTGACAGAATTATTATATTGCTGGTTATGGTTTTTGTGTGATTATGTCATCATCATGTTCTGAACTTTTTTTTTTGAGGTAAGACAGACCAATTCGGCATGGACAATATCATTTCATAGTTTATTTTAAGGTTTGATTGTACTTTAGTCTTCAAAATTTATAATAGATTCTATTTTTTAATTTCTTAAACTTGGAAACAATATTTTAGTCTTGAACATAAAGTTTAATTCTATAAGTTTGATGTTTAAAGCTTAACAATATTTTTAAAAAATATTTCCCTCCTCTAAATTTAATGATCAAAAACTAAAAAAACATGTTTTTTCAAAATGTTCAGATTCTAAAATTCTAATGGTGGCAATAGAGCCACACTCATCCTTATTTGATCTACAAATTCATAACTCTGAAAGAGAAAAAAATTCAAAGATAGACACTTTTGAATGATCTACAAATGCATAATTTCTAAAGGAGAAAAAAATTAAAAAAATAGACGTTGTTGTAATTTAGGTATGAAGATCAAGAGGTTATGAAGTATTCATATTGCAAGTGATGTAGAATTCTTATAATCTTTTATGTAATGTACTTCCATAATTTAATAAAAAAATCTCATCCTTATTTGATATTTTTATGTGTATTCATGTTCATTTTATTTTAATTTAAACCATTATCCATCATCCGTAGTTAAGAGTTTATTATTTATAAGAATGAGTTTTCTTCAACATTTTTCTTGTGTATACAAGGATATTGAAAATATAATCACAGGAATTTAAATTCTAATTAATAAGAATTTAATTAGAATATTGATATTCATGCTTTAAAAGAGTATATTATTTTATAAATTTTACATTAATTCTATATTTGTCTAATCACATTGAATATCACTGAGGTTGACATATAGTAAAATTGTTGATTTTTTATAATGATTATTATGCAACTCATTCTAAGAATAATTTCTGATTTGATGATATTATATATACAAATCTTTTTTATTGATTGAGTATACATAAAAGTTCATACTTTAAAAAAAAATTAATCAGAAGAGTTCAATAGAATTATGTGAAAATTTTCGTAAATATGTTTATTAGAAATCATATTGTGTATCCAACTTTTAAAATAACTATTTTATATTCGTCGTTCCATACTACCAATTCGAAATTTAGCATGAAAATCGAAATAATATCAAACAGATATTTAACGAGACTAATCAGAAACATTAAGTAATACATTCTTAATTATAAATCAAATTTTTAATCAAATCTAATAACAAACGGTCCATGATAATTATATAAATAAGCATAAATTTTAAAGAGTGTGAGTAATCATTTAGTATTAATTGTACTGAGTGCCGAACACTGAAATCTTATTTGAGCATCATAGTGACTTTTGTAAATACTATCTTAGCCTGAAGTTCACGGAGACAAAGAGTAGATAATGAAAGAAGTGTAAGGAGTTTATTCGAAAGAAAGGAGAGAAGGGTAGACTGACCGACCGACTGAAAATGAAGATAATCGTTTTCTTGATTTTAACCCCGTTCAAAAACATAAAAAATAATCAATTTATGTAATTTATAGTTAAATGATAAAATACTTTTATACTATTAGTGCATAAATAATTTATTCTACTTAAGATATATTGACATTGAAAATACTCTATTTTACTGTACCCAATTGAATATTTTCTTATATGAAAAAAAATGTTAATTTGCATACGATTTACTTTAAAAGTTTTATCTAAGTGATCGCTGGTTAATTGTCAATTAAAAAAAATGTTAAGAACTTATGAAAAGTAAACTTAAGTTCTAAAATATGGTGCAATTTTGAGTATAAAACACCTTTCTATTATTGATGATTTCAATTATCCTAGTTATAAACTACTAAAAATATAAATATAAATTAGCAATGTCAACTACACCAAAATTATTGAATACTCTAGTGCGGTTTCTTAATGCCACATAAAGTCATAAACTTCACCTAACTATTGTAAATGATAAAGTATTTATTATTAAAATGTGATTATTTTTGTTGAAATCATAAACTTTTGACGATTTTTACAATGCTTCCATAAAATAAGACCCCTTTTAAATATTTGCATGTAGTCTTTGTACATAATTATAAGTTTTCACAATTTTATTCCTTGTTATGTTATGTCACAAAGGTATGAGGACACATGTAAATTATAGGAAGAAACACTTAAAATTATCAATTAACATATAACACACATTAAACACTTTTGGGAAGGGATAAAACTATAAATATTTGCATGGCTTAAATAAATTTATCCCCAATGTACTATGGATTTTGATTTTAAGTACAAAATAATATAATTTTTTTCAAATTGAATAGTTCATAAATTAAATATTTTAATTTAATTTTCTTCTTATTTGTATTATTTTATTTTCCACTCGTTATGATGAATCAAAATATTTAAGATATTATTTATTTTAAAATTTGATGTTTTTGTTATATATATATATATATATATATTATCTTGTAATAAGCTTTAGTAATGAAAATTATTAAAATAGTAAAAGTTAAATAATAAAATTGTAATTTAAAATATCATATATATTTTATTCTCAAGTCATGACATTATTAATAATTCAACACATGGTAAAAATGTCAAATGTGTATAATTTTGAATTTAAAATAATACTTCTCGAAATTGAAAGTTTAAGATGAAATCATATAAAAGTGTAAAAAATTATTGGTAAAGTTGTTTCAGTTTACCTTTTAATCTTTCCTTATTCACAAAACATATTAATTATTCCTTTTGTGAGTATTGGCAGTGTCATCAGAATGTGTCTTTTTGTTAGACATGAACCACACTTCATTTCCACACTCCTTTCTCATTCTCACCCTCCTCAGGTATTGTTCATTTTCAGCCACATTCCACACACTTTTCGTACTTTTCGTTCCAAAGTTGTGATCTTTTTCATTTTCTGCCATCTGGGTATCTCTCTAGTTTGCGTCTGAGGCCTTCCCCCGGAGGAGGGTTGGCACCCTTTTCATGCAATGTCACTTCCCTGAATTGAAGAACAATTCCCGTTTGTGCCTCACCACCGATGGAAGAAGGCTTTGTTCAAGTCACAGCAATGACAGTGTAAGCAATGTAACTTGTTATTGTTTTTTTTATGTTGATTTTGTTGTGTATTTTGATTCAATGCGTGTCATCTTTATTGCCAACCAATTGAAACCCATGTTGTGAGATGTTAGTTAACCTTGAACAGCCTGGTAAAGAAGAAAGGATTTGGAAGGGTAAAGTAAGTAATGGCAGTAGTAAATGAGAAACTAAGTGTTGATACTCCATTACATTTGATCATGATTTGTTATGTCCGTACACATGCATACTATTGGTTTTCAAATTAACGATCAAGATCACTTTACACCCTAGTGAGTTGCTCATTTTAGAGAAGTTTACTCCTGTGTCAAAAGGAACTAGGCTTTGGAGTGTGTATCTATGTAGCACGAATAATCACACGCACACTGGACACTAAAATATAGGACACGAAAACACGGATTTATATATTAGATAATTTCGAATCATCGTCCTTGAAAGACACTTTAGTTTAAATTTATTTAATGACAAATTAATTTGAATTTTTGGAAAAGTACTGTATTTATCTTTTTTATGATTGTGATAAGAATAGTGAGGAATTGTCAGAGAACTAAAAAATGTCTTTTAATTTGCACAATTATCCGATACATGTGGTATGCGTGTCAGTGTCCAATATGTGTAACCAACTGCACATTCCCTCTATTCGGACCTGAGGCCTTTTTATCTGGTTCCAATCATTGCCACCCTCTTGAATTACAGCCTTGTTCTCAAGGCTGGATGTAAGGTCTATCAGCCTTGTAAAGTGATTCTAGCATGCATTGGATTGACATTATCTGGTTACTACAACTAAATGCTTGTGATATTTCATGGAATCTTCTTTTTGCACCTTTTCTTGACATTTCTTCCACATTACTTTTACCATTCATAATTTATCTGTTTCTTTTACTTTTCCTTTGTGTGCTTATATTTTTACTAATTGGACTGTTGTGTTATCTGTCATTGGTTTAAGGTCAGACACCAGAGCTATCAGATGCATACAGCCATGAAGGTATATTTGTATTTCCAAAATTATGCAGTAAGTAGGATTTGCATTTTTAAATTGTTCCTAGTTTCTAACCATTATTTTAAATGGGGGACAATATTGGATGCTCACATTTGGAGGTCCAATTTTTAGATTGCCCATTCACTTTTTGAATTTTGATTAATGTGTAGAAGTTGAAACATGCTTTTAGCAGTGGCTGTGCTGTTGAAACATGATTTCTTGAAAAAAGTTTGAATAGTCTAAGAATGTACTTATTTGATGAACTTCCATTGCATATGGACCAAGTTTCCGTTGCCTATCTGGTTGATTATGCATGGGAATTAGAAAGAGATGAGTTAAACTGTGCTCATAAGGCAAAAGTAGTCAGCTAAATCGTTATATTAGTTTATGAATGTCAATTTTGTTTAGCTCTTACATTGAATTTTAAGTATCATAATTACCAATGGCAAGATATTTTCAGGTTCATCAGAAAGCGCAGAGAATAAGAAGGGAAAGTCAATGACAAGCAATGAGTATGTACAACTTGCCCTGCAATATTTTTTCATCGATTGTAAGAGACTGGAAAAGATGTTTTATCTGATGATATCTTGGTATATGTATTATTTTCTGCTTTGCTTCTAGCATCCTTAAGGTTGAAGAAGTTTATGAACAGTAATTGATGCTTAACTATCCTGACTAAGATGCTATAAATTCAAAAACCAAGTATTTGATCCAGTCTGGTTCAAAGCACTGAACACATGTTATTGCATTATCTTCCGGGGAAGAAAGTGGAGGAAGTGGGGAAAAAAGTACTTGATTGATAATGTAACCCATACTTATTTATTATGGCAGGATCCTGAAGAAACTGAGGAGATATGGAATTTCTGGAATCCTTTCCTATGGACTACTGAACACTGCATATTATCTCACAACATTTCTTTTTGTGTGGTATGTGAACATTTGTGTCTCTTATCATGCATTTTTGCTTCGTGTTTTCTTGGAGAACTAGTTTGTATAAGAAAGGAACTATAAAATTGTATTGAAAGTTCTTCACATCTTCCTTCTTCTCTATGTTCTCTCGGCAAGGATTGTTACGTGGAAAGTTCAAATTGCTCTACCCTTTATAACTATTTCAAGTCTGCACCTAGAAATAAACACGCTTTATGTTTGCTAGGTTTTTTTTTGTATGCAAGGGAGTCAAAAGGAATGATAAGGACATGATGGAGGATTCTGTTTTGATGTGTCTTATAACAGACCAATGGAGGCAGGGTGTATGCTGGTTCAGGTTCTTTTTGCAGGAAACAAAAACTGTGTTTTTTATGTGGTGTTTTGATTGTTGTGGAAATCCCTAAGTGTGTTTGCTGATCATCTAGTGGTCTCACATGTGGATGGTAGCAGTAGAGGTTGTGGTGGGGATTCAGACTTGTTGGGGGATGTAAGTCGAAGTTGTAAACTCCAACCAATCTAAGTGCGAGATGGACCCTGGCAAGTAGGAAGTTGGTTTCTGATAAAAGTGAGCTTAAAAGGAGCAAACAGGGAAAGCCAAAATCCAAAAAGGAGCGAATGGAAGATGCTGCATTGAAGTGATTAATTCTGTGACAAGTGCTACAATCGTGCCACTGCAAACTGGGTAGAAGGAATGTCATTGAGGTGGTGGAGATAACCAATATTTTGGTGTATTTTGATGGTTTTGTAGCTGCAGTTTGCAGTGCTTATAGCATTCCAATACGAGCACGGTGCTAGCT
>Ga0123341_1005494_pt1 | contig 11309 bp, 13 predicted proteins | sample Turbeapinknodule_FD_89959 | JGI IMG/M metagenome (GOLD analysis project Ga0123341, IMG submission 89959) | Root nodule microbial communities of legume samples collected from Mexico - Turtle bean Mexico pink nodule | ecosystem: Host-associated > Plants > Roots > Nodule | place: Mexico: Nepantla... | reverse complement strand
TCATTAGGTAAAGTAACTTGGATGTCAGAAATAAGGTAATACAATATAAAATAAAAAATTTATACTCGTGTAACAAAATATGAATTCTTTTACACACTTGTTTAACAAAAAATAACCTTCAATTTTCATCCATGGAAATTTGTTTTTCTTTCTATTAGATAGTCTCTAAAAATAATAAAATTATATAAACAATCTTCTTACTATTAAATATTTATCATTTTAGTTCCTCGATGTATGTCAGTATCAATTTTAAATAATTAAATTTAAGAGATTACATAGTATAATTTTTTAGGGTTGAAACATTATTTATATAACTTTTATATAGTAAGGACCACGGCACCTCTTAGTAGACAATATTATCCTTTAAAATAAAATTGATGGTTTATTACATCGTTTAAAGGAGAGAAACAATTTTTATTCAAACTCGTTTATATTTTAATAATAATTTTAGTGTATACCGCATTGGTTAAGTTTTATTTTCGAACGAATATTGGGATCTAGAGAATGATTGCTTTGCTCCTCCACTTGGTCGGTCGTTTCATCATTTTGTTTTCTGCTTCTCCTTCCTTATCTCGGTCGTCTGGTAGCACATGCTCGGATGGTACTTGCAGAAGGCACTCCAACGATCAAGTTAGTAAGGGTGTCGACACTCGGTTGTTAGAGTACTTAAGATAATGACGTATCTGATTCTTGGAATATGCGCTATTTATATCACCTTAATGGGCCTTTGTTGGTGGGTCGGATTAGGAGGTTGGTTCGTGTTTAGGGTTGCATTAAACAACCCTTAATTATGAGTTAGCCCTGCTGACTTGGTCAACCCATAATTCATCGTCATGGGTCAGTCGGCCACGTGTTATCACGCGGTCTTTCTTATCGTGGGTGAGCGTTCAGATGGTTTAGGGCTTCTGACCAACTCACGGTATCGTCCGGTTATACAGGTACACTTGCCTCCCAGGCTCGAGGGTTGATGAAGCCGAAGAGTCTAAGAATTGAGTGGCGTTCGGTGACGTAATGATGGGTGACGTGATGGAAAGCGGCACCTGAGCGGGTGACATGACGTGCATTTATGAGGGGGGTTTTGGGCGCCAAATGACGTGGGCCGTTGGATCAAGTAGATGCTACGGTTGAGGATGTTGCGACGTTTCGACTTCCGAGACTCCCTCAAGCTATAAATAGGGGCTCTCAACAGTAGCATCTTACGCTTCCTTCCTTGAATCTTGCTCCGAGTCCCGAACGACTTTCATCCATTTGTGATGCTTTTGTCGTCCTTCCAAGTTTAGTGATGTCTTCCCTATCTCGTCCCACTTCTTCTTCTTCGGTCGCTCCATCTCCTCTACCCGAACCCCCTTCGTGTTCGTCATCTTCGTCTTCCTCGTCTGCTTCCTCCTCTACCCAAATCCTCTCGGTCGGGGCAATTCAAACTATTGTCCCTGAAGGGGAAGAAGTGAGGGGTGATGACCCGGGTAGTGCGTCTGACTGGTCAAGCACCTCCGAGCAGTCGTGCCCTTATGAGGGCCCTAGCTGGATTGATCCCAAAGTATTTGGGATCACATCTGTCTTTCTGACAGACGTCTCTGTCTCCGATTGTTTTAGGAGGGTTCCCGTTTTGGAGGCCTCTGCCAAGGAATCTCTCCTATCTTTCGGTCCTTGTTCGTTCACTGACCGTGTGTACAGGGAACGGTCATCCACCGAACCCCCTTTCTTCTTCATGTACACCTGCTTTTTTTCCGATTTACATGTGTCGCTTCCTTTAGGCACGTTCACGGTGGGCGTCCTTCAGGCACTCAAGGTTGCTTCGAGTCAATTGCACCCGAACACATGGGCGTCCATGCAGGCCTTCCACCTGATATGTCAAATTTTTGGTGTGCGCCCTTCTTTTTCTTGTTTTTTGCATTTCTACACATCTCACCCGTCTGACCCTGTTAGTTGGAATTTGCTAGTCAGTCGGTCGGGCAATGTTTTGTTTAAAGCCTTCACGGCCTCGTACAAAAACTTTAAAGAAAGATTCTTTAAAGTGTTCGTTGAGCCCGCGGGTATGCCGCACTTTTTTATGTCGTCGGTTAGCCTAGGTTTTCTATGTCTTCGACTGGAAAGCCTACAAAGAATAAGGATTGGCCTCGTCCGGTCAATCCGAGTGCTGGTGAGCAGGAGATCTTCACTCTTTTTGACAGCCTTCCTACAAAACTCCCCGCGCGGTCATTGATGGCTTTGTACACCGAGTCTGATCGAGAGGCGGCTTTTGAGGGTATGTTAACATCTTAGACTTTCGGTTGTTCGTCAAAATTTTAACTAATGCTTGTGTTTTTCGTTGCACCGATCGTGAAAAGAGAAGTCCCCCAGGTGGTCGGTATGTTGAAGGCTTTTAAGGACCGCGTCAAGGAGAAAAAGAGTCGTTCGGGTCCCGAGGCTGTACAAATAGAGGCCCGAGTAGGGCCTTCCCAAAGAAATCCAAAAAAGAGAGCACGAGACGGTGGGAACACCGCACGGACATACCGCTCTCTCGGCGAGATGCCCGTCCCCCCTCCAAGCCGAGCCACCATCAACCTTGACTCCACACCGACTGGGGAAGAGGATCGGTCCATCCCAACAGCGGTCGCCATGCCGGTGGGGGCCGTCCAGCAGTCACCCCTCTTGGTGTTAAGGGGTGACTTGTGTTTTTCTTTGGGGGGGGGGGGGAGGGGGGAATCTGCCCCCCAGTACTGAAGAAGTAATTTGGGCGGTGCCCAAGGACGACCTGCTCGAAGATGGCATAAAAATGGTTTGTCGAGGTTTGGTGTTTACCCGCCTTGGAGCATGTGCCCGCGGTCGACACATGGAGGAGATTTCTCGTTTGGAGCATGAGCTCTTCGAGGCGTCGAGCAGCATGAAGAAAGTTGTTGATGCTAACACAGCCTATGAGAAGAAGTTGTGCGATCAGGCTGCTGTGCAGGAGCTGGACGTGGCTCGGATAGCCGAGTTGGAGCGGCTTGAGGCCGATAGGGCAGCTGAGAATGCCCGGATGAAGAATGACGTCCAGAAATTGCAGACCGCCATTGAGCGAGGGTGCTGAAGACCGTAGCTTAGGTTTTTAGTTTTTGTTTCCCTCAGTCGGGATGCGGCCGCTCATTTTGTTCCCTTGAGGCCAGGGTGTGGCCTCCTCCTTGGTTTAATATCAATGCAATTAGTTGTTTCTAAAAATATATTCAAGTTATCCTTATCGGTCGGTGTCGCGATGTGAATTGAATAACTAAAACTGGATCAAACAATGACTTTTGCGTAAGTTATTCTTATCGGTCGGTGTGGCGATGTGAATCGAATAGTCGCTCGGTTGATGACATCTAATAAGATGACGAGTGTTTTGACGAGTTGACTTGTGCAATCGGTGTGGCGTTTAGCGTTATCGGGATTGACTGATGTGCTTGTGTGATAATCGGGAGGGTATGCCTTTTGAGGCTTTATCCTGACCGAACCGTGTAGATGAAGTGTCGAAAGGGTATGTTTATTAAGGCTTCATCCAGGCCGACACTTGCGTTTTGGGTAGCGGGAGGGTATGTCGGTTAAGGCTTCATCCTTGTCGAATCGTGTGGTTGGAGTGCCAGAGGGTATGTCGGTTAAGGTTTCATCCTAGCCGACACTTGCGTTTAGGTATCAGGAAGGTATGTCGGTGAGGGCTTCATCATGGTCGAACCGTGTGGTTGGAGTGTCAGGAGGGTATGCCGGTTAAGGCTTCATCTTGGCCGACACTTGTGTTTAGGTGTCGGGAGGGTATGCCGGTTAGGGCTTCATCCTGGCTGAATCGTGTCTTTTAGGTTGATTTTACAATTTGCATATTGCTTGATAGAAATGCCTCGTTAAAACCTCTCTGAATGAAGTGCGTTGCCGGGCGAGGAAAGAGTGTGTAGATTTTATTCATCATTCAACTAAAATAAAATTTAAGGTGTGTGGCATTCCACGTCCTCGGTACAACCTTGCCTGATAGCCACTCTAGGTGGTAAGCCCCCCCTTCCCCTACTTCACGGATTCGGAATGGACCTTCCCAATTTGATGAGAACTTGTCGTTCGTCTTCCTGGCATTGCTGCGCATCCTCCAGAAAAGGTCTCCTTTGTGAAAGCTTCTCGGCCGAACCTTCGTGTTGTACCTTCTTGCCACCAGCAGTTTGCACGCGGCCTCACGAATTTTGCTCTTGTCACGAAGTTCGTTGATGAGGTCAAGCCCGACTGCCAAGCTTTCTTGATTTAGATAAATCAAAGAGTTGTCGTCTGATGGACAGCTCACCCACTTCTACTGGGATCATAGCTTTGGTGTCATATGTGAGGCTATACAGCGTCTCTTGTGTCGTCGTCTGAGGTGTGCAACGATACGCCCACAAGACTTCTAACAGTTCCCCGTCCATCTTCCCTACGCTATGCCAAGTCTCTTCTTCAACTCGTTTAAGAGGACTTTGTTAGCGCATTTGGCTTGACCGTTCGTCTGAGGATGTTCGACCGAGCTGGTCACAAATTTGATGCCAAGATCATCGTAAAAAGTCTAAAGCCCTCAATCGATGAACTGTCGTCCGTTGTCAGATATGATCGTGTGCGACACTCCAAACCAACACACGATGTTCTTCCAAACAAAACTCTGGACAGTTTTGGCCGATATAGAAGCGAGAGGCTCAGGCTCTATCCACTCCGTGAAGTACCCCACTACGACCAATAGGTGTTTCGTCTGACCTTTGTCGGATGAGAAAGGGTCGATGATGTCCATCCCCCGTATGGCAAACGGCCAGGGCGACGTCATGTTGTGGAGCTCCTCTGGCTTCGAATGATACAGGGGACCACACTCTTGGCACTTCGAGCAGCCTTCACGTACTCTGCACAATCTCCCTGAACGGTCAGCCAATAGTACCCTACTCAAATGACCTTGGCCGCCATCATTCATGCTCCATAGTGGTTGCCACACGCTCCGTCGTGAATCTCTTGTAGCACGTATTGTGCCTGCTCTTTGGTGATGCATTTTAGGAGCGGCGTTGAATAGCCTCTCTGATACAGATCCTGACCGATCATCATGTATCGGGCACACTACAATCCGACTGCTTTCTCATCTCCCGACTTGCACGTTCCATGCTCTAAGTATTAGATGATTGGACCCATCCAAGTATCGGTTTCTGTAATGGCCAAACATTCGGCATCACCCACGCTCGGTTGCTTCAGATGAATCTGAACGAAAGATCGATGGTGGCTTTGTTTCTTTGTGGATGCGAGGCGAGATAATGTGTCTGCCTGTTCGTTGTCCTGTCGGGCGTATGTGTTCGATAGTGACTTTATCGAATTTGGCAATTGAATTGCCGACCATATGGTAGTATCTCTAGAGGAGGGGCTCCTTTACTTCGAATTCACCTTTGATCTGCCTGACAACGAGTTGGAAGTCACTTTTGCATATCACCTCGCGAGCTCCGAGGTCTTGGGCAAGGTTTAGGCTGACCAAGATGGCTTCGTACTCGGCCTGATTATTTATCGTCTTGAAGGCGAACTACAATGCTTTTTCGATCAAAAGGTCACCTGGTCCTTCCAGAATGACCCCAGCGCCATAGACAGTCTTATTGGATGATCCATCAACGTACAACGTCCACTCGGTCGAGACGTCTTGTTGTGGCGTTAACTCTATCGAGAAGTCTGCCAAGCACTGGGACTTGATGGCGCCTCTCGATTCGTATCGGATGTCAAACTCTGATAGCTCGACTGACCACCCTATCATTCGTCCTGCAAGATCGGGATTAGACAATATTTCATATATAGGGTAGTTGGTTTTTACCGTTATGGCATGGTTTTGAAAGTATGGTCGCGTCCGCCTTGCGGTCAGAACCAATGCTAGTGCCAGTTTCTCTATCATTTGGTACCTTGTCTCGGCCGCGTGGAGCGTGTGACTCACAAAGTACACTGGTCGTTCTTCTTTGTTGACCTCTTGTACCAAGGTCACGCTGACCGCTTCTTCCAATACTTCCAGGTACACCTCGATCGGCTGATCCTACCATGGCTTTTGAATGATGGCCGGTGACGAAAGAAATTCCTTTAGCTGGTTGAAAATGTCTTAATAGGTTTCGTTCCAACTAAACTTTGTTGTTTTTCGAAGCATATGTGCCATCGTTCTGATTTGCTCGGCAAGCCAAGGAACAAATCTGGATAGTGTTGTTAATTGGCAGAGCAGTTGCTGCACCTCTTTCAAATTTTTTGGGCTTCTCATCTCAGTTATTGCTTTGCACTTATCAGGGTTGGCCTCGATTCCCCGATGGGTTAGCATAAAACCTAGGAACTTGCCCCCCTCAACCCCGGACTCACACTTCTCGGGGTTGAGGCGCATGGTGGTCCTTCTCAAAGCGTTAAAGACTTCTTGCAGGTCTTTGATGTGCTGGTCACACGAGTCATACTTGACAACTATGTCTTCCACGTAGACCTCCACGCTCTTGCCGATCATCCCTTTGAAGATTGTATCCATCAGTCGCTGGTACGTCGCTCCTGCATTCTTTAGGCCGAACGACATTACTTCATAGAAGTAATTTGCACCATCGGTCGTGAAGGTCGTCTTCTCCTTGTCCCTGGGGTGCATGCTTATCTGGTTGTAACCAGAGTAAGTGTCCAGGAAGCTTAATACTTTGTGTCTGGCTGCCCCATCAACCAGCTGGTTGATGTTGGGTAGGGGATAGGAGTCCTTCGAGCATGCTTTGTTCAGGTCCTTGTAGTCAACACACATCCGCCACTTGCCGTTGGACTTGGTGACCATGACCACATTGGCCAACCAAGTGGTATATCGAGCCTCTCGGATGAACCCGGTTGTTAGAAGCTTCTTAGCTTCCGCTCGGGCCACGAGCCTATTCTCTTCTCTGTGATTTCTCTTTTTTTGCGCGACCAGGTGCACTTCTTTGTACATCGATAGCCTATGGGTGGTTGACACCTGGTACCTCGGCGGCTATCCAAGTGAAAAGATCGACGTTCTTCTTCAAAGCTTGGTTTATGAGTTCGGCATCAACAGCTGCCATTGTCGTGCCGATACTCATATAATGTTCTTTGTCGATAAGCGGGACATGACGCAACTCGTCCTTGGCTTTGAGCCTCGGTTCCACCTCTCGAGGGTCGAGGTCAATCATGGCGACCGCGTGCTCTACTAGCCGTCCTCCTCTTCGGGGGGACCTCCTTCGTCCAGGCATCTTACGCCTAGGTGACCGACTACCTAACGCCTTCTGACAAGTGGGTTCCACTCTTAGGCTCTCTGCGTAGCATTCCCTTGCGACCTTCTGGTCCACATGGATCGTCAAGATATCTCCCGACAGAGATGGGAACTTCATCGCGAGATGTGGGGTGGACACGATCGCTCCAAGCTTGTTGAGAGACGATCGCCCGAGCAGAATATTGTATGAGGTATTGGCGTCAATAACCAAATACCTAATCTTCAGGGTTTTGCTCGCCTTTTTCAGGCCGAAGGTGGTGTATAGCTCGATATACCCCTTCGTGCCCACTCGCTCTCCCAAGAAGTTGACCATGTGATCATCGTAGGGTGTCATTTCTTCTATTGGTATCCTCATGGCCTTAACGGTCTTCCAATAGAGGATGTCGACCGAACTCCCCTGGTCCATAAGGGTCTTCATGATGGTGAAGTTGTCAATGTCGACCGATATCACCATCGGGTCGTCTTGAGAGAGGTCAACACCCTTGAAGTCTTCTTCGGTGAACGTAATAGGAGGCATCCTTGGTCGGATGGCAACATAATTGACCTGGTATATACATGTTTATGGTATACGCATCCGTGTGCTCGTTTAGGTCGGTCGTCCCATCGTAATGATCCTTGTTGAACCCTTTCCACTTGTCCAGCAGGGGAGCTTCCATGACAAAGTCAGTGAAAGGGTGGCGACAACCAGTGATAGCAGTTCTGGTCGTGTTCAGCAACTTGTTGGGGTGGTATTCACCACCCATTTCCAAGGTAAGGACCAGTGGTGGCAAAAGACATACCGACCTGGTTGGTCGGATCTACAGACAGTCCTCCATCCACAAGCTTCTTCATCTTCTGATTCTCCTTCCCGAGGCTCCTAATCTCGTCCTCGTTCCTTTTGGTGGTCTCCTCGTGCGTCCTCTTCGTTTCAGCCAACTCCTTCTGCAAAGTCATCAACATTGTCGCCTGATCTGTTTCCGACATCCTTTCGCTTGTCATACTTCGGGTTGATACCATCTACTAACGTTTCTTCACGCCGACTCTCTTGGGCCCCACGGTGGGCGCCAATTGTTCTCGAACGGATGTTGGGGCCCAAAGAACGATTGCTTTGCTCCTCCACTCGGTCGGTCGTTCCAGCACTCTGCTTTCTGCTTCTTCTTCTCCTTCCTCCTCTCGGTCGTTTGGTAGCATAGGCTTGGCTGGTACCTGCAGAAGGCACTTCGACGATCAAGTCAGTAAGGGTGTTGGCACTCGGTTGTCAGAATACTGTAGATAATGACGTACCTGATTCTTGGAATCTGCGCTATTTATATTACCTTAATGAGCCTTCGTTGGTGGGTCGGATTAGGAGGTTGGTTTGTGTTTAGGGTTGCACTAAACAGTCCTTAATTATGAGTTAGTCCTGCTGACTTGGTTAACCCATGATTCGTCGTCATGGGTCGGTCGGCCACGTGTTATCATGCGGTTTTTCTTATCATGGGTGAGCGTTTTGATGGTTAGGGTTTCTTACCAACTCACGGTATCGTCCGACTATACCAATACAAGTTTGTTTCAAATTTAATTTGTGTGCCTAAGTTTGGGTGTTATTACATCAAGTAATATTTGTAAAAATAAATATAATAAATAGTTTCTGATATTTTAAATTTGGGTTTAGGTAGTTTCTTCTGTCAAATTTAAATATTATTATTTTGGTATTTGTAGTCTAAATAATTTAAACTTTAAGAGTTTTTGTTTGGAATTATATTTTTTGTGTAATAGGTTTGTAAAGATAGTTGTTATATGTGATATGGATTTGAAGTAGGAATAAGTATGAAAACGATAAAAGAAAGTGAGAATATCTAAAATGTGAAGTTGATTTGGTGAATTAAAATAGAAAAAAAGAATGAGTGACTTTTTCCTCCAGAAAAAGGTGTACCTGAGAGGTGACTTTATCATATGGACACAGAATTTTCATGATACCCTAACAACCATACCATGTATGTACCACGTGGTCAAGTCAATATACTACTAACTATAAGGTCACTCCAATAATATTATATAAATTAAGTTTATTCTTTTTTAATATAATATTCTAGATATATTAAAATATTTAACATAAAATATGATGAGTTTTTTACTCAAATAATTAAACAGAGTAGTTTTTAAAGTCTAGCACAATTCTCAGCATTATAAAACTTTATGGTGTAACAATTAGTAAGATTTATTTTTATTTTTATTTGTTGGGTTAATTAATTTCAACACTTAACTATATACGAAAATATTTCAGATATTTTTCTAACTACCCAGCAACACTAAAAAATGGCTTAAAAAATAGGATATTTTTCAAGCATTATATATATAAGACTAGACCATTGACTTTCCACATTGCAATGTTCTTGATTGGCGTACAATTAGGGTATGGAAAAATAATGTTACAAGAAAAATGAAGACAAATTGAAATTAGGATGTTTTGGATATATATTACTATATATATAATTACAAATTGGAAACATGTGAATCTAGTTAGGATAAGAATTCACATTTTTAAATTTATAATATGTAATCTAGATGACCAAGATCACCAGCATATCATAAACATTTTTAAAAAATTAGGCTCTCAAGGATTGTAGATGATCGAAATTAATGACTGGTCAAGATTATATTGAGGTTGAGACTACATCGTAAACCTAAAATACCAATAGGTCTAAATAGTGATTAAAGTTCAATTAATATTCTAATTAGTTCATATTGTTAAGATTAAATAAGGTTAATCTAAAGAACTCTGATAATATAATATTCCATATGAATTGTGTTCTTGTTCACCTTTAGTGAATGTTACTAGATACACTTTTTCAACCTATTTTCTGCTCTAATTTTAAATACTAATTTATACTAGATAATCTTTTTCAAGTAATTAAACATCTTATATGTTATATGTGATAAGATTCAAGATTCCAAGAGCAAAATTAAAGGAGAAGACATCTTCCTACTCCATACAAAAACAACATACATGCAATTTGTTATGCATACACATGAAGTATTCATGTAGGCATACAAGAAATATTGATGAAAGCAGGAGGGAGAGAAGTTTTGAAGGCATTATCTTTTTTTCTGAATCTCAGAAAATGCAGAGAAAAAATGTATAGATAGATAGAGAGATTGGAAGGTGAATAAACTTACATTATCTTTGTGAGAAAGTCCTAAGTTAAGCAAAGCAGAAGCAAGTTTGAGGCATCTCTGATGGGTTTGTCTCCATGAAAATCTGACATTATCATTGAAGATGATAGAGATGTTGTCACCATAGACAGTGGAAGCTTGTTCCAAGAAACTGATAGGTGACAATGGCATGGTCTTTCTGGAGCACTCAACCAACTCTTCTTCACTCATCGTGTAAAATGATTCTAAAATTATTTCTCAGTGCATCATATTTTTTATACCATCTCATTTCTATATGAATTGTGTTTTTGGTTTTCCTAGTCAGACTCATTTTGCAAAAAAATCATTTTTTTATTATTACTTTAAATGGTTGTTCAGAAAAGAAATGTTTTTTTTATAAATAAACTAAATTAATTGGATCTAACGTGTCAAATTGGGTGTGACCGTTCCAGAAGAAGACGCAAGTTTTATTAATGGAGTATTCATGCATCATCACACTAATTCATCTTCACCAGTAACTAACTTATCGTCTTCTTAATTTTAATTTTTACCTAATTGCTATCTGACGTATATGGGCACATACGTATTAGAGGGAATAATCCCAGTTCATCAAAAAGGTTCTTTGAATTAAATATACAAAAAAAAAGGTATCTTATATGGTTTCATTAGTTTTATAATGTAATATTAAACTCAAACAGGTTTACTGAACTCGATTTAGATTATTATTTGGTTTAACTAATTAGATTCCTTAATGCTGATAAAAAAAAAAAAAAAATTAGATTCCTTAATTTCTTCAACATTTGACTTTTAAACTATGTTTTACGATTTAGATTAATAATTTGCATTAATTATTTAGATTCTTGAATTTCTTAAACATCTTACATTTGACTTTTAAAATAATTTTTAACCTTATTATTAATAAAAATAACTTTACACCATACAAAATTTAGAAATGACATACTTGGAATACAACCCATTGTCAATTAAAAATAAAATTTAATGGATATTATAC
>Ga0123341_1005490_pt1 | contig 11313 bp, 20 predicted proteins | sample Turbeapinknodule_FD_89959 | JGI IMG/M metagenome (GOLD analysis project Ga0123341, IMG submission 89959) | Root nodule microbial communities of legume samples collected from Mexico - Turtle bean Mexico pink nodule | ecosystem: Host-associated > Plants > Roots > Nodule | place: Mexico: Nepantla... | reverse complement strand
TCATCAGCGTAAGAAGTAAGAGAGGAAGTCTCCAATGGCTCGTTCAGTATGGAAAGGTCCGTTCGTTGACGGCTATCTTCTCAAGAAGGCTGAGAAGGTTCGTGAAGGCGGACGTGCAGAAGTGATCAAGATCTGGAGCCGTCGCTCCACGATCCTGCCGCAGTTCGTCGGTCTTACCTTCGGCGTCTACAACGGCAGCAAGCATATCCCGGTCAGCGTCAATGAAGACATGGTCGGCCACAAATTCGGTGAATTCTCTCCGACCCGCACCTACTACGGTCACGGCGCGGACAAGAAGGCGAAGAGGAAGTAACAATGGGCAAGGCAAAAGCCGAACGCCGGCTGAAGGACAACGAGGCGCAAGCAGTCGCCCGCACGCTCCGCGTCAGCCCCCAGAAGCTCAATCTGGTTGCTGCGGCTATCCGCGGCAAGAAGGTCGAGCGCGCACTCGCTGAGCTGGAGTTCTCCCGCAAGCGCATCGCAGGAGCCGTCAAGAAGACGCTCGAATCCGCGATCGCCAACGCCGAGAACAACCACGATCTCGACGTCGACGCTCTCGTCGTCGCCGAGGCCTATGTCGGCAAGTCGATCGTCATGAAGCGTTTCCACGCTCGTGGCCGCGGTCGCGCGTCGCGCATCGAGAAGCCTTTCGCGCACCTGACGATCGTCGTTCGTGAAGTGCAGGCAGTAGAGGAGGCCGCATAATGGGTCAGAAAATCAATCCAATCGGTTTCCGTCTTGGCATCAACCGTACCTGGGATAGCCGCTGGTTCGCGGACAATGCCGAGTACGGCCAGCTGCTGCACGAAGACCTGAAGATGCGCAAGTTCGTCATGAGCGAACTGAAGCAGGCCGGGATATCCAAGGTGGTCATCGAGCGTCCGCACAAGAAGTGCCGCGTCACGATCCACTCGGCACGCCCGGGCCTGATCATTGGCCGCAAGGGCGCAGACATCGACAAGCTCCGCAAGAAGCTGTCGGACATGACCAATTCGGAAACGCACCTCAACATCGTTGAAGTGCGCAAGCCCGAAGTCGACGCAACGCTGGTCGCTCAGTCGATCGCCCAGCAGCTCGAGCGCCGCGTGGCTTTCCGCCGCGCCATGAAGCGCGCTGTTCAGTCCGCGATGCGTCTGGCGCCGAAGGCATCAAGATCACCTGCGCTGGTCGTCTCGGCGGCGCTGAAATCGCCCGTACGGAATGGTACCGCGAAGGTCGTGTGCCGCTGCACACGCTGCGCGCCGACATCGACTACGGCACGGCCGAAGCAGAAACCGCATTCGGTATCTGCGGCATCAAGGTCTGGATCTTCAAGGGCGAAATCCTTGAGCACGATCCGATGGCTTCCGAACGTCGCGCGCTGGAAGGCGACGCACAGGGTCCGGCAAGCCGCGAACGCGACCGTGGCGATCGTCGCCGCGAACGCGACAACGCGTAATTAGCGCTGGCGAAAGATAAGCTCGGAGAAGTAAGAAAATGTTGCAGCCAAAGCGTACTAAGTACCGCAAGCAATTCAAGGGCCGCATCAAGGGTGTCGCCAAGGGTGGTTCTGACCTGGCATTCGGCGAATTCGGCCTGAAGGCTCAGGAACCCAACCGCGTCAATGCACGCGAGATCGAAGCGGCTCGCCGTGCGATCACGCGTTACATGAAGCGCGCCGGCCGTGTGTGGATCCGCGTGTTCCCGGACGTTCCGGTAACCGCTAAGCCGACCGAAGTCCGCATGGGTAAGGGTAAGGGCTCCGTTGAATACTGGGCATGCAAGGTCAAGCCCGGCCGTATGATGTTCGAGATCGACGGTGTCAGCGAAGAAATCGCCCGTGAGGCGCTTCGTCTCGGCTCTGCCAAACTCTCGGTCAAGACGCGCTTCGTTCAGCGCATTGCAGAGTAAGGGATTGAGCTCATGAAAGCCTCAGATGTTCGCGGTTTCACCGCCGACCAACTCAAGGACGAGCTTGCCAAGCTGAAGAAGGAGCAGTTCAACCTGCGCTTCCAGAAGGCGACCGGCCAGCTCGAAAAGTCCTCGCGCATCAACGAAGTCCGCAAGGACATCGCCCGCGTGAAAACCATTGCCCGCCAGAAGGCGGCAGAAGTTAAGGCCTAAAGGAAGAAAAATATGCCGAAGCGCATCCTGCAGGGCGTCGTCGTTGGCGACAAGAACGAGAAGACGGTAGTGGTTCGCGTCGAGCGTCGTTTCGCTCACCCGCTGCTCCAGAAGACCGTTCGTCGTTCCAAGAAGTACAAGGCCCACGACGAGAACAACCAGTACAAGATTGGCGATACCGTATCCATCGAGGAATGCGCGCCGATCTCCAAGGACAAGCGCTGGACGGTCATTTCCGCCCAGGGTCAGTAAACAGAATTTTGTGCGAGGCCTTGCGTCTCGCCGAAATATCTGTATGAAGCAGCGTCAGAACGCTCGAATGCCGGGCGTTCTTTTGCTTTGAGCGCACGGAAGGTCCTTCGGGAAACCACCCTGGCACGATCGATCCCGCGCTATTCAGCATTGCCGTGTCTGTGCTGCCGTCATGGCAGCTCGGCCGGCGAAAATTTTCATAAGCCGGAGTAGGGGGCTAGCCCAACCATTCCGGTAAACCAAGAAGGCGACCTGATATGATTCAGATGCAAACAAACCTCGACGTCGCGGATAATTCCGGCGCACGTCGTGTCATGTGCATCAAGGTGCTGGGCGGCTCGAAGCGCAAGTATGCCTCGATCGGCGACGTCATCGTCGTTTCGATCAAGGAAGCGATCCCGCGTGGCCGTGTGAAGAAGGGTGACGTGATGAAGGCGGTTGTCGTTCGCACCGCCAAGGACATCCGTCGTCCGGATGGCTCTGTGATCCGCTTCGACACCAACGCAGCAGTCCTCATCGACAACAAAAAAGAGCCGATCGGCACCCGTATCTTCGGACCGGTTCCGCGCGAACTTCGCGCCAAGAACCACATGAAGATCATCTCGCTGGCTCCCGAAGTACTGTAAGGAGCAAAGCGATGCAGAAGATTCGTAAGGGCGACAAGGTCGTCATGCTCGCTGGCAAGGACAAGGGCCGTACCGGCGAAGTTGTCCAGGTCATGCCGAAGGAAGATCGTGCCGTTGTCCGTGGCGTCAACGTCGTCAAGCGCCATCAGCGCCAGACGCAGACCCAGGAAGCCGGCATCATCAACAAGGAAGCCCCGGTTCACCTGTCCAACGTTGCAATCATCGACAAGGACGGCAAGCCGACCCGCGTCGGTTTCAAGGTTGTTGACGGCAAGAAGGTCCGTGTGGCCAAGCGTTCTGGAGAAGTGATCGATGGCTGAGGCAAAATACGAGCCGCGGCTCAAGAAGGAATATGTCGAGCGCATCCGCAAGGCGATGCAGGAGCAGTTCTCCTACGCCAACGAGATGATGATCCCGAAGCTCGACAAGATCGTGATCAACATGGGTGTCGGCGAAGCAACCGCTGACTCGAAGAAGCCGACGGTAGCTGCCGCCGACCTCGCAGCGATCGCCGGCCAGAAGCCGGTCATCACCCGCGCCCGCAACTCCATCGCAGGCTTCAAGGTCCGCGAACAGATGCCGATCGGCGCGAAGGTCACCCTGCGCGGCGCCCGCATGTATGAGTTCCTGGACCGTCTCGTGAACATCGCGCTGCCGCGCGTTCGCGACTTTCGCGGCCTGAACCCGAAAAGCTTTGACGGCCGTGGCAACTTCGCCATGGGCATCAAGGAGCACATTGTGTTCCCTGAGATCAACTACGACAAGGTTGATCAGATGTGGGGCATGGACATTATCGTTTGCACGACGGCGACGACCGACGACGAAGCGCGGGCTCTTTTGAAAGAGTTCAGCTTCCCGTTCCGTCAATAACCGTAACGACGAGCGTAGAAAAGGAACCTGACATGGCGAAGACAAGCGCAGTTGAAAAGAACAAGCGCCGCCGTACTACGGTCGCCAACCAGGCCGCTAAGCGGGCTGCGTTGAAGGCGATCATCATGAACCAGGCTCTTCCGATCGAAGAGCGGTTCAAGGCCTCGATCAAGCTGGCATCCCTGCCGCGTGATGGATCGAAGACCCGTATTCGCAACCGTTGCGAAGTCTCGGGGCGTCCGCGCGCATATTACCGCAAACTGCGCATGTCGCGTATTGCGCTGCGTGAACTGGGCAATCTCGGCAAGGTGCCGGGTATCGTCAAGTCGAGCTGGTAAGGAGCAGGTTACATGACAATGACTGATCCGTTGGGCGATATGCTCACCCGTATCCGTAACGGCGCTTCCCGCCGCAAGTCGTCGGTCTCGACGCCTGCGTCCAAGCTCCGTGCACGTGTTCTCGATGTTCTGCAGTCTGAAGGCTACATCCGTGGCTATTCCGTTGTCGATTTCGGCAATGGCAAGTCGGAGCTCAGCATCGAGCTGAAATATTATGAAGGCGCATCGGTGATCCGTGAGATCGGCCGTGTGTCCAAGCCGGGCCGCCGGGTTTATGTCTCGGTCAAGTCCATTCCGCAGGTCGCGAACGGCCTCGGCATCACCATCCTTTCGACTCCGAAGGGTGTGATGGCCGATCACCAGGCTCGCGAACAGAACGTTGGCGGCGAGGTTCTTTGCTCGGTCTTCTAAGATCGGGCAGAGATCTCCATAGCGAACAGACAGGATTGAAACATGTCTCGTATCGGTAAAAAGCCCGTTCAGGTGCCTGCTGGGATCACGGCTACGGTCGATGGCCAGAAGGTCACTGCAAAGGGCCCGAAGGGCGAGCTGTTTTTCGTTGCTAACGACGAAATCAGCCTCAAGCTCGAAAACAACGCGGTCGTCGTGACGCCCGTAAACCAGACCAAGGATGCACGTTCGAAGTGGGGCATGTCCCGCACGATGATCGAAGGCATCTTCAAGGGCGTCAAGGACGGCTTTGAGCGCAAGCTCGAAATCAACGGCGTCGGTTACCGCGCCTCGCTGCAGGGCAAGAACCTGCAGCTGGCCCTCGGTTTCAGCCATGACGTGATCTATGAACCGCCGGTCGGCATCACGATCGTCGTTCCGAAGCCGACTGAAATTGTTGTCTCCGGCATCAATAAGCAGCAGGTCGGTCAGGTCGCCGCCGAAATCCGCGAATATCGCGGTCCTGAGCCCTACAAGGGCAAGGGCGTCAAGTACGCTGACGAGCGGATCGTCCGCAAAGAAGGCAAGAAGAAGTAAGGATCACGCGAAATGGCTAGCAGGAAAGAAGCACTTGCACGTCGTGCCAACCGCGTGCGCCGTCATCTCAAGTCGGTGGCCAACGGCCGTCCGCGCCTGTCGGTTCATCGCTCCTCGAAGAACATCTACGCTCAGGTTATCGACGATGTTGCCGGCAAGACGCTTGCCGCTGCATCGACCCTCGATAAGGATCTGCGCGGTTCTCTGAAGACCGGTGCTGACACCGCAGCAGCTGCCCTCGTCGGCAAGCTCGTTGCAGAGCGCGCTTCGAAGGCGGGCGTCACCGAGGTCGTATTCGACCGTGGCGCCTTCATCTATCACGGCCGCATCAAGGCTCTCGCCGATGCGGCCCGCGAAGGCGGTCTCACCTTCTGATCAGTTTCCGGCCGGACGCTTTCAGCGCCGGCCGGATTTTCGCCGGACCGCAGGCACTCTCCGGAAGGGGAGGCTGATGCGGTCCACATTCGTTTGCCGATTGCACCCGGAAAAGAAAAAGGAAGAGGACAATGGCACAGGAAAGAAGGCCGCAGCGGGAAGACCGCCAGAGCCGTGAAGAGCGCGATAGCGAATTCGTCGACAAGCTGGTCGCGATCAACCGCGTCGCCAAGGTCGTCAAGGGCGGCCGTCGTTTTGGTTTCGCCGCACTCGTCGTCGTTGGCGACCAGAAGGGCCGCGTTGGCTTCGGCCATGGCAAGGCACGCGAGGTGCCGGAAGCCATCCGCAAGGCAACCGAAGCCGCCAAGCGCGAACTGATCTTCGTACCGCTGCGTGACGGCCGTACGCTGCATCACGACGTTCATGGCCGCCACGGCGCCGGCAAGGTTCTGCTGCGCTCGGCCAAGGTCGGTACCGGCATCATCGCCGGCGGTCCGATGCGCGCCGTGTTCGAAACGCTCGGCATGCACGACGTCGTCGCCAAGTCGACTGGCTCGTCGAACCCCTACAACATGGTTCGCGCCACTTTCGACGCTCTGAAGCACCAGGTTCACCCGAAGGACATCGCAGCTCAGCGCGGCATCAAGTATGCAACGCTGCAGGCTCGTCGTAGCGCCTCCGGCAACGCCTCTGAAGAATAAGAGGAGTTTGACAGATGGCCAAGGCTACCAAGAAGGCTGAAGCGAAGACTGTCACGATCGAACAGGTCGGCAGCCCGATTCGCCGTCCGGACGTTCAGCAGCGCACGCTGATCGGTCTCGGACTGAACAAGATGCATCGTCGCCGCACGCTGGAGGATACTCCTTCCGTTCGTGGCATGATCCGTGCTGTCCAGCATCTCGTTCGCGTCGTCGACGAGAAGTGAGACGGAGGAAACGCTCATGAAACTCAATGAAATTAAAGACAACGAAGGCTCGACTCACAGCCGCAAGCGCCTCGGCCGCGGTATCGGCTCGGGCTCGGGCAAGACGGGTGGTCGCGGTGTGAAGGGTCAGAAGTCCCGTTCGGGCGTCGCCATCAACGGCTTCGAAGGCGGCCAGATGCCGATCTATCGTCGCCTGCCGAAGCGCGGCTTCAACAACATTTTCGCTTCCGATTTTGTTGTTGTATCGCTGGCTCGCATTCAGGCGGCGATCGACGCCGGCAAGCTCGATGCCAAGGCGACCGTCGACGCAGCTGCTCTCAAGGCAGCCGGCGTGATTCGTCGCGCCAAGGACGGCGTTCGCGTTCTCGGCGACGGCGAGCTCAAGGCAAAGATCACCATCGTCGTTGCAGGCGCTTCCAAGCCTGCCGTCGAGAAGATCGAAAAGGCCGGCGGCGCCGTGACGCTGCTTTCGGCTCCGGCTGCAGCCGAATAATAATCTGATGATATATCGCCCGGGGTGCTTCACACCGGGCGATTTTGCTCCCATATGTGGGCCTCACAAAAACTTGGCTGGCGCGCCCGCGTCATGCCGGTAAGACTAAAACAAGGGTGAGGCATGGGGTTGCGCTGCAATCCGTACTGAACCCGGTTTTGAATAATTTTCATACTGATTCCGGGCCGGCCTATCCCTAGAGACGCCGGAATTGGTAGCGCGGAGAATCGCATGGCTTCTGCAGCGGAACAATTGGCATCCAACCTCAATTTTTCGACCTTTGCCAAAGCCGAGGATTTGAAGAAGCGCCTGTGGTTCACACTGGCAGCTCTCCTCGTCTACAGGCTCGGCACCCATATTCCGCTTCCGGGCCTCAATCCCGAAGCCTATGCCCAGGCTTTCCGCGGCCAGTCAGGCGGCATTCTCGGCCTTTTCAACATGTTTTCGGGCGGCGCCGTGCAGCGCATGGCGATCTTCGCGCTCGGCATCATGCCCTATATCTCTGCTTCGATCATCGTGCAGCTGATGACATCGGTCGTGCCGGCGCTCGAAAACCTTAAGAAGGAGGGCGAGCAGGGCCGCAAGATCATCAACCAGTATACCCGCTATGGCACGGTCATCCTCGGTGCGCTCCAGGCCTACGGCATTGCCGCCGGTCTTGAGAGCGGCCAGGGCCTCGTCGTCGATCCGGGCTGGTTCTTCCGGGTTTCCACCGTTCTGACGCTGCTTGGCGGCACGATGTTCCTGATGTGGCTCGGCGAGCAGATCACCTCGCGCGGCATCGGCAACGGCATCTCGCTGATCATCTTCGCCGGCATCGCCGCCGGTCTTCCGACAGCTCTTGCCGGCACGCTCGAGCTCGGCCGCACCGGCGCGCTGTCGACCTTCCTCATCCTGCTTGTCATCATCGTCGCGATCGGCGTCATCGGCGTCATCGTCTTCGTCGAGCGGGCGCAGCGCCGGCTGTTGATCCAGTATCCGAAGCGCCAGGTCGGCAATCGCATGTTCCAGGGCGATACCTCGCACCTGCCGCTGAAGCTCAACACTTCGGGCGTCATTCCGGCGATCTTCGCCTCGTCGCTGCTGCTGCTGCCGGCAACGCTTGCGGGCTTTGCCAACAACACGGCAATGCCCTCCTGGGCGACGTCGATCGTTGCGGCGCTCGGCCATGGCCAGCCGCTCTACATGGTGCTCTATGCGGCGCTGATCGCCTTCTTCGCCTTCTTTTATACGGCCATCGTCTTCAATCCGAAGGACACGGCCGACAATCTGAAGAAGCATGGCGGCTTCATTCCCGGCATCCGCCCCGGCGAGCGCACCGCCGAATATATCGACTATGTGCTGACCCGAATCACGGTGATCGGCGCGATCTATCTCGTCTTCGTCTGCATCCTTCCGGAGATCTTGGTGTCGCAAACCGGCATTCCATTATCCCTTGGTGGGACTTCGCTTTTGATCGTGGTTAGCGTAACTCTTGATACGGTTGCACAGATCCAGGGTCACCTGATCGCGCAGCAATACGAAGGCCTGATCAAGAAATCGAAGTTGCGTGGAGGAAAGAGGGGGCGATGAGACTTATCCTTTTAGGGCCGCCGGGCGCGGGTAAGGGAACCCAGGCCCAGCGGATCGTGGAAAAGCACGGCATTCCGCAGCTTTCCACGGGGGACATGCTGCGCGCAGCGGTCAATGCCGGCACGGATGTCGGCAAGCGCGCCAAGGCGGTGATGGATGCCGGCAAACTTGTCTCGGATGAGATCGTCATCGCCATCGTCTCCGAGCGAATCGATCAGCCCGATTGCGCCAACGGCTTCATTCTCGACGGTTTCCCGAGGACGCTCGTCCAGGCGGATGCCACCGAAGCGATGCTGAGGGCAAAGGGTCTCAGCCTCTCCGTCGTCGTCGAATTCCGTGTCGACGATGAGGAACTGGTCCGTCGTGTTGCAGGTCGCTACTCCTGCGCACAGTGCGGCAGCGTCTATCACGATACCGATAAGGTCCCGGCTGCCGAAGGCGTGTGCGACAAGTGCGGTTCCACGCACTTCAAGCGCCGTCCTGACGACAACCCGGAGACCATGACGGCTCGGCTGCAGGTCTACTACAAGGAAACTTCACCGCTGATCGGCTATTACCATGCCAAGGGCAAACTCAGGTCCGTAGACGGCATGGCGGAGATCGATCAGGTGACGGCCGAGGTGGAAAGCATTCTTTCCAAGCTTTAAGGCTTTGAAAATAAACTTGGCGGAACGGTTGCTTTTCAGCACTGATTCCGCTAAACACCGCGCCAACTCGCGACATTCCATGCGATCGGCGCGGATTTCCCAGGGAAGTCCGGGTGCGGTCGTTTTGACATGTTGCGGACGTAAATCTGAACGAGCGGTTCCAAAGACCGCATAACGAAGCCCACTTGCCGGATGGCAACTGGAATGCAAGGAGAACAGGCGTGGCACGTATCGCTGGCGTCAACATCCCGACTGCGAAGCGCGTTGTTATCGCGCTGACCTACATTCACGGGATCGGTCCGAAATTCGCACAGGAAATCGTCGAGAAGGTCGGTATCCCGGCTGAACGTCGTGTGCACCAGCTGACGGACGCTGAAGTCCTTCAGATCCGCGAAGCCATCGACCGCGACTATCAGGTCGAAGGTGATCTTCGTCGCGATACCGCGATGAACATCAAGCGTCTGATGGATCTCGGCTGCTACCGTGGCCTGCGTCATCGCCGCGGCCTTCCGGTCCGCGGTCAGCGCACGCACACCAATGCCCGCACCCGCAAGGGTCCGGCAAAGGCAATCGCCGGCAAGAAGAAGTAATTTCCGGGAAACCGGGGTGGGGAGGCTGGCGGTTAGCGCCGGCCTCTTTTGAGTTTGGAGCGGGACCATATAGGCGCCGTTCCGGTGTAGCCGCTGGCATTACGGCGGTGAAGAGATCAACGAAAGGAATACCATGGCTAAGGAAGCCGTCCGCGTTCGCCGTCGCGAGCGCAAGAATATCTCGTCGGGTGTCGCTCACGTCAACTCGACCTTCAATAACACGATGATCACCATCACCGACGCGCAGGGCAATGCGATCGCTTGGTCGTCGGCTGGCGCCAAGGGCTTCAAGGGCTCGCGCAAGTCGACCCCGTTCGCGGCCCAGATTGCTGCCGAAGACTGCGCCAAGAAGGCTCAGGAACACGGCATGAAGTCGCTGGAAGTCGAAGTCTGCGGTCCGGGTTCGGGTCGTGAATCGGCTCTGCGCGCGCTCCAGGCTGCAGGTTTCATGATCACGTCCATCCGCGACGTGACCCCGATCCCGCACAATGGCTGCCGTCCGCGCAAGAAGCGCCGCGTCTGATCATCGCTCTCGTCACTGGTGAGCGCCTCGGCGCTCCCGGTGGTTTTCAAGCTCGGTTGTCACGATTGGATGGTGGCAACGAACGGAAGGCAAACTCATGATTCAGAAGAACTGGCAGGAACTGATCAAGCCGAACAAGGTGGACTTCTCTTCAAGCTCGCGCACCAGGGCGACGCTTGTTGCCGAACCGCTGGAGCGCGGCTTCGGCCTGACCCTCGGCAATGCGCTTCGCCGCGTTCTGCTCTCCTCGCTGCGCGGCGCTGCCGTCACGGCGGTGCAGATCGATGGCGTGCTGCATGAATTCTCCTCGATTCCGGGCGTCCGCGAAGACGTCACGGATATCGTGCTCAACATCAAGGAAATCGCCATCAAGATGGATGGCGACGACGCAAAGCGCATGGTTGTGCGTAAGCAGGGCCCGGGTGTTGTGACGGCTGGCGACATCCAGACGGTCGGCGATATCGAAATCCTCAACCCCGAGCATGTCATCTGCACGCTCGACGAGGGCGCCGAAATCCGCATGGAATTCACCGTCAACAACGGCAAGGGCTACGTTCCGGCCGAGCGCAATCGTGCGGAAGATGCTCCGATCGGTCTCATCCCGGTCGACAGCCTCTATTCGCCGGTCAAGAAGGTGTCCTACAAGGTTGAAAATACCCGCGAAGGACAGGTTCTCGACTACGACAAGCTGAACATGACCATCGAAACCGATGGCTCGATCACCGGCGAAGACGCCGTCGCTTTCGCGGCGCGCATTCTCCAGGATCAGCTTGGCGTTTTCGTCAACTTCGACGAGCCGCAGAAGGAAACCGAAGAGGAAGCAGTTACCGAACTCGCTTTCAACCCGGCTCTCCTGAAGAAGGTGGACGAACTCGAACTGTCGGTCCGTTCGGCAAACTGCCTGAAGAACGACAACATCGTCTACATCGGCGACCTCATTCAGAAGACCGAAGCAGAAATGCTCCGCACGCCGAATTTTGGTCGCAAGTCGCTGAACGAAATCAAGGAAGTT
>Ga0123341_1005488_pt1 | contig 11313 bp, 5 predicted proteins | sample Turbeapinknodule_FD_89959 | JGI IMG/M metagenome (GOLD analysis project Ga0123341, IMG submission 89959) | Root nodule microbial communities of legume samples collected from Mexico - Turtle bean Mexico pink nodule | ecosystem: Host-associated > Plants > Roots > Nodule | place: Mexico: Nepantla... | reverse complement strand
TTTTTTGTAAAACATGTGAAAAACAGTTTAAGAAAACTTATGCTTGTTCTTATCACATGGTCAGTGGTTATGAGGTGAGTTACTCAGCAAAAAGCCCACTCTTAAACAACCTCTAAGCACTACTTAAGACATACTTAAAACAAAGCAAAATACACATGAAAAGTATATAGAAGTCTTCATCAAACACATGTCTTGAAGGGGCAGCAACCATCTTCAACAACAAAGACGATTCGTAGTGAACCGTCGTTATAAGCTAGCCTGGCACTTTAGCTACATTGCATGCGCGTATCTCACTACATCTTCCTCTCATTCTTCATTTTCCCTTACTGTGCGATGCAGTCTCACTCACTTTCTGCTCTCCACTCAAACCCTACTATTTTCTTCTCCACATTCATTACAGCCTGTCACACCGTCGTTTCCCACCCACCGCATTGGTCGCTCAGTAAAGGTGTTGCTCCACCACACCGTTCGTGCCTCGTCACTTTGCACCGTCGTTGTCGCTCGTCCTGTGACAACGCGCTGCCGTTGTCGCACACACCCCCCTGACTACACGCACGCGCTTGTCGCCTGTCAGTGAAACCATCGACAATTTTTATTTAGAGAGTTTTGAATTGATAATATTTGCATTGATGCTAAGAATGCGCGTCAATCCTTCACCTTCGCACGCCCACACACCGCCAGCACATCCACTATAGAAGGTTAGTATTCTAATAAATATTTGAATGTTAGTGTTGATTAGTTAATAGTAATGTAATAGGCACAAAAATGGGTCTTGAGAAACAAGATGGACGCACAAGGTATTGTATCATCACTAAAAACAAAACAAGGTGTTTGGTTTGAATGATTGAGGTAGGCAAGCAATATTGTAAAATTCATTACAAATAGGTAGAAATTGATTTTTGATCTAATTTTTTTTTTATGGGAACTTGATTTAGTGTATATTTGATGGATGAATCCTCGGATTGAAGAGAAGAATGATAGATTTGGAGTTTCCAAAAATTAGCGTGACAAAACTTCAAACGGTCATAACTTTTGATATAGAAGTCGATGGCCCCACCAAAATTCAAAAATTTCATCATTTATTATAATTTGTTTATTTTTTAGCATTATTTAGGTATTTTGAGGTTTTCGTTCTCACACTTACACTTATCAGAAAATTCTGAATTTTTCCATGATGTTTTCTAGTATAAATTAGAGATTTATAAAATCATTATGATTACATTATATTCACAAATTTATTACTCATACATTATATTACATAATGTTATGTGTGTGTTCTAACAAGAAATCTTATTATTTTAGTGTTTATTCTGGATATAACATGTTGTGTGGGGGGGAGAAATGCAAGTGCAAATGCAAAGAAACACACTTGGATGTACCTTAAGGTAACCATGTATAACACTTTAGAATTACATAAAACTTTTTCATATATTTATAGAACTTTTTGTAGACTTTCATATTTAAATTATGATATTACATGTATTATTGTTCTGAAAATTTGATATTTAAAAAAATTACACTTATAACGACGGTTCCCTATTAGAACTGTCTTTAAAAAGCATTTCTAATGACGATTCTAGTGGGAAACCATCGTTATAAGTGTATTTTTTCAAAAAAAATATTGTTATAACGACGGTTCTAGAATTGTCGTTAATGTGGCTTTATAATGACGATCCTAGAACCGTTCTTATAAACAAATGATTTATAACAACATCTGCAATAATGACAAGTAAGGAACCATCTTTATATGTCATTTTTAACCGTCGTTAATGAGCTTTTTTGTATTAGTGCCCATGTTCATGGTTTTTGAAACTCACTCACGTGCTTCTTAATATGGGTTTTCATTCTTCTAAGAGTGACTCTTCTCATTTTACTCGGTTCAACAATATTGGTACTCTTTTAATTATTATCTATGTTGATGATATCTTGATTACTATTAGTTCTTCGTTTCTTGTCCAAATTTTTATCAAATATTTGAGTGACAAGTTCGCCTTGAAAGACTTGAGTTTGTTACCCTATTTTCTGGGCATTGAAGTTAATTGGCTCGGTGATGATAACCTTTATCTTTCTCAAACAAAATATATCAAGGATCTTTTACAACGTGCTAAGATGATCAATTCAAATCCTCAACCCATACCCATGTTTTTGTCTTCTATATTAACTATTGATGGATCTATTGTTGTTGAAGATCCTACTATTTATCGCTTTATAGTTGGTGCTCTTCAGTACGTCACTGTTACTTGGCCTGAGCTTTCTTTGTGTTAATAAATCATGTCAGTACGTGCATCATCCTTAACTTCATCAATGAAAAGCAGTGAAGCGCATACTTTAGTACTTAGTTGGAACTTCAACTCATGGTTTTCATGTCCATTCATGCTCTGACTTCTCCATAATTGGTTTCAAAAATTCTAATTGGGGTTCCAACTTTGACGACCGAAAATCCGCTACAGGTTATTACATTTATGTTGCACGGAATCTTATATCATAGTCGTCTATCAAGAAAAAGGTCATTTCTCGCAGCAATATAAAGGTTGAATACTGGAGTGTGGCTGCTACTCTCATTGAGATTACTTGGATTGAGTCCCTGTTCACTAGACTTCACAATTGGCTACACCAAAGCTAGACTCATAAAACATTGGTGCTGTTCTTCTCACGACTAATCCTCTTATGCACTCCAAATCCAAGCACTTTGAACTTGATCTCCATTTTTGTGCATGATCATATCCAACAAAAACGTCTTCTTCATATTCATCTTTCTTCACGGTTTCAAGTAGCTAATTTACTAACCAAACCCGTTTCTAGTGCTACTTTTCACAAGTTGAAGAGTAAACTTACGGTTGTTGTATGAAATATAATTTTGTATGATTCAATATTCTGCAATACATGCACAACCAGTGTGTTTTAAATTCATAATTGGACTTTTAAATTTGTTCTTCTTTGATACATTGTCTTTTTTCCATAAATTCTTTAATGTGTTACAGTGTGTTTCGTTATATTTGTTTTGATTTCTCATGTTGGTTTGAACAATCAGTGTGTTTTCTCATACTTCTTTCTATAATTGAAACTTGTAGTCATGTTGTATTTTTCTATAATTGGAACTTGTTGACATGTTTTTTTATGGATCTCAATTGTTGTTAGTGTTTGTTGATTAGTTTTTAATGGCATTGTCTATTATGTTAGAAAGATTTTTTATCCACAAATTAGAAATAGTTATTTTTTGATTCACCAAAGTAACAAAGTCTTTACACTGAAAATAATAAGGTTGGAAATACATATAACAAAAGTTCTTCTAATAATTACGTGGTAATTAGATAGAATGATGATTCTTCTACCGTCATCGAGAAGTTAAAATATTTAAAAAATACTATCACAATTTTTTTAATAGTTTCAAAAGGACCATCACAGAGATTGATACATAGTGTTTCTTTAACCTGATTAAGGTTAAGAATTTTCCCAGATAAAGTTACAAAGAATGAAGAAAGTAAACAAAAATAGTACATGAGCATTATATTTCTATACTTTCTTACTACTATTCCCATTTCACTCATTAAGTTGAATCCATGAATAAATTCTGCCAAACCCTGCTCTAGTGTCTCGATCTGAAAAATCCAAGACCAAACAATCTCTTCAATCTCCTAGGGATACCAATGCTCCTACCTGGTCTATGGTGAGTGGTTGTGGCTGCTTCTTTCCCTACAAACAAATAGCTATTTAGAATAGCAAATATTTAATGCAACATATAAATACGATTCATTAAGATAAATGAAATTATGTATAGGTAATGTTTAAGACTTTCAAATTTATAGAAGCTAAAGTTGAAAGAAAGTTAAGGGAACTAAAATCAAAATTTTATATTTACAAAGACTCACAAACTCTTTTATGTTATGCATCTTTCTTAAGAATTGAGATAATTTATCACCTTCCACCCTTATGAGTACTTTCTACTTAAATTAAGTTTTTCCCACAATCTAACTTCTCAGTTGAGTCCTATAGGTTTGAGTTCTTGTATAAGGGTAGTAACATTCCTGAAATATTCTGTTTTATTTAATGATGACAGCATATGATATTAAGTGTTTGTTAGAAACAATATATTGATTTTGTACTATTACCATTATCATGAGAAGGCTCATCAGACTCATTATGCTCATCAGGCTCATCAGAGTTCAAAGCAGAAATTTTCCTTGACCAATATTCTTGGAATCTTTGTTTTGCATATTCCCTGTAGTTAAATTCAATTTTATTTACATGCTCCTGTAGAAAAGGGATTCAGAAGATAATTAGATACCATACATACCAAAATATTTTACACACATTTAAAAAATCTTTATATATTTAGAACTATCCTTTTGGAAATTTAATTTACAATATTTTAGACTATTTATTTCAATAACTAGACTACAATTTGGTCATTTGTGTAATAAATCCAATTCCAAAACTACATAAATTTACACTACAAGAAAATCATGAAATAGAAACTAATTTTAGATATTAAAAGGTAATAATATAATTCAAAATGATTCTACAATGATCTATTTGAAGGTTCACACAAATCTATTAATTAAGACCATGTTTTGTTTCATTTGTATCTCACTTTTCCATGTTAATTTCAATAATTCTTTTACAATGGATTGATATCAAATATGATTTAAAGGTTTTCCAAACACACCCTACAAAAGTAATACTTGTAAAAAGGAAAAGCAATGTCTCAATGAGTACAAGAAAGCCTCTTCAACTTTTAAGGACGCCTTTCAAATTCAACATAAGTGTAAGAGTACAATTTTCATATATATATAAACATTGAAATTTTGTTACGATTTTGATTATAAACATTTTATTTATGTAAATAATGCACATAAGCTTAAATATAGAAAAGCAATGCTAATTAAGTGAGAAAGTGAAGATACATACCGAAATTACTCCCCAAATGCCCCACGATAGATGATTTGCAAGAGCATACTTCTCAACTTCTTGAAGCAATTGTTCTACTTCAGTGTCACTAGGTTTCTCACCTGTATCACCATTTTTTTTATCAACAAGGACCAAATAATTAAACAAAACCACTTAAAGGGTGGTTCAACCCTCATACAAAACAATATATACAAATGCACATTTTCCCATATTCAAACAACATCCCAAAAGATCTGCCTACTACCTATCCTTACACTACCAACTAAATACAACGGTGAGATCAATGACCAACCTCGTCAACTCAGTGGTTTAAGGGTTGAGGTTAATATTTCTCATTATGAGAAGTGATAGCAACTTTTTAATACTTTGCTTTCACATTTTTTTATTAATTAAAATTTCTTAAAAACTATTTTCTTAAAGGAATCATGAAATAAAAGTGAGATTTGCATGATTTTCATTTTTTACAAATTTTAGTCAACATTGAAATTATTTTAAAAATAATATATAATAATCTTTGTCTTCCCATTATTTTACCAAATAATTTATGTTTCTATTCACTTATAAATATGGAAAAAATTATTTCTGGATAAGAAACAATGTGGTACCTATTAATATCATAAAACACAGCCACATTTTTCAATTCATAAAAAATAATAATAGCATGTTGAAAGGACAACTTTCCAAAATGAAATTATTTTCTATGTCGATTAAATTTATGAAATACAGAAACTTTCCATGTATTTAGTTAAGAGAAAATTGTGTTGATGAGAAAATGTTAACATATATATCAGTAGGAACTATGGTTTAGAATAATAAAAAAGTTATTTTAAATAAAACTAAGTCCACCATGGAGTAAAATCTTTTAACACAATTGAAATGTCACCTGAAGAACTCAAATATGCATGTACAAATCGTTGACGCTCCTCCAAATCTAACAAAAGAAAGAACGAAATTGTGTTAATTGTTTGGTAAAAACAAAAATAGTTAGAAGAAATTACAGTTTACCAAGAAAATCATGAAATAAAAATCAATTTTATAAAAAAATAATAATTAATTGTTATAGTAATTTTTAATTTAATTATTATATCAACTAATTATTATTTTTTTTATTTTTTTTTAAATTGATTTTTATTTTATGATTTTTTTATTGACATACCAGGATATTTAGTGAAGTCAAGAACATGAGGGGTATCTGTGTGATAATTGGCAGCCATCTCATTGAAGTGGTTTGCTATATCATATGCCACAGGATTGTAACTTGCATATTCATAATCCTGTTATAAAAATACAACATTTAGTATTTGTTACTATACAAAACTTTACATTTACTTATGACTTTTTAAATAAATATTACATAAATCTTTAAAATTAAGATTAATTATGTCTTTAGTTTTTGAAATTTGTTGAGATGAATTTAATTTGAGTGTCTAAACTAAAAGTAATAACTAAATAAACATGGTTTTGGTTCATCAGAAGATTCAAGAACAAAACCATGCTCTTAGTCTAAATGATGTACCTAATACCCAAATTTAACTATAACAATATATAATTATTACATAGTAATACTCAATATATTCCTCTAACCAACATAAAAAGATGAACTTACTATAATGGTGACAGAACAGGACTCTTCATCAAGCATTATGTTACCATATTGCAAATCGTTGTGGCAAAATCCTATGCATTGGTTTGTGCCTGATAACTCATTTTCCAAGGTAGATATTTCCTTGTCCAAAGTGTTCAAACTAAATGCTTCAACATCTTCAGGAGAACTCAAGCGTTTGGCTTCTTTAACCCAATCTCTGAAGCATTAAAACAAATTTATTTTAGAAATTATCAAATTGAACTAATATTCACATGAGAATCTAAACATAAATATATTCATGTCTCAAACAAATTGTTCTTCTAGATAACATAATGAATGAAATTTGACTGGGATGTTAATCTCAATTTGAATAGATCAAGAATCTAGTTTTTCATAAGAACACATACCTTAACCTATCCCAAAGGTTCACTGTCTTTGGACCAGGCATGCCAAGATCATGAAACTCCTTCATTTTGGCTGCTATAAGAGCAGAAGTAGATGCATCTCGCAGATCAGATGCTGATAATGTCTGTTAAATCCATTACATTAATGTATCAGCTTGATCATGTTCATAAATGGAATACTACAAAAATGAATATAACAAATGACTAAACTTTTCAAGTATGATTTCCAATGTTGGATCAAAAGTGAGTGTAGTTTTAAGTAATATCAATTTTTATAAGGTTAAGTTAAGTTTAAAGTTCATTTTTTAATATAGTATCATGGTGTATTCCAACGAGAGTTTGTTTGACCTATCAGACTATCCACTATCCAATCATCCATAATATGTTGTCTCACGTAAGAGTTGAAAAGTCTCGACTTGAGAGAGATGTATTGGAAATCTCACATCAATTTGAGATAAGGACATTTTATAGTATATAAGTGAGTACAAACTTTATCTTATCTTATAAACCATACACAACTTACATAAAATCAAACTATCCAACCAAAGAGTTAATAAAACCCTTCTTACAAAAATAAACTACCACAAAATGCAGTCACTTAATCAAACACATACATACCAAAAGATTGATGCACCACTCGAGTGTTCTACTTCTTAATAAATACATATTCATTCAACAATTCGTATTCATCAACTTGTTTATAATTGGAATAAAAGTTGGGGAATGAAAATGAATGAATGAAGTAAAGATGAGATTACCCTTGCATGGATGAACTCCTCAATGCGACCATTATCGAACCTTCCTAGCAAACGAGGCCCTTGTCCACTCTTTGACATGAATTCAAATGTCTTGACCTCAACATCCCTATCAAAGAAAACACCAGTGCCCACACCATAGATTCTTGCAACAACCTTTCTTGAGGATTCTCCTTCTGTTGTCTTCCATTTTATCTGGAAAACTTCATTTGTCATTGCTCCTTTAAGAGGGATTACTTTCAATGCATTCACATCAACTACATTCTCCCATTCAGTTGCCAATGATTTCAGTATCTCACTTGCTTCACTTGGAAGACAATATTCTCTTTCTTCTATGCCCTTTATTGCACTACTAACTGGAATCCCTGCATCATCATCACTAACTACATTTTCTGCATCAACAACTTCGTTATTCACAGGATTTCGTGTGGCCTCTTCAGCTGCCCCAAGAACAAAAGTCACCATTCTTCCTTCAAGAAGAAGACTATAAATATTCAAGTTCCTTTTTCTTTGATTCCTTTACACCTGGAAATGCAAAGATAATTAATACCCAAAAAATATTAATATATATATATAAGCCATGGAAATCAGAATATATATGAAGTTTTCTATTTCAACATATTTTTTTCAACAAAGAATAATATATGTTTTCAACAAAGAATAATATAAAATAAAGGAGATACTTCAGAGGTATTTCAACTCGTATAAAGTATACACACAGTATACAGAACCACGAAACCCAAACCAACTAAGGTTATTGGTTTCTTAAAAAAAGAAAATAAAACTCATTCAATCAATGAATATTCCTTCCACCAACCCATAAACCTACACAATTGGTCTAAAAATAAATTACTACAACCAAATAAATAGGTTTAAAACAAAATAGAAATACAAAAAAAAGGATAATTCTTTAAAAAAAAGAATGAAAAGTGAAGGATCAACCTGCCAACCCATCCTATAACGAAACAAATTACTAATTTCAACTCATATAAATCAGATGGATTATCCCTGATCCATCCTACTTTTAGCCAGCTAAAATGGATCATGCTAACCCATTTTGCAACTCATAAATATCTCTTTTACATCTAATCTCAAAATCTTAAATTTTAGGAAGAGGATGAAACCAATTAAAAGTGTTATTTTATTAAAATATAAAGAAAGATTTTAAAAATTAAAAAAAGTCTAATTGCTATTTTCTTACATATATAAGAAATATAGATGTTTATTGTAAAATTATTTAGCATATAATATTAGGAGAGATTAAATGCAATTTCTTCTATTATTTTTAAGTACCTTGTTACATTTAGAAGAAAGAGTGCATTTTAAATCTCATGTTAAGATTAAAAAATATATGATTTTTGTAATTTTTAAGTTCTAAAAATAAATAAAATTTGAATACAAATAGCTGAGTCTTCTTATAAGAAGCCTCAAATAAAAAGTTTCAAATTTCCCTATTATCTCTAAAGGACAAATCTAGTAAAATCCTTGAATATATCACAATGTTGATGTTTATTATGCAGTAAATTTAATAACATTTCGAAAACTACAAAGTTATAAACATCCTAAGAATTATAAGAATTTAGATAACAGTTTTAAAACCAAACAAATACACTCTTGGAATCAACATGAATCATGTTACCTAAACAAAATTAGTATGTGATTAATTTAACCAATTGTTCTGCAACATTTGAACAAAATTGTTACCACCCATAGAGAGAAACCCTGTTCTTTCTCTTAAAATGAGCATAAAAAGAAGTGAAATTATTGCAAGAGAAGAACAAAGAGAAAGAAAGGAACCTCAGAAGGAACGACAACACTTGGTTGGTGACCTTACCACCGGGGAAGAAGAGTAAAGGCTCACAAATAAAAGATCCTGTGATTTTGAAAGGATGGAGAAAAGAGGTTTATATAGGGTCTTTCCACCTCTAACAAATGGGTACAAAAAGTGGGGTCCAAATGAAGGGAGGGAAAATGGAGGGTCCCAAGTGACTCTCAAAATCCACTTTTTTCAGCAATATGTATAAATAGATTTTCCCACTATTCTCCAAAATCATTCAAGTTTTAAGGAAACAATTATTTTATAGTGTATGTTGAACAAACTCTTGTTTAAAAAAAGAAAATTGTGAAATAGAGGACTACATTTCCTCAAAAACAGAATTGTAAAATGAGTTATAGGAAGCTTGGTTTATGCATGATTTTCTAATCATGTTATAGGAAGCATTGGTATATATAACAGATAATTCCTACTACCACAATTTCGAACTATGAGATCACCAAAAGGTCACTTGTTATGAAAAATAAAGTATATATTTTGTTTATTTGTATAAGAATTAGTTATATCTATTGTTTTATATACTCAATTTTTTATCAAGCAAAATAATAAAAATAATAATAATAATAATAATAATAATAATAATAATAATAATAATAATAGTAGTAGTAGTAGTAATAGTAATAGGTAAAATGCACAAAGAAAAAAAAGGTAAAATGCTATCGATGCACCAAATACAAAAGATAATTAGTCTAAAATCTCTTCTTCATCATGGGTTGTAGTCCATAAAGAAAAACAATTCTTATTTTTAATTAAGTTGATTCACCTAGTAAATCTCCTCCTCACCAATTAATTAGGGCCATGTACTTTAGTATTGAATGAAAGATCAAGTTCTTATTAAGATAGATTGCACTTTGACTATCACAATATACAACATATTTTTCTTATTATAGTTACAATTCTAGTAGGATTTTCTACATCTACAAAATAGTTGTTGTAACAACAGTATAATCTACCATCCATAAAAGACAGAACAATACATTTTTGTAGTCTGGATTGTCATGACAATGCTCTACCTGCAAAACTCAACATATAAATGTAGACTTCCTAGAATTAACATCACCAAGAAAAAGTAGATTGTTGTCTTTTTTAGTCTTTGAACCTAGTTTATTATTACAGTGATGTAAGTGCCTAATAGTGATTTGTAGTTAACTTTGAATAGGTTGTATTTGTCCACATGTTGTTTTCTTTCCGTTTGGTGTAGGTTTTTTGGACACTACAAAAAAAATCATTTTTAGCGACCACCAAATTCGGTCGCTAAAATCACTATAATCGGTCGCTAATTATATCTGCGACCGAAACAGTCACCAAATAAAGATGGAAGAGAAAACCCTGGTCGCAAAGCCGTTAGCGACCGAATTATAAAGTGGTCGCTACTTTGCAACCGAAATTTCGGTGGCTAAATCGGTCGCAGAGAATTTGGTCACCAAAATTAAAAATTAAATTAGCAACCAAAAATTCAGTTGCTAAATTTGTCGCAGATAAATTTAGTCACCAAAATTCGAAAACCAAATTAGCAACCGAAATTTTGGTGACTAAATCGGTCGCAGAAAATTTGGTCATAGAAATTCAAAACCCAAATTAGCTACCCAAATTTCAGTGGCTAAATCGGTGGCTGAATTAGAAGGTGATAGCGACCACCATTTTCGGTCGCTAAAAAGAAATCTTTTGGTGACTATTTTGGTGGCTAAATGGAGACTTCTACAACGACAGATTTGATTTCGGTGGCTAAATAGCCACCAAATCAATTTCGGTGGCTATTTTTATTTGTATTATTAATACCTATTTAAAATGGTATTTTGACCATTTTATAAAAAAATTCAGACCTGC
>Ga0123341_1005487_pt1 | contig 11313 bp, 6 predicted proteins | sample Turbeapinknodule_FD_89959 | JGI IMG/M metagenome (GOLD analysis project Ga0123341, IMG submission 89959) | Root nodule microbial communities of legume samples collected from Mexico - Turtle bean Mexico pink nodule | ecosystem: Host-associated > Plants > Roots > Nodule | place: Mexico: Nepantla... | reverse complement strand
TCTCTTTCTATTATATTCTAACGTCGAACTTATACTTTTTTTATGAGAAAAGTTTCTCTGATATCCTAACAGTAAAAACATACATAATAATATTTTAAATCAATCAATAAATAAAATATTAATTCATTGAAATGTGAAATATATGGTTTTCTATCAGTACTCTTCTTCTCATTGGTGTGATGGTTGTCTAAGAATCATTTTAAGAAAAAAATTCTTATAATAATTCTTTCAATCGTTTTAATACATTGACATAACATATCGAAAGAAATATAATTGAAGTATAAACCATGACTTGTGTTTTTAAATTATAACCATTTATTAACTTTTGAAACATTATTATTCAACTAACTTTCTCAGAATAAATTGACGGTAATAATATTTATTTGTCTCTTTTTTATTTTGATATTTTGTTCCAATATGGAAGGATTTCATGTCCCTTGTTGGTTGGTTTTTGAAACAAGCAAATTTGTTATTTTTCAGTCGAAAATCTTGGTTAAGGCACCATAGTAACCTTGTGAACGGTCAACGAACCTGCCACGCCAGCGAGATTCCTTTCACATTCACGGTCCGCATTCCCAAAATAACCTCCAAGACCTAATAAAAGGATCAGACCAATCACACCAAAGACCATTGATCTTTTCATTACCAGTGCATCGCATCGCTCTCACTCAACCGAGCTTCCATTCCAGCGTTTCTCATTTTACTTCAATGGCCAAGACCTTCAAATACATCATCGTCGGTGGAGGAGTTGCCGCTGTTAGTTCCTCACTCTCTCTCTTTTCATATTCGTTTTTTTTTTCTCACTGTTACCTCGTGTTTCCACTCTATCGGTTCTTACTTTCTTCGATTCGCTTTGAGATGCACTGATATCGAATTTCTACTGTAATTTGCGTTTATCTCCGTGTTCTTCTTGATCCGATTGAGTTTAGTAATGGAATCGAATAATTGAGTTTTAGAATCCGTTAACAGAATGCGAATAGGTCGATTCGCATTTCCGGTGGCTTCCGTTAGCTATTGAATGCTGTGAGCTTGGATTGCGCTATTCCAGAATACGAAAACATTTATCATTGTGAAGACGCTTTGATTTTCTCTTGTTTTGATTTGTGGATATTGTTGCTAATTAGTTTTCGAAATCGCAGGGTTATGCGGCGAGGGAGTTTGCCAAACAGGGAGTTAATCCAGGGGAGTTGGCTATCATATCCAAGGAAGCGGTATATAGTTTATTCATAGATTATTAATCTGTATTTTCTGCCTTCTATTTTCGCAAATCTCAGTAGTTCATTTCGCCGTAAGTTGATGCTTCTATCCTGCACTGTTTGATTTTCCTTGCACTTGGACATATTTTCTATTTGTCTTGTTTTAGGAAGGTTATCAACCTGAAATTATCATTACATATATGAATTTTACAATTTCATAGAAAATGACCGTATGTCTCATGAACAAGTTCAAAATCGTAACTGATTATGTGAAGTCTCTGTTTTAGAAGATTGAAAATAGAGCAATGAAATAGCCAAACAGTGAATGAGTAATGCCTATGCGATGTCTTCAGAAGAATTAAAATGAAACATTTGAAAAATTCGTATTTTTTTTAAAATTTTGTTTAGTTATTCAAGCTTATCAAACTTCTCAATTTCTTTGATAAGAAATGGTAAAAATAAAATAAGAAAGGAAAAATATTGAACTGTGCAATTCATATCAATGATACAAAATCGCTCTGATTCATCCATGCATATTCTTCAAATGATATGAATCCTTGGGAAGTCAAATCATATCGAACTGTGTGATTCGAATAGTAAATCGTGTGATTCTAATAATAATTAGCAAGTACAATCTTGAATTGTACATCTTATAATTAATATAGTTGAATATTCGAATAGGAATGGTTCTGTTTTCAGTTTAACGTGTCAATTTTATTTAGATGTCTTATTGCCATTTCCTTGAATGCTTATATCTGGTTGTAAGTTTCCAATGGCTAAAATGGTAAAGCAAACTTCATGCATAATCTCTGTAGTATCTCCACTGATGCTCTCCATACATTATTCTTGTCAATTTTTGTATCATATTTTTATCCATTGAACCTGTTGCAACTATTTTTTGCTTCATATTCCGTTATGTATAATGTATATGCTTGCACAGGTAGCACCTTATGAACGTCCTGCTCTGAGCAAGGCTTACCTTTTTCCAGAGTGTAAGTTTGTAATGCTATTAATTCGTACATCTCTTTTTTTTTCTGAATCCATTTATGGCTTTAATATTGGTAGCTAAAATGTTGTATTAGTGTTCTGTTAATTTTATCTCTTAAAACATATTGTTGGGTTGAATTTAATCGAGGCTATGTCTATTGTTTATCCTGGACTTTTCATCTCTGTTGAATTCTCCATTGAAATTTAAATATCAGCTGGCCTTGCTAGTCTCACTGAGTATTACCAATTTAATTTTGCAGCCCCTGCTAGACTTCCTGGGTTCCATGTATGTGTTGGAAGTGGAGGAGAAAGGTTGCTTCCTGAGTGGTACACAGAGAAAGGTGACTTTGGCTTTTACCCACATTGTTTTAGTTCAGCCTTGTTACTCGATGGTGTTAGGAATCAATCGTTGACTATATATTAAGTGAAGCGGAAGTAAATGGAAGAATGGATCTTAACAGTTTTCTAATACAAAGTTACAAATTGTTCTGATGATTGCAGGGATAGAGTTAATTCTTAGCACTGAAATAGTAAAGGCAGACCTTGCCGCAAAATCGCTGATCAGTGCCGCAGGAGAAACATTCAGTTATCAGACTTTGGTTATTGCAACTGGCTCAACAGTAAGGATGCTAGTAGATAGTAGAGATGTTGCATTGTCCCCGTTCGTCTCGTACTAATGCTAATACTATCATATGCCAGGTTATAAGACTGACAGATTTTGGTGTGGAAGGAGCTGATGCGAAAAACATATTTTATTTGAGAGAGGTTGACGATGCTGACAAATTGTACGAGGCAATCAAGGCAAAGAAGAATGGCAAAGCTGTGGTTGTTGGAGGAGGATACATTGGTCTGGAGCTTAGTGCAGTGTTGAAACTCAACAATATTGATGTTACCATGGTCTACCCGGAGCCTTGGTGTAGTAAGTGGATGTTTCTTTTTACACCACCCACTCTCGTGTTACCTGCATGGGGAGTATTCACACACACACATATATGAACTAACACTGTTATTTGATGTTGCAGTGCCACGACTTTTTACTGCCGACATAGCTGCATTCTATGAGGGGTATTACGCAAATAAGGGCGTCAATATTATTAAAGGAACTGTTGCTGTTGGATTCACTTCTAATTCCGATGGAGAGGTATGGTTGTTTGTAATCTCGAACCCCGTCATGGGATAGCATTATAAAGTTCGTAATCAAACTTAGTATAACTCATCAACCATTCAGGTAAATGAAGTCAAACTAAAGGATGGCCGAGTCCTGGAAGCTGATATTGTTGTTGTTGGCGTTGGAGGAAGGCCACAAACAGCCTTATTCAAAGGGCAGGTTGAAGAGGATAAGGGTGGAATCAAGGTGAGTGGTAGCATATCCAGACACTTGTTGGCAGTGTCTAAAATGTTATCCTAAGTGAATAGTGATTCTTGTTATCAATATCAATGACAGCATTTGTTTTGGTTACAGACTGATTCCTTCTTCAAAACTAATCTTTCCGATGTATACGCTGTTGGTGATGTTGCTACTTTCCCTTTGAAATTATACGGTGAATTGAGAAGAGTTGAACATGTTGATCATTCTCGCAAATCAGCTGAACAGGCTGTGAAGGTAAGAAGCTTCTCTAAATCATTGGCCCATGCCCTCTCGATCCTGATATCCTGTATTGAAAGCATTAAATGGTTCCTTTAACCTATTTGATGCATATATGCTTGCTGTTCTGTTTCTCACGCTATGATAACGTGTTTTATGTAGGCCATCAAGGCAGCTGAGGATGGAAAAACAATTGAGGAGTATGATTACCTTCCATATTTCTATTCCCGTGCATTTGATCTGTCATGGCAATTCTATGGCGACAATGTTGGTGACACAGTGCTATTTGGAGACAACGAACCAGCGTCACCAAAGCCTAAGTTTGGGACATACTGGATTAAAGATGGGAAAGTTGTGGGGGTGTTTCTGGAGAATGGAACTCCTGAAGAAAACAGTGCTATTGCTAAAGTTGCTAGGGTCCAGCCTCCGGTTGCGGATGTAGACCAGCTTGCTAAGGAAGGCCTTTCCTTTGCTAGTAAAATATAATGGTTATGTTAGGAAGGAAACGATGCTTGCTGGTTTGCACAGGTTGTATTTGAACTAGCTTCAGTTTACTATGGATTATGTATTTCGGGAACTTTATTGTGTGTTTTTTTTAAATGTGATTGCAAGGGATATGTTTTACCGTATCTATTTCTTTTCTCTTGCAACTTTCTGGTTCTGCGTACGCTTTCCACACTTGATAAGCTGCAGCTATCAGTTGTCTCACTTTCCTTCATTCTAACGGGAGGAGTTGTCATATTCCTACGCAATAAGAATCTTTTGGGTGACAAAACTCTCCATCTTCTAGTACTCGCCACCAATCATCGTTGTTTACAACCACTCGCCATCTTTTAAGTGTCTTTTGATTAAGTAGGGCGCAAACATGTTGGTACAATTGTTTATTTTCTTGTTTGCCTAGCAATTTGTAATTAAGTATCGAATGCCAGTATTAGCGCTCCATTCAAGCTATAAAATTAGTGTTTTTTTGTTCACTTTTTAAAAATAAGATATTTTGTTCAAAATTAAATAAAAATAAGTACTACAAATAAAGCGATAAAAATAAGGAGATGAATAAGAAATCGAAATTGAAGTTAAAAAAACTTTTTAAATAATTAAAAAATGAAGAATGTGATAAATAACAGTATAAAAATATTAAAGTTTAGTTTCAGAAAATTACCCACTTATGAAAATTACCTGAAAATAAAACAATCATTGATAAATCTCAATAATATAGTAAACTCATTAAATTATTTAAATTTTAACTTTTATACAAATAAATATAAATTAATTTACTGTAATTTCATTCCTTTACAAATAAATTTCACTCTCAATGGATTGTATTGAGAGTAGAAAAAATATATAATTAAAATAAACCTTTTCTAAATTTAAAATCAAGTATTTAGAGAGTTTAAATATCTTTTCAACCAAGGCTTATTAAGAGTAAAATTAGTCACATATTCTCAAGTATTTAGAGAGTTTAAATATATTTTCATCCAAGCCTCAAGAGTAAAATTTGTCACTCATATTCTCATTATAAAACAATTCCTAATGGTTGAAAGTTGTAAGAGTTCTAGATCTATTTTGCCTAGCCAAAAGTTATATAACTTTTCCTGGTTTTTATTTAGAAGAATACCAACAGCTCCAAATAAAATATATTTATCATCTTTGCAACTTTTTGCTTAAACGATCAACATGTTATAAATTTCATAGTATGAAATCAGCATTAACAAAATAAAGAGAATTTTCAAAATGACAAGTTTTTTATAAACTTCTTTTGACAACCTGTTTATCACTTTAAAAACTTGCATATGTAATAACTATTTGAGACCCAACTTGTTAAAAAACTGAAAAAAAAATAATACATAATTTAATCTTCCCTTATATTTGACATATTTTTCATATGAATACAACTTATATACCATGTATACATACATCATAAACCATAAACCTTAAACCTTAAATTCTAAATTCTAAATCCTAAACTATTAACTTAAATAATGCAACATGATATATCAAGATTGAAGAGGTACAATATTAGAATTAAAACAAAAGAATCAATATGAAATTTTTTCTACAACAATCATATTTTAAACTGTTATAAATGGAAGAACAAGATGAAGGTAGAGAAGATATTATAATGCAAATATTATTTAACTTCATGAACAAGCTTGTTAAAAGCTACTTAGTATGTATAAGAAAAAGAAAGGTGAGGACACAAAAGATAAAAGTCTATATAAAAGAATGAAGTGTTAGATGACTAAATCCAGCTTAGATGATGTTACTTGAAGTGTTCAACATTATATAAAGTCCAGGTGATGCTACACATAGTCTAACCAAGAATCGAAGCGACTAGACACACTATAAACATAATGAATGCGTGTGTAACTTAAGACTAACACTTTAAAAACCTAAGCGAAGACTAGATGTCATGCTAAGATAAGATGAAATTTAGAAGATGTCAACATTAGAAATATATGCAATATACATGTGGATATCACAAGACACAATTTTAAATTAATTAATCATGTTGTTATAAACAATGACTTATACATCCTCAAGATTATTCGTCAAACAGTAGACCAATTTTCTGACTTTGTATGCTCACTTTGATAATGCCAATACTATAAAGGAATTTATAGAAAAAAAATATTATCTTGCGTATAACATATTGAGTATTACAAAATAAGTTGTCAGTCAAGCTACAATCAAACTGACACAATGAGAAATATTAGCAATGAAGATCCAATGGTGGTATTCAAGAACACTATATATAGAAGTTTCTCCTTTCAAAAATGACAAAAAGGATTTTAGATGATTCTACATGAGTTTATTGTTGTGTGCACAACAATTTTATAAGAATTTTACGCATTAAATCATAAAATCGTATGCTATAAAACTTAAAGAGAGTGAAATTTATTTGTAAAACCTTTATTAAGTGAAGTCATTCTTTAATATAATGAGATTATATCCTCTTTAACGAGTTTTGTTGTAATCACTTTCAAACAACTTTTGTTGCAAGGCTAGGGGTGACATTGAGTACTTGGTAAAGTTAGAAATGACTTAATGTTAAAAAATACTTGTGTTTTATCTCAAAAGAAGATGGAGATGAAAAGATAACCAAAAATGAATTTGTCTACTTGAATGAGCCAGAAATGACAATGTATAATACTTGTAATCAAGTGTAATTTGTGTAACATTTTACTATTTGTAAAAGGGATAGGACATAACTTAGGTTGGGAGAATTAGTATAAAAATTGGAAGTGTTAATAATATTAGTGAATTGTTTTAACATCTATTTATTAACTCTTGGTTGTTTTAACATCTAACAAAAATATTTGTGAATTGTTTTAAAATTATTAGACAACCCTCATTGAACTTCTAATTAACGACTTATTTTTAAAAAAAATACAAAAAGCATTTGATAAACTTTGTTCAACCTTATATATAGAGTTAATATGGTATTTCATTATAAACATTTTTGTAAAAGATTCCCAATACCATTTTTTTCCTTTTGAATGAGATAGTGAAGAAGGATATAGAGTTTTAACATACCAAAAAACAAGAAAATGTTTTTCAAAGACTTAATAAACGTTTGATCAATGCACTCATCCTAGCATTACCCAATACCAAATCATTTGAGATAGAATATGCTGCTTCTAATTGTGAGCATTGAGTTGTCTTACTTCAAGAAGCACACCATGTAACCTACTTTAGTAAAAACTCAAAAGTAGTCAAATCAAGTACTTTACTTATGATAATGAATTTGATGCTCTTATTAGAGCAATGCGAATTTGACCATGCTACATTTTGCCTAAAAAATTCATTATTCATAGTTATAATGGGTATACTTGAAAGGTTAACGCAAGCTTAATAAGATAGATGTAAAGTGGGTATAGTTGATTGGACAATTCTTTTAGATGATTAAACATAAGCAAAATGTGATTATAGATGCTCTTTTAAGAAGATATACATTGCTTTATACTCTTAAAACAATTTATTAGATTTACTCATACAAAGAAAGTGTATCAAAATGAGGATAACTTCTCCAAGGTTTTCCATGAGCGCTCCAAAAGGTCATGCAAATATTTGTGTACCCAAAGGATCTTTAAGGGATTTACTCATACAAGAGCAAGTGGATAATGAGACATTTAAGAACTTTGAAAACCTTATATTGCATAATTATTTCTTTTGACCAAAAGTGAGGAAACATGTAATTTTTTTTTGTGAAAAGTGCATTATCGGTAAAAACGCCACATCTAAAGTTTAACCCATGAATTTTATACTCCTCTTTGTATCACTAATTATCCGTGGATGGATGTATCAATTAATTTTGTATTTGGGCTTAGAAGAACAAGAAAGGAACATGATCATTTTTTCCTTCAACTACTTTAATACATGATTCATGGAAACTTAAGAATGAACATTTCAAGCGTGTTATTAAATATTCAGTTCGTCACAACAACTTTAGAGTTGTCGAAGATTGATATTATAACTGTAAGTTTATGTCTGAGTTGCAAGATGAAATTTATAACTCATTTATATATTACGATTTAATCATGTCTCTAATTGATATGAGATTTTGAACATATTCATTCAACTAATACGTTTTGACCTTCTAAATTTTCCAAACTTTAACTTTACGTGATAGTTTTGAAAAGGTTCAATTTGTAAAAAAATTGCACACTAGGGTCAAAAAACAAATTGAGAATAATGTTTTCAACAAGACAAGTCTATAAATAAAAGAATGTATTCTATATCTCTGATTTCATATTATCTTACATTGCTTGAATTCATGCATCAAAACTTATAATTGATTCACTTCATGTTCAAACAAATAAGAGATTACTGAGGTAGGTAGAACAACGAACTCGGCATACTGCGTTTGGAAAAACAATATCAACATTTATTAGCTAGTGTGGTTCAAGAGAAATGGCTTCCAAAATATTAGAAACATGTTAACATCCATCTACCCTCAGAGTAACCTAACATTTAATAATTAACATTTTTTGCAAGTAGCTAGTGAACCTAACTTCTCCAATCCGTAAAATCACCTCATCCACTTAATTTCAATTGTACTAAAATAAAAACGTTCTATGTTCATTTCAACCTGAGAGAATTTGGGATTCACTTCATTTTTCACCAATAAGCATTTGGCAAGAAATTTAAATAATCAGAATCCTAACAGTAATATCACTTCTAACTTATGATGATAGTTATAGTAAAAACAAAAGTAGAAAAATAGATGAACTTTTCCTTTGATGCCAAAATAAAATTCCATAACATCAATAAACTAAAATATCAAATAAAATTCATCCAACTTGGTTGGTCACTGAGATAAAACACACTAAATACTCTCTAGAACAAAAATTTGACAAACGCAGAATCTCTAGTGTCAATTGAAAGTATGTTCTGGACAAAGCTGAATAGACTACACCAATTAATCAAAGAGACTGAAACCCATATCCTGCAAGACAAAATAAAAGTGAAGGATAAACAATTAGAGAAATCAGATTACCCGAAACGTAAAAGCTTGAAATTTGCAAGTTGTACTAGATATTATACAGAGCTAATTAACATATAAAAGAATAATATATAAAGTTTAGGGTTTATGAACTTCAAAGTTCATAGTGGCAATATGGAAGTTCTCTGACACTATTATGTTTTGAGAGAAAACATAAATACAACTTATGTGTTTTTTAGCAATGCTTCCCAATTTACCTAATAAAGGTTTGTTCTATAAACTAAAGAGACCAAAACTCCAATTCTGATTAAAGAATAAAACTAAAAGTACCGTAAAAACATGTATCTAAGTTGACTTTTGTTATTCTATAATCTACAAGGAACCAAATTAAGAACCTTTAGAGGATTGCTACAGCAGAAATGCTACTCAAAATAGACTCACATGCCAACCATAATTTAGAAACCATTTACAGTGAGTGCATCACAACTACAATACATAAAGACAAATGAAGCAGCTAGGGTATAAAACTTACATCATCGGATTCCTCTTTCTCCTCGACTTTCTCCTCTTTCTTTGCCTCAGCGGCAGGAGCGGCAGCAGCGCCACCTCCCCCAGACGCAGCAGCAACAGCAACACCACCACCACCACCTGAGGGCACTGAGGCAAGCTTTTCCCTACCAGCAGCAATAACCTCAACAATATCCTTCCCCTTAACTTCAGACAAAAAGAGTTCTATCCTATCATCATCTGCTTCTGCACCAACTGCAAGTAAAAAACAAAAAGAAAAATTGATCAATCCTCAGTTACAAGAACCTCTCCACAATAACCACGTAACCAAACAAAAAATCACAAGCCCTTTCACCTATTTTTTGTACTGTAAAGAAATTCAGATGGGACAACGAATCTCAACTCAATAATCATGTACAAACACAACTCAATAAAGGAAACTCCCTGACCAATTTCTGTACTAATGATACAAAAAAAAAAACGGAGCAACAAATCTAAACCTAAACTAAACTAAGAACATAATAATATTGTCATTCATAACTAAACCTAATTAGTTTACACATGTTTAATTTGACCGGTTGAAAAATTGAAATAAATAAATGATTGAAGAGAATAATGCAGCGCACCGGAGCCGAGAATATCCTTGATGACAGCGGCGGACGGGCTCTGGTTGCCTCCGAGGACGGCAAGTAAATACGCAGCAACCACCTTCATCTTCCTGGGAATTTATACAGTATCAGTAACACTAGCAATAACTGTAACCATACAGAATGAGAAAAGGAGAAAACCTGAGAGAGATTTGGAGCAAGTGACGATGCAGAGAGTAAACGGCGAATTCTAAGGGTTATGATATGTTATGGCGCTGTATTTGAAGCAGTGAGTGTCATACTTCTAGGGTTTGGTTTTGCAGAAACAAAACCAAAGCTTCCTGGGCTTTGTGGCCATTTCTTTTTGCATCCCCACAGTTTTTATGTTCACTCCTATATGGTAATTAAAAGATCAAATTGCCCTCCTTATAATCGCTACCTAGGAAAGCTTTTAGATTTTGCATTTCAAAAGTAAAAAAAAAAACTTTTAGGTTGTATAATCAAAAATCAAGTTTTTTTTTTCAGAATCTACAATTCAAAAATCATTTTTTCTTCAACCACAAAGATAAAATAAGAATTTTCATATTTATGGGAATAAAAAATTTATAGCGTGCAAAAAAATATAGACCTATATTAGGCCCATTAATCAGCAAGTACGGCCTTTATGTGTGACTTTGGGTATTTACTATTTATATCGTCCTGATTTTCTGTTTACACTTCCCCTTCCTTTATTTTAACTGTTATCAAAACTACCCTTTTATTTAAAAGAATGTATACACACTACTCTGTACCCTTTACTTTATTTGTATCCTTAATCATTTCCACCTTTTTTGTTTCTTTTTCTATTAAAGGTATGGGAAATTTATTTTAAATTATTATTATTGCAATTTATTAAATTTAGTTATTCATATAAAATATTTTCATTAAATTTGTGATATTGTACAGAAATTTGAAATATATGTCATTTTTTTTATATTCCAGAAATTATCATTTGGATAAGTTCTAAAT
>Ga0123341_1005486_pt1 | contig 11315 bp, 8 predicted proteins | sample Turbeapinknodule_FD_89959 | JGI IMG/M metagenome (GOLD analysis project Ga0123341, IMG submission 89959) | Root nodule microbial communities of legume samples collected from Mexico - Turtle bean Mexico pink nodule | ecosystem: Host-associated > Plants > Roots > Nodule | place: Mexico: Nepantla... | reverse complement strand
TATATATATAATTTATGCACGATCTTGTGCCTTATTAATGAAAGAGTTTAATTGTATACAATGCATAGTTAAATGGTAATGTCTTTTAAACTAAAACGTAACAAAATAGGTTTCATCTAGTTTATATAAATATTTGAGAATTATAAATGATTAAAAAAACATTATACGTTTGTAATTGTTTTCGTCGGTTGACCTTCGTTGACTAGATGGGCAAGCTTCGCTTCTAATATGCCTCCTCTTGGTGCATTGAAACAACGCTCCGTTGAAACAAAGGGGACTCTACCTGTTGATCACACTCTGAAGATCGTCAGTGAGAGCATACCAAATAATAATCAATTTCAGTCTATAGCACTCACAAACAGCATACCTTTACCGGGGGTCTCAAACCCCTTTTATAGTTACTCCTCTAACAGTTTTCACTCACGAGAATATAATCTCTAATGAAAGCATAAAATAATAACAGAAAATCACCTGCTCATGTGCACCTTTCATGTTTAGGTGCTAACAACAGGAAAATATTTTGTCCACATGCACCTTTGCTCACGGTGCTAACCACAGAAGAGAATCTTGTGCACCTTTATTGTCGGGTGTTCTCCACTTATTTAACAACTTTATATATTCAACTAACAATTTTATGCATATATTTATTTAACTAACAGCTCTGTGTATATTCACATATATTCTATTCTAACAGCTTAATGTATATCAACATATATATTTAACTAACAACTTTATATTAATATATGACCAAACTTATTATTTTATCTATTTTAATTATTCTCCATCGGCTTACCAACGAAACTGGGCTAAGCCCATAATCCGCTTTTGGACCCAAAGCCGAGCTTACCATACCCAAATGCTTGGACCGAGGTCCTGAGCATTTCTATCAAGTACACAAGCCCCCCAGGCTTGAGCCGAGCACAACTAGGCGAAGAGGCTTTATAGTGTTTTGGCGGCTGACGCGACGTTTTCCCCAGTGAGTAGGTGAGGCGCGATAAACGAAGTGTTTCTGAGGAGACGTCTCACTGCACTTAACCGAGAGCGTACACGTGACGCAACATCGACAACGAAGAAAACCTTACCGCCATTCGTATATACCCTACTCGAGTTTCTCTTAGCGCCACACTGTTTCATTTCTCCTTGCTTCAGAAACTCCTCCTCCACGTTGCCTTCTCATTCTTGTGCCTTCACCATCACCATCGCGACAAGCTCACCACCGTTACCAGGTAATCTTGACTTCATTGATGATTAGTTGGTTGATGATGTTGCATAAAATATGTTTTTATTCTACCATTGATTCGTTCAATCTATGTAGCCTGAACTGTATCTATACTTTGTTTGTGTTTGCTTGTTCTAGCTATTTTCGACAACGGATTACAGTGTCTTGTACCCCTGGGCCAAAAAAGATCTTTTGAAAAAACCTCTTACTACACGACCCATCAGCGCCTTAGAGATTTAAGAGAAAATGGTTGTACGATGAGTAAGGGACATCAGAGCTGTGTAAAAACCGTAGAGTGTAGGGAGGGTGAGCCCATTTGTTGCATTGAGTCCTCGAACCCCGAGGATCAGTTTTGTTTCTTTTACGCTACCTTTTCAAAAAGGTCCTCTTACAACTCCCTTTGTCCATTTTTGAAAAAGCGCTTTTAACCAAGCTCAACATCGCCCCTGCCCAGCTACACCCTTATAGTTGGGCATTCATCAGCACTTTCATTATTCTGTGTGCTCAGTTCGGTATCTCGCCATCTGTTGAAGTCTTTTTATACTTTTTTGAAGCCAAACACGTAAGTACCAAACTATGGGTGTCTCTCAATGTTGCCCCTGGAAGAGCCTTACTTACCCTCTTCCAATCCTCCTACAAAAACTTCAAAGGTAAGTTCGTTAAAGTCCAAGCCTCCACAGGAGCTCCAACCCTTCTGCATGAATTTCCCTTGTATTAGACCCCCGAGCCCAAATTTTGGAGTGCTCGACGCCTGGAAGAGCTATCATCCAAAGACCAAGGTATCTACCATTGACAGGCTTGAAGGTTGTCTTCGACACCTCCTATAATATCCAAAGAGTACCTTCCCGGTACCCTAAAGGCTTATAATGGTACTCCTTACTTCTCAATCTTGGTGAAAATAACCCTGCCACCACTTACTAACCATTTACTTATTTTCTTTACAAGGAGGATGTTGACCCATATCAGCAAGAAAGAGCTAGTCGAGATGGCCAAAAGGATGAGGGTAGATGTCATCATGCCCAAGGATTCCTTAGCACAAAAACAAAAAGCTCCAACTACCACCACTCAAGCCCCGACTGAGCAAGACGAGGAAACCACCTCGGGGCTTGTTTTCAAAAGAAAAAGTAAGGCAACTGTTGCCCCTACCGAGCACTCTCACTCGAATGGACAAGCTCCTTCCCATCATGTTGCTCCTTCAGAAGGCCAGGCTCCACCCCTAGACGTGATTGTTATCCAAGAGGGCGAAGCGGAGAGCTCTAGGGGAAAGAACTTGTGGGACTCGAGCTTCGACGTCCCCACCCATGGTGAACACACCTTCATGCCTAGCGACGACAAGGACAAGCTCATGGCCCACGATGAAGACCAACTATATCATGATGCAATGAAGCAAATCGGGCAAGTCTTTGCCATGGGATGCTTGGCTATTTCAAAGACAAGAGCCCAGAAGGCAGCAGAAGATCAGAAAGTCCAAGAGAATTTGGAGCTCCGCAAAAAGATGGAACTTCTTCAGTCTGATCTCCAACATTCAAAGGGCCTACTTTAAGAAGTCGAACGAGTTCAAGCTGAGAAGTCTAAGGAAGCAGTGGACCGAGTTCACGAGGCAGCAGATCAAGCCAAAAAGGCAGCTAGCCTAACTGAAGAAAGAAACACATTGTTGGCCGAGGTTGACAAGTTAAAAAGGGAGCTGACCCTCAAGGACGAAACCCTCGCCAAAACCATAAATTCCTTTAAGCAAGATGATGCCCAATCCTACCTTGTAGGATTCGAGGAAGCTGTTGAACAAGCAACAACGCTTCATCCCTTTTTGGACTTCACTGAACTCGGTCCGGGTAAAATCGTGGTTGATGGCCAACTAAGGGATGATTAGCCCAAACAAGTAATGGTTTGTAATATGCTACAATTTGCTTACCCTTTAAACAATTTGAACATTTTGTGACTTTATTTTATTAGCATCTTTTTTTTTTCTCATTTTCAAATGCATGCCTCGCTACTTAACTTATCATATAGCAAACTTCGACTTGCTTAAGTATAACAACTACTATCAACACACATACAGATACTCTACTACTTATCATATAGCAAACCTCAACTACCTTAAGTATAACAACTATTGTTAATATACACACAAATAATTTAACACTTAAGCTAGCTCATCTCTATATCTTGAGTAATAAAGATAACAAGAATCCGACTTAGGCAAATCTAAGCATGACAAACAGTGGAATTATCACTTAACAAAGAACTAACCTTTTGATGAACTATACACCCATAGTCACGACAAGCCTATGCTCAATCTCGACGTGCATGGGTGTATTTCACCAACTTGGCTAATGGCCATATATCTTGATGTCGCTAAGCTTTGCCTCGTAGAGCGCCTACCCGGATAGTCACACCCTTCTGAGCTTGGTCGTCTTATCCTGCGTCAAGAATGGTTCATTCCTCTCCCAGGGTACCTAAACTCGGATACTCACTCATACACCGAGCTAACCCCTAACTACCAAAGGTATGAGCAAATGATTTCACTACGCATCATTCATCTATTTCACAAAGCACCTAAAATCGGGTGATTGCTCGCGCACCGAGTTAGCCCCACTTACCATGCATTTAAACAATACTTATTTGCAGAGCGCCTAGACTCGAGTGATCGTTCTTACACCGAAATAGGTCGTCTTACCTTGTCTTGAGCCAAACAACTTAGTTGCAGAGCGCCTGTACTCGGGTGGTCATACTGACACCGAGCTAGGTCATCTTACCTAACACTAGATAACCAATTTATACACAGGGCGCCTATACTCAGATGACTCTATTCACTACGAACTAGGACATCTTACCATACCTTATCGTTTACTAATGCAGTGTGCCTACTCGGCTAACCGAGTTATGTCTTACCATGCCTTAATGTTTTCCAATGCAGTGCGCCTACTCGGCTGACCGAGTTACGGCTTACCGTGCCTTATTGCTCGTCAATGCAGTGTGCCTACTCGAATGACCGAGTTACGTCTTACCGTGCCTTATTGCTCGTCAATGCAGTGCGCCTACTCGGCTGACCGAGTTACGTCTTAATGTGCCTTATTAGGGCGTTAACAGACTTTCCTATGACGTATAAATACATGCAAAAATACTTTGTCACACATACTCAGTTAATTAATCTCACAGGGCCTATACTCGGTTAACTTTGTCTGTTCTAAGTTAGGTCGACTTACCATGTACTCAACAACAAATTCATCTTCACAGGGCGCCTATACTCGGATGACTCTATTCATTCCGAGCTAGGTCATATTACCATGTGCTGGACAATAAATTCATCTTCACAGGGCGTCTATACTCGGATGACTCTATTCATTCCGATCAAGGTCGTCTTATCATGTGCTCAACAACAAATTCATCTTCACAAGGTGCCTATACTCGGATGACTCTATTCATTCCGAGCTAGGTTATCTTACCATGTGCTCAACAAAAAATTCATCTTCACAGAGCGCCTATACTGGATGACTTTATTCATTTCGAGCTAGGTCGTCTTACCTACTATTAGATAATCATTTCACGCTCAAGGCGCCTGTACGTACTGACGCCGAGCCAGGTCGTCTCATCGTGTGCTAACTCAAATAAATCAACTAAACTAATGCTCCATCTTTCAAGAACAAATTTGTCATTAGATGACCTCCTTTCCCTGAACTTGCAAGCTTGGACAGCAAGTTTGCTCGAGAGTTCTGCTCTCTGGGAACATGTACAAGTTCAAACGTAGAGAGGGCTGCTTTCAAGAGCATTACATACTTTAGATATGAGGCTAGTTGTAGATCTTAGGCCTGATACTCACCCGTGACTTGCCCCGTGACAAGCAACAAGTCACTCTTCACCAATAGACTCCGAGCTCCCAACTCCTTGGCTAGCAACATTCATGTTACCAAGGCCTCATACTCAGCTTGATTATTGCTTACGTTAAACACGAATCTCAGGGCCCTTCTAAAATGACCCCACCTCCACTTTCATGTTGGTTGGAGGATCCATCTACCGAAAGGACCCATTGGAAGTCATTAGGATCAACATACACCTGACCCTTAATCGGCCCTGAAGGTTCATATTATATATCAAACTCAGATAACTCAACTGCCCAATGAACCATCCGACTATGTCGGGCTTTTGAAGAACCTTGAGAATGGGAAGATCAGTCATCACAATCACAGTGAAGCTCTGAAAGTAGTGGCAGAGTCACCAAGCTGTAAACACCACGGCTAAGGCAGCTTTCTCGATAGCCTGATACCGAGTTTTTGGTCCTTGCAGTCCCTTACTCACAAAGTAGACCGACTTTTGGACCTTATCTTGATCTTGCAAAATGACCAAGCCGATTGTCCGATCTGTAATCGCAAAATAAAGACAAATAGGGGTACCAGGAATTGTCTTACCAAGAACAGGGGGATTGGCTAAGTACTCCTTTAACTTGGTGAAAGCTTCTTCACACTCACCAATCCACATAAATCAATTTTTCTTCTTGAGGCATTGAAAAAATGGATACCATTTATCTCCACTAGCTGACAGGAAACGAGACAAGGCGGTTATGCGTCCAGTTAACTGCTAGACCTCCTTCATGTTGGCGGGGATCCTTATTCCTATGATTGCAACACATTTTTCGGGGTTTGCCTCTATGCCCCTTTCAGTCAACAAGAAACCAAGGAACTTCCCCGCTTCTACCCCGAACACACATTTTTAAGGATTAAACTTCATTTTGTACTTAGTTATTGTCGTGAATAACTCTTATAGGTCAACAATGTGTTGATCCTTCTCTTCCGACATGACGACCATGTCGTCTAGATGTGCCTACACATTTCGCCCAAACATTGGGGCGAGGATCCTATCCATTAACCTTTGATAAGTGGCGCCAGTATTCTTAAGGCCAAATGACATGACCTTGTAGCAGTAACTAGCGAACTCGGCCATAAAGGTTGTCTTGCTCTCGTCCCTCGAGTGCATACGAATCTGGTTATACCTCGAGAACGCATCCAGGAAGCTCAACAACCGACAACCCTAGGCGATGTCCACCAAGGATTCTATGCTCGGTAGTAGCTAAGAATCCTTGGGAAAAGCCTTATTAAGGTCGATGAAGTCGACGCACATTCTCCACTTCCCATTGGCCTTCTTTACCAACACAATATTCGCCAACCACTCAGGGTATTGGATTTCCCTTATGTGATCAACATTCAAAAGCTTTTAAGTTTCTTCTCGAATGAAAAGGCGTTTATCCTTGTTGAACTTTCTCCTCCTCTGAACCACTGGCCTAACATTGTCATACATGGTAATCCTATGGCACAAAATGTTTGGGTCTATCTCGGGCATGTCCGCTATACAAAAAGTTGCAAGATAAGATAGCCAAGGTGATCTCAATGCATATAAATGCTTTTGCGTCGTCTTCTAATCGGACTTAATGGTAATAACTCCTCCCTCAGAAGAAGGCAACTTCATCTTCATATGTGTTCTTGAGGCCACCACACCCAATTTGTCCAGGGAAGGTCGCCCCAAAAGCAAATTCTAAGAAGATGACGCGTTAACAACGATGTACCTGATGGTGATCGTCCTAGTCACGACATTGTTAGAGAAGGTCGTCCTTAGCTCAACGCACCCTCGTACTTCTACCTGATCTCCCACGAAGCCGACCAAGCACCCATCGTATGGCCTCAGCTGGTCAGGGGACAACTGCATGCTAGTGAATGTTCCTAAGAACATCACATCACTCGAGCTCCCTTTATCAATCAAGACTTTGTGCACCTTCCTTTCTACGGTGATGACAAATATCACCATCGGATCATTCTCGTGAGGAACCACATCTTCCAGGTCAGAGCTCGTGAAGCAAAGAGTGGGCTCTGGGGGATGATCAGGTATCCTCCCCTCTAGGGACATCACTGCTTGCGCATATCGCTTTTGCTTGGAAGCAAAGTTTCCTCCCATTGAAAATTCTCCTAAGATGGTGTTCATCTCTCCATGAACCGATGTCTCATGTACTTAGTTCCTGAGAGTGCCCTCTCCCTTTGGCTCTCCCTGGTCAGCCTCAAGATAATCCTTCAGGAACCTTTCCTTCACCAAGCTAGCCAGTTGGTGGCCCATAGCTATGCATCACTCGACATTATGTCCAAATGCTTTGTGGAACTCACACCAGGCATCTCTTCATGATCCCAAATTTCGATTTGTCTTATGGGGAAACTTCAGCTTTTCTGCGACCCCTGGCATACTTAACAATTCTTTGTATCATACTCGAAACTTAAGTCGAGTATCTGGCTCCTCCCTACCCTTTATCTTGGGCTCGTCCCTCTTAACTACGTATGGCACCTCAAGTCCGTTCTTTTCTCGGTCGAGGTTTTATTGACTCGCAATGGACGATCCTATCGCGATCCCTTGTTCGAAAGTGGTGACCATCACGTCTTTATCATGCATTTAGAGTCTTACCGTGAGCGTCTAGAGTCTATTAAGATAATCCTTCAACGACTCTTCCTCCCTCTGCCTTACTTTCAAAAGGTCATATAACTTAAGAGGCTTGACCTAGTTTATAGAGAATTGTTCTCTAAACAATCTGGAAAACTGAGCGAAAGAGGTGAAGTGACCATCGGGAAGCCCACTGAACCATTGTAGGGTTGTACCTGTAAAAGTACTCATGAACATCTTACAACGGATGGCATCCGTTTCTCCAGAGATAATCATCTGAGCATTGAATGTCATGAGATGATTTTCAAGGTCCTTTCTCCCTGTGAAAGAGGCAATCTTGGGTGTGATGTAATGAGGTGGCACAAGCTCATCCATGATCGCCTGCGAAAATGGCTTGGGACTATCTCTTAAAGGAAAGTTCAGACCTCGTTCCCTAGAGGAACGTCTGTCACGTTGGTGTAGATTTCTACATAAGTCCTCATTGGACTTGCGTAATTCCTTGTTGGCTACTCGGGAGACCTCGATCTCTGCCATCAGCCGATCCTGCAGAAGTACTTTCTCCTCTCGGATTCGTTCTTGCTCTTGTTTATATTGCTTATTGGCCTCCTAGAGAGCCCTCATGGTCTCCATGAGTTGCTGTAAGGTGGGGGCATCGCTTCCTTTAGGTCCCAACGGTCCTTGCCTAGTGTTTCTCATCACGTCGAAAAGCTCAAACACGAATGTGGATGAGATCAAGTTTTATCGTGCCCTACGGTGGGCGCCAAATGTTCTCCCCGGTTGAGCTTCAGGTTGACTAGATGGGCAAGCTCCGCTTCTAATCTGCCTCCTCTTGGTGCACTAGAACAACGCTTCGCTGAGACAAAGGAGACTATACCTGTTGATCACACTAAGTCAGTGTGAGCATACCAAATAATAATCAATTTCAGTCTCTAGCACTCAGAAATAGCATACCTTTACCGGGGGTCTCAAGCCCCTTTTATAGTTATTGCTCTAACAACTTTCACTCACAAGAATATAATCTCTACTGAAAGCATAAAATAATAACAGAAAACCACCGGCTCACGTGCACCTTTCATGTTTGGGTGCTAACAACAGGAAAATATTTTGTCCACGGGCACCTTTACTCACGGTGCTAACAACAAAAAGAATCTTATGCACCTTTATTCTTGGGTGCTCTCCACTTATTTAACAGCTTTATATATTCAACTAACATCTTTATGCATATATTTATTTAACTAACAACTTTGTGTATATTTATTTAACTAACAGCTTTGTGTATATTCACATATATTCGATTCTAACAGCTTAATATATATCAACATATATATTTGACTAATAGTTTTTTATTAAGATATGACCAAACTTATTATTTTTTCTATTTTAATTATTCTCCACCGGACTTACCAACGAAATTGGGCCGAGTTCATGACCCACTTTTGGATCCAAAGTCGAGCTGACTATACCCAAATGCTTGGACCGAGGTCCCAAGCATTCCTATCCAGTACAATAATATGAATAACTGTGAAGATATGTATAAGGGTTGAGAAATTCCTGAAATATTCTACTTTATTTATTTTATTTATTGTTGAAAAAAATTAAAAAAATCCGTGAGGACATGGAATGAAAAATTATGTGAGTAAATGAAATGTATGGTCAAAATTGTCTTTCTTTACACAATTAATAATCTATTTTTTAAATTCGTAAGCAGTGGATATTTAAGTTTAATTAATATTGAGACTAAGTGCAATTTGTTATAATTTATATACTCTACATCATCCATAATATTTTAACTTGGTAAATTATTCTACAGGAAATATTTTATCATATTCATTGATATGTCAACGTTGATAGTGATAATTAACTTTTAATAATAAAAAAAAAATTCTGCTAAATAACATCAATAACTACATTTTATCACATACAATTAATGCATTCTGACTTTAGAAGAGTCATATAACTCACATTATTGTGTGAACTCATGAATCCTGATGAAAGAGAGAAATGAGAGACTTTAGATAAGGTTGAAGAGAAGTTTAATTTTAGAAGAAGATTTCTTATACTAATTTGTCTAAGTATAGTTAACCTAACTGTGATCGAAGGCAGACAAAACTGAAAATAATTGGACTAGTGATTGTCGTATCATAACCATTTCAAGGTCATTGTTTGAATCTTTTTTTTTTCAAAAAATTGTTTTTCATGGGATAAACTTCCTCTCGAATCAAATAGAATTACTGTTTTTAGAACATTTAATTAATGCAGTTTGTTTGTAGATGAATTAGTAAGAATAAAAAAGATGAGTAGAAAAGTTAGAGGAAAATGAAGTGCGAAGACAAATTTGACACAAGCAAAAGTTGATACAAATATCTCATTACCTAAATCTATTCATAGTATAAAATCAAACAGGTTTTGTCATTATTTCGAAATATTCATTTTCATTCATTTATGAAAAAATATTTTATCTTTTAAAATAGTACTCCCCAAATTTTCTACTTTAAATTTTTAACTATTAAAAAACTAATTCCGTTTTAGTGAATTAAGTTTGTTTTGTAGATAAAACTAAGTTAGGTAAAGTTAAATTTTAAAAATAGCGATATTTATCTTTCTGTGATTTATAATTATATATGTAGTAGCATTTTTAAGATTATATTTATATAATTAATTTACATCATTTTTCTATTTTTATTTCTTCTTTTAATTTATCTGATCTCGTATTTCTGTTTACTTCTTTTTCTCATCCTATTCTCCTTTGTTAGTACAGAAAAGGAGTTGTTATAAATAGAATTTAGCTTTCTTTAAATTGTGAAGCAAATAAAATTCAGAATATATGGGAGAAACTTAATTGCAAATCTTATTAACATTCAAATTCATTTTATTTTTTTTCCTCTTACACCACCAATAAGAAAATCATTAAATAAAAACTAATTTTAGAAAAAAATAATAATTAGTTACTATATTTACTAAATTGGATATTATTTCAAAAACTAAAAAAATTATTGATATTTAAATTAGTTTCTATCAATAATAGTAAACTAATTTCTAAATTGATATCTAATTTAATTAATTATTTTTATTTTAAAATTATTTTGTATTTAATACTTTTCTTATAATGTTACTATATATTTGTTTATGTGTTGAATTGTGTTCCATTACAAAGGAGATAGCATTAAGACTAAAAAAAGAAAAGAAGGACATTGTCTTTGTTTGGATTCAAACGTTTATTATTTATATAGTGCATTTAATATGAAAACAAAAATGAAAAAAAGAAATAAACATTTATATGTGTATCGTTCGATCGTGATCGGGTTATGACTTGATCACTTAAAGCATGTCTCCTCGACTTATTCAGTTCAGGCTTAACAAACAATGTTCGACCCAAATAAGGACAAACCTAATGACCTTAAAAAAGATCAATTTTTACAAATAGCGAATACATTAAAGTTATCCGCTAAAGTAACGAAAAACAAAAAATAACTTAAGAATTTAAAATATAAATTAAATTGGTTAAAGTTATATTCTTTCTTAACACAAACTCAACAAAAGTAAAGTTAGAAACGATATATTCTGTATATCAACACTCCTCCAAGACCTAACCCAGATTTGTTGGCAAGAACAATATTTTTTATGCTAGTGTTAAATAAGTAAATACATAGTCCATATAATAAGAAAATAGAATAAGATAAATTAT
>Ga0123341_1005485_pt1 | contig 11317 bp, 9 predicted proteins | sample Turbeapinknodule_FD_89959 | JGI IMG/M metagenome (GOLD analysis project Ga0123341, IMG submission 89959) | Root nodule microbial communities of legume samples collected from Mexico - Turtle bean Mexico pink nodule | ecosystem: Host-associated > Plants > Roots > Nodule | place: Mexico: Nepantla... | reverse complement strand
CCATCTCCCCAGCAGGAACAAGTTAATAACCCTAGTCCATTGTCAAGGTAAGAGTTGAACTAAGAAGTGCATTGTAAAGGCTGAAAGAGAGTATCATAAGCAATTTGAGAAATATGAGTCATTCGTGAGAAGTACACATTTTGGATTTAGGGAGGAAAATTCTTGGGCTTCATGCTAACCCACCGGGGGATCGAAGCCAACCCGGACAAGTGTCGAATGATTATCGAGATGTGGAGTCCCTATAACGTAAAGGAGGTCCAGTAATTGATGCGGCGTCACAATCGTAGAGTTGTGAAAAACACAGCTAGAGCGGCGTTCTCAAAAGCTTGATACCAAATTTCTGGTCCTTTCAACACTTTTCTCACGAAGTAGATTGGCTTCTGGATCTTCTCCTGATCTTGCAAAATGACCGAGCTAATAGCCTGATTCATTACCGAGAAATATAGTCGAATGGGAACTCATGGGATTGGCTTACCGAGAACTTGAGGACTAGCCAAATACTCCTTGAGCTTGATGAAGGCCCTCTCACATTCATCAGTCCACGCGAAATGGTTATTCTTCTTGAGACATTGAAAATAAGGATACCCATTATCTCCACTAGTTGACAAAAAAATGAGACAGGGCGGCCATGCGCCCGGTCAACTGTTGCACCTCTTTCACATTGGTTGGACTCCTCATCTTTATAATTGCTACACACTTATCCAGATTTGCCTCAATTCCTCTCTCGGTCAACAAAAGGTCGAGAAACTTCCCTACTTCAACACCAATACACATTTTCAGGGTTTAACTTCAAATTGTACCTTGCTATCGTGGCGAATAGCTCCTCCAGGTCGGTAACATGTTGATCTTCCTTCTCCGAGGTGACAACTATGTCATCCACATACACCTGGACGTTACGCCCGAGCATTGGTTAAAGAGTTCGATTCATGAGCCTTTGATAGGTCACACCAGCATTTTTCAGACCAAAGGGCATAACCTTTTAGCAGTAATTGGCGACCTCAGCCATAAAAGTTGTCTTTCACTCATCCCTCGGGTGCATACGAATCTGATTATACCCCAAAATGTATCCAGAAAACTTAACAGTCGACCTCCTGAAGCGTTATCCACAAAGGAATCTATGTTCGGTAGAGGGTAAGAATCCTTAGACAAGACCTTATTCAGGTCAGTGAAGTCAAAACACATCCTTCACTCCCATTCACCTTCTTCACCAACACAACATTCACCAACCACTCAAGGTATTGGATCTCCCGGGTGTGGCCAGGTGTCACGAGCTTCCTAGTTTTTTCTCCGATGACTAGTCGTTTTTCTTCATTGAACTTCCTTCTTCTCTGGACCACGAGCTTGACCTTTTCATCCATGGTACAAAAAGTCTAGATCTATTCCAGGCATGTCGGCAGACGACCATGCGAAAGCGTTCATGATCACCGAAATAACATCGGCTATTCTATCTTCTAATTCTTTGTCCAACATGGTGTCGAGCTTAAATTTTTTCCCTTTTATCTCCCTCTCCTAAACCTCTCTAGCAGGTCCAGGTCGTCTTTCATTGCTAATCTCTGCCTCTGTTATCCATCCTGGCTCTCCGGGCTGGATAGTAGCTGCGTAAGTTCCCCTACAATTTTTCAAGTTGCTCTCATAACATTTTTGTGCCATCCTCTAGTCGGCCTTTATAGTGATTGCCCCTCCTTCCGACGAGGGCAATTTCATTTTCATGTGAGTAATTGAGGCTACCGCACCCTACCTATTAAAAGAAGTTTGCCCCAAAAGCTAGTTGAACACAAAGGATGCATTAACGACGATGTACTTGACAGTAATCGTTCTGGCTACACTTTCATCTGAGAAGGTTGTCCTCAGCTCGACATATCCTCGTACTTCCACCTAATCTCCAGCAAAATTGACCAGTCATCATAAGGCCTTAGCTGATCAGGGAATATTTGTAAGTTCGTAAACATTTCTCAAAACATCACATCAATCGAGCTTCCCTGGTTGATCAGGAATCTATGCACCTTTCGTCCTACGGTGTGTAGGGTGGTTGTACCTCCTTGAATCTAGGGACATCACCACTCTCGTGTATCGTTTGTGTTTGGAGGTCGAGCTCCCACCTCTAGAGATTCCTCCTGCGATGGTGTTCAACTCCCCATGGATTGGGGTTTCATGCGTTTGAGTCATGGTCACGGCCTCTCCTTTTGGCTCTTCTTGGTTGGCCTCGAGATATTCCTTCAAAAAGCCTTCTTTGACCAGACTAACCAATTGGTAACTTAGGGTTATACATTGTTCGCCGTTGTGCCCAAATGCTCTGTGAAATTCACACCATGTATCCCTTCGCGATCCAAGAATCGATCTGTTTTTGGGGAAACTTTAGCTTATTCGTTACCTCGAGCATCTTTACGAACTCTTTGTAGGATATTTGAAATTTGGGCCTTATCGTCGTCTCTTCCCTGGCCTTCGTCTTGGGCTTGTCCTTCTTGGCAACATATGGTACATACCTCAGGTCCGATCTCTTCTCCAAGGATGCTTCAATGCTTATGACTGAACGATCTCGGTTGCCTTCCTTATATATGGGTTGCTTTGATCGCAAGTTACCAGTTTTCCTTAGCACGACTTCTTCTGCCTCAATGTGGGCGGTAGCTTGTTCGCGCACCTCGAATAGCATCTCTGCAGGATTCCTGATTAATGAATCACTTAAGGAGCTTGCTATCATTCCTTGCTCGAAAGCGGCAACCACCATCTCGTCATCCTGAGTTTGTAGTCTCGCTACGAATGCACTGAATTTATTCAAATATGCTTTGAGAGACTCCCTTTCGCTCTGTCTGACAGTGAACATGTCATACAAGCATGGGGGGTTGACTTTATTAGTCGAGAATTGCTCTTTGAACATTTTAGAGAACTGAGGAAAAGTGGTGATGTACCTATCCGGAATTCCACTAAACCACTGCAGGATTGTTCCTGTGAACGTACCTATGAGCATCTTACATCGGATCGTATCTGATCCTCCGGAGATGATCATTTGCGCCCTAAACGCCTTAAGATGATTTTCAAGGTCTTCTATGTCAGATAAAAATGCGATCTTTGGTGTAATGTAATGAAGCGGCACAGACTCGTCCATGATTTGCTGAGAGAATGGCTTAGGGTCATCCCTTGATGACAAATCTGGGAGACGTTGTCGAGTGGGATGTCGGCCATGTCGTTGCAATTTCATCCTCAATTCCTCGTTAGTCTTGTGTAACTCCTCATTGGTCTACGCATGCTCCACCATGACTAGTTGGGAGACCTCTATCTCTGCTTTGAAATGGGCCTGAAGGTGCTTTTGGTCAGCTCGGGCTTCTATTCATAGTCGTTCTTGCTCTGCCTTAGCCTCCTCCCGGATTCGCTCCTGCTCACGTTGATATTCCTTATTCGCCTCTTGGAGAACCCTCATGGTCTCCATGATTTGTTGCAAGGTGGGGGCCTCGCCTCCTTCAGATCTCAACGGTACTTGCCTCGTGTTTCTCATTTCGTAGAATGCTCAGCTACAAATATGGGTAGGATCGAGTTTTATCGGGCCCCACGATGGGCACCAAATGTTCTCGCCGATTGACCTCTTTTGGATGGAATGGGCGAGCTCCTCTTCTGACCTGTGTCCAGTTGGTGCTCCGAGATGTTGCTCCACTGGGACAAAGGGGGCTCTACTTGTTGATCACACTCCAAAAATCAAGTCAATGAGAGCATTCAAACTATAAAATTTGTTTCAATCTAAGGTATTCAGTAAAGCGTACCTTTACCCGGGGTATCAAACCCCTTTTATAGACATTCATTCCACAATTTTCATCAATGAGAATATAATCTCAACAACAATAATATCATTCAAAAAATAATATGTTTATTGTGCACCTATTACTTTTGGGCTCATACACGGCCTAGGTTGAGCTAGGCATAACTTGCACAACCGAGCTGACCATACCTAAACGTTTTGACCGAGGTCCCGAGCACTCCTGACCAGTACAGTATATAACAATAATTTAGAAAATATCCAGAAGATATTGAAGGTCATTATTATCCAAAAGATATCACAACCTTACTCAGAAAATCAACAAGATTCGGTTGTGTTTTGTGAAAAGATTTAATGCAAATAATTCTGAATTTTATGTCCAAGAATTAGCCACCCTGCAACATGGTCGAAGACCTCAATCATATATAGTTAGATTAAATTATTGGTGGTGTGATTATGGCCATTTCCAAGCTCTTCAACTTCCCTGTCGTTATGTTATTGTTGTTTGTTCCTCTTGTCATTTACAAATGACGACATTCGTTGATCCAATTTATAGCCTCCACACGATTAGAAAGGCATATCAAGTTGAATTTCATCCCGTTCGAAACGAGGATTATTGGTCTACTTATACCAGGTCAAATTTCATACATGACCCCTACATGCGACGTAAAGAGTTGGGACAACCAATTACAACTCATTTGCATAATGAAATGAATCAACCAATTCAGAACAAGCCAAAAAAAATGTTCTTACTGTCGCAATGATGGTCACAACAGAGGAAATTGTCCATTTAGACAGTAGAATGTAATGTTATTGACATAAAATATTTTAACATCTTCTTTTAATGACTTATATTCAATAATTTAATTTTATTATATAAATTTTTTTTATTTTAAAAAATATTAATTATTTAAAGTTGTCTACACCATTTGACAACTTTGACTCATTAATATCTATTTTTTTTGTAGTTTTTTCTGCATTTTCCCATGTGTAATTTTAAAAATGGTGTAATGGATTACACCATTTTTGTTCAATTTTCCCTTCTTTTTTTCAATACTGAGAGATAGCCATGCACCTCACTGGCATAACCTCACACAGATTGAAGCATCTAGTGGGGCCATAATCTTTAAAATCTTAACACAAACACCAAGGGAAACCAACTACCCAACTGAACTCGATTGGCTTATAAATTGACGTGCCACAAAGAGTTGGAATTAGGAGTCAATATGGATACATGGTCAATCCGAGGTGGAGGTATTGGCTGGGTAGTTTGATAAACAATAAGAAAGGAGGCACTTGAGGACGTACTTAAGAAGAAACTTGGGGTGGTACTTGGGTTATTTGACAAAGAGAATTGAGAATAATGATCTCCGAGCAATAAAATGAGATTTTATGAGGAAGCCTCACCTTTCTTATTCAAAGGCCTTTAAAATTCGAAGGTTTATCTCTAAAGTGGGTGTCTCAACCTTAGCATGCAATTGCTTATAATCAAAGAACTTCTTCGTTACCTTAGCACAAAGTAAACAAAAGAGTTAGCATACCATGAAAAGAAAAAGGCAAAACAATACGTTAAGAAATTGTGTTCTTACCCTTAAACCAAACCATTGGATCCTCAACACAGGGCTTGCTAAGCAAACCCTTATAGTTGATCGAAGAGGAAGGTTTTTTTTTATTTGACTATCTATTTTATCATCGACACTAAATATATCAAGGGTTAACATTCAGGTAAAAAGAAAATATTTTTGACATCCTTAGGTGGGCATTTTAGTTTTAAGATTTTGTAGCATGGTACATTAGTTATCTAGTAGCAAAGGTCAAGTAGTACATTAGTTGTCTAGTAGGAAAAGTCAAATAGGAAAAGTCAAATGGTACATTAGTTGTCTAGTAGCAAAGGTCAAGTATTGTTGAATTCATTGTTACATGCTACATTAGTTGTCTATTTAATCACAATTGAATTCTGACATTTGAGTTATCACACTCTAAATAAAAAAAGTTGTATCATAACTATAAATTATAATTTTTGACTAATGATCCAACTCGTATTTTGATCTAAATGTTATTAAATTAGGGTTGCTGATTTCCTAATTCTGAAAAAAAATATGATCAAATGTTATTAAATAATAAATTATAAAATATGATCATGTTTAGGGTTGCTTATTTCCTAATTCTGAAAAAATGCAAGCGTATACCTGTTTATAGTGAAATTTTATTATGATTACTTTTCTTTATATTTGAACTTTTAATTTGCAATTTAATTCGACTGGGACTGTCAGTCACTTGATTTATAGAAGATAAGAATGTTTGTTAATTTTAATTTATCAGAATGAAACCAAGTCTGAGTTTGAAACTAAAAAATTGAGAGCAAACACACCATTACTTTACCGTAATAAAAGGGTTTGCTTGAATTCTGACACATTTCTACTGAAGTAAGGTAAATTGTAAGTTGCATAACTCTACATACATCACATGAAACAAGAGACTCAACTGAGAATGCAATCATCTATAACTCAAATGTACACTCTAATGTCGAGTCCAACACATTTAGCCGTCAATGAACTGTTTTGTATAAACACGGTGCCGCCGCTCCCTTGCATAGATGACCCAGAAGATCAAAGACAGCATAACAGCAGCAGATACCAAAACCAATCCTATATAAATCAATTCACTATTTGTCTGCAGGCCAGGACAGTGGTCGTTGCCAATGTCTGTGAATGTTTTCCTCACGAAAGTGCAGTCTTGTAGATCAACCAAAAATGGACCATAGTGATACAAACCATAGCTTATGTTCACTGCAGCTTCTATTTGGCCGTAAATGATCGGTGTCATCCGACCAGGTGTCTTACAAATGCCTGACGAAGAAACCTCACAGGTATAGTTCTTCCACCCCTGCTTCAGACAAAATTTCATCACTATCCATTTTCTATATCAGGAATATTCTCAAAAACATCATCTTATGAATGCATGTGTAGTATAATCATCAAGCTTTGACAGGATGAGAGTCATGAGATATGCCTATTTACAACGGGAGAGGGAACCAAACCCACCCAAATACCTTCCTGGTATACAGGTAGCTCAATCAAAGGTAGTAAATATGGTTTGGATATTTTGAAAGAAATAGGTGTTAAATATCGGTCTGAATCAAAAGTTGATGCTTGTTCAAGGTGTGTCATTCACCAATCCTAAGAGATATAAAAGGGTAGTGGGGAAACTCATTTACCTCAGTCACAGGACCTGATCTTACCTTTGTTGTTGGAGTTGTTAGTAAATTTATGCAGATCCTAGCATTGACTACTGGAATGTTGTTACACTCATTTTTAAATATATCAACTAGACTCCCAGGCAAGGATTGTTGAATAAAGATAAAGACTGACCAATCTCTGGATACTGTGACGTTGTTGGGGCAGGGTGTCCTATAGAGAAACACTACTTGTAGATATTTTGTGTCTATTGGTGGAAATCTGATTTCTAAGAGTAAGAAACAAAATGTTATTGCTCAGTTCAGTGCAAAAGTTGAACATGTGTGAATAAAGCAACTCGTTCAAGAGTTAAAATTTCATAAAACTCAACAAATGAAGCTATATTATGATAATCACTTCATATTGTGTTGAATCCAGTGTTTCATAAAAGAACTAATCACATACAGAATGACTATCACTTTGTTCAACAGAAGTTGATCTCTAAGGAGTTTTGTACTGAATTCATTAACTCCAGTTATCAACTTGCAGATATTTTAACTAAATCCTTAAGGCCTCAAATCCAATTTATATGCTTCATGTTTGGTGCATACGTTATATTATATATATGCTTCAGGTTTGATCCAGTTTTTACCTGGCCTGATGACATCATATTGGGGTGACATGGATAACCGGTCTAATATCAAAAACCCAAGCCGGTCATGCATCAGATTTCTGGATCAACTGGCCGGGCTGAACCAGTTCTAACAACTATTGTTGTGATCGATGAGCTTTAAGTAATGAAGCATTAATTAAAGGCTATTTTTCTTATCTTACAACATATATGTGTTTGTGGCTAGGCTTTTCTTTACTGGATATAGATTTAGTTTTCAAAATCTTAAAATAGTCCCATACCTCAGCAGCATTGTCCAACGGAACTTCCCCGGGTGCACACGACCGATTAGTGAGGTCAGGATTAAATGGATTACAAAGAAGAGGCATCAAGGGGCCTGATTGATTGTAATATAAGGGGCCAGCAGCAGGTGGGAAATTCCTGTTTGTGACATTGGAAACGATGTTGTTAACTAATTTAACAAGCTCATGAGTCACATCCCTGGTTCGTGTCAAGGTTTCCTGGGCAGTTGCATTATCTACGCACGGAAGAATTTCATCCAAGGCTGTCTGTGCAGTAGGGTTCTGCACCCACTGATCCATGGCAACACATGTATCTCCAACCACACTGGTGCAAATATGCAAAAAAAATATGTTTTTGTTATATATGTGCAAGTGCAACACAAGTGATTATAGCAGAAAATGGACTTCATCAAATGATATAAAGGTAGTTGATTAAAATGGGTGTCCTCATGAGAATTTTAAGAATATAGGATCTTCAAAGCACTAAACTAATTAACAAAGCATTTGGCAAGATTGTCTACATTTTTCCAGTAGGAAGATTTTGTTCTGCTATGATGGAAATATACAGATTCAATTGCCAAGACTCAAATCTTCTATCTCATTTAGAACTATGTAGAGCAAATGAAGCAATGAACATGTGATTTTACAAGTAACAAAAGCCCATTCCTTAGATTCTAGGTACTCACCCTCTCATTTAGGAAAGGTAGCACACCTAAATTATAACAATAATAAAGAGCAGACAGTCCAAAAACATGTGACAATGCACTCCTTAATGTCCCCTATTTTCGTCTCATATTTTGAAATTTTGAAAACTTACCATTTTAGCTATCACAACCAAAGCATGTAATCATCATAAATGATTTACATCATTTTAAGCTCTATATTGATTTTAAAAACATGATTAAGTAACTTCAACATCTGAAGTCTTGATTAATTCTTTCTTACAGCATAAAAATTCCCATTGCATTCAAGAATTTTATCTGCTTTTCAAAACAGAAAGCAAACCAACTAAACAGTTTGCTAGAGCATAAATTAGTTTAAGACAAAATCTAAAACAAAAAGTTCATATATAGCATCTTTAAAATCTATTGATGATTCACACACACACACACAAGCTTTTCCATTTTTATGTCTCACAATGAATCCATTTACTATTGGACAAGCAAAGCAAAATAAAAGGAAAGGCATGATGATTTGATATATACAAAAGGCTTTAATGTTAAATCAAGACTTCCAATCAGCAACCAGGATCAAATCCTAAGGCCGCTGCTAAGCATTGAAATAAGAGATCCCAGATTTGTTCCTAGGTGAAAACTAAGTAACTCATAAACAAGTTAACAGAGCAGCCGCAAAGGTGAAAAATAAAAATTTCAACATAAATTCTACAAAATAGAAGGAACTTACTTGTGAAGAAAGAGAAATATACCACAAAGTACAAATGTGCCAGCAACAAGAATCCAACCAATGAGGATCAAGCTGCAGTCATTAAAAGAACATGATTTACTGACTGGTGATTTGATGGTACAAACCATTAAGAATTAAAAAAGTCCAGAAGTAAAAAAGATGTAGAAAAGTGCTCAATTAATTTAACTTACAAGTATACAAGACCTTGCAGCCCAAATATTGATAATACTGCAGAAAGTTTTGACCACAAAAACAATCAAATGAGACGACAAAAAACCTTTGTCATAGAGCCAGAAAATAAAAACAGAAACAGGTATTAAAACAGAATAAAAGAAACGTACAGAATCCAACAAATGCAAGAAAGAGCATAACAGCAGCAAGAATAACCAGAGCCAGTCTCCTACAGCACACAATATATAGTTGTCAGCAAAAAAGACATTTTAAAACCCCAAATCAAGATTTCCAAGTGTACTAACATTGCATCTATGACATCTTTAATTGTCTCTGAATTATCTTTAGTCTTGCTTGAAAGTTCTGAAGCAGAAGAGTTAATCTTAGTCTTAATTTCGTCAATCTCCTTCTGAACATCAGCAGGCAAAAAAACGGCATCGACTCCGATCTTCTTAGCTGCATCAAGATAATCTGACACATTCCTGAGGTTTTCAGCGGTGAATTCTGCCTGACCCACCACATATTCCAGTGTGCTTGTGGTGCTCCCATGAAACTTCCCCTGAGCAGTGTAAAGAAGGACACATCCAACTCTAAAACAACCAAACACAACGCATTTAGAAATCCTTAAAAGTCATATGAACCAAAGATAACATATTATATGTCACAGAGAAAGAGAGATACATTGCTGCAACGGTGAAGAGGATGAGGAAGATCAAGGATAAAGCATAGGCCAAACGTGAATAACCATAAGGCTCTCTTGGACAACAGCAGTAACACAAACAGATTAAGGATAAACTGAGCCCAAAAATCACAAACCAGACCGCAGCAACAACAAAGAAGGGAACCGCAGTGAAAACAACCGACTGCACCAAAAGCCAACAAGTCAACCAAACATTAGTAGTAGTTCCAAAACAGTCAAAACATTACAGCTAGAAATCTTGAGCTACCCTCTCTACTATGTAAGAATGATAGAAGTAAAATACTTTGAGTCGCTCCTAAGTTAAATTTCATTAAATTTGATAGAAGTTCTCTTGTCTGGTTCCTCAAAAAATCTGAAATACATAAATTTATTTTAATAACTTAAAAGAGAAACTCAGTTTATTTAAGCTTGTCTCCTTATTTTCTTCTAGCTGGGAAATTTACCCAGAACTTGGAACCAAAGCTAATAAAAAGTGGAAACAAATGACAAGCACCAAGTTAAAAGCATAATTTAAAATTAAGAAAATGGTCAAGCGTGATTATGGAAGGTTAGGTGGGAACTGAAACTCTCAACATAAACACTGATTTTTTATAAAAAAAATTCTCATCCCACTTCTCAAAAAACTCAAATGCATAAATCGAGTTTAGCCTATACAAGTAAAAAATAGGTTATCTTATTTTCTCGCTAAATATATCCAAATATTCAAACCGAACTTGGAAATAAAAGACACCGACGATAAAAAGCATGATTTTGAGAAGAAGAAAAAGAAAAGACATGAGTGGTGATTATTGAAGGTTAGGTAGGAACAGACAGCAATGTAGTGGCGATTGCTGATATTCCAACCACCAGTGTAACGGTTAAAGTCATCCAAAGGGTCCTTCCTTGTCGTTCTTCTCTGAGCCAATATCAGAGACGTGTTGCTCGGAGCATCTTCAGCCATCGATCTCCTCGTTTTCCACGGTAGCACCTTCTGGTACTCTCCCTCACCACCACCCTCAACTCCATCTGAAAAACACCCAGAAACAAAAACACGAAAAAAGCACACCCATTTCAGAAAAATCAAAACTTCGAAAACGGGCAAGTAAAAGCAAAAAAAAAAAAAAAAAAACCCGAACAACCAAAAGAACAGAAGAAGAAGCTCTGGGGAAACCGCAAGAAGAAAAAGAAAAAGAAAACACTACTCTAACCAAAACCCACTACCCCATTATG
>Ga0123341_1005484_pt1 | contig 11318 bp, 5 predicted proteins | sample Turbeapinknodule_FD_89959 | JGI IMG/M metagenome (GOLD analysis project Ga0123341, IMG submission 89959) | Root nodule microbial communities of legume samples collected from Mexico - Turtle bean Mexico pink nodule | ecosystem: Host-associated > Plants > Roots > Nodule | place: Mexico: Nepantla... | reverse complement strand
TATTGTTAATAAATTAATAATATAATACAAACATGTAGGAATATATAGTCCTTTAACATAAATATAATCCAAGGAAAGTTTGGGAATTGATTACATTAATTAATTATTTTGTTAACAATGAATTTACTAAAAACACATTGCTTAAAGGGCACGCCATTATCCCGGTCTGTAAAAATATTAAAATGAAAAATAAAAAATATTGACCGAAAAAATTGTAAACCTTTCAATAGTTTTTATATTATAATGATCTCACTTATAAAATAAATCATTAAATTTTTAATACTAACCAGATTTAATTTAACCTTCAATATTTTCTTAACGGCAGTGAAAGGATTAGCATAGAATTATGATAAAAACCATAGCATTACCTTTTTTTCTGGATAAATATTAGTACTTAAGAAATAAATAGTAGATACATTTTTATATTCTCTATATAATATGCTGCTTTTTGGCACTTCTCTTGAAGCGATTTTTTCATTACTTCAATTTATTTCACAAAGCTAAATTTGGTAAGGAAATAAATTATAAATGGAATTTAAATTGGAAAAGTGGCTTAGTGTATACATACAGTCTTTACAATTTAACTACCATGAATGTTTGATTCAATGGTAGTAAATAATAATTCAATGACTGGTTTTTATTTTGGTGGATTTGATATTTAATGAGTCTCCACCATCAATTATATGGTTAGGGTATACTACATGGTTTCTTTGTTAAAATAAGCTGAAAAGGTGAGGAGAAACTATTATGCTCCCTTAACACTAGAAAAATATCTCTCATCCTAACTACCAAACAGTTAAAACTTCTTTATATACATAAAACAATGAACAGTAAGATGATAAGATTTTTTTTGAAGTGAATGACAAATTTTTCTGTACTTGCCTTTGCAATTTGCATTCTTGCAAATAAAGGATCCTTGATTCAAGCAATATCCGTACGTAAAGTGCGATAGAAGCAGCAGGTATACACATTCCTTTTATTTTAGGCTGGGAAGTTTCTCCGTGTGAGTTAGTGACTGAATTATTATATATCTATGTAAGCCTGCATGTTTGTAACCATTACTCTAAAACGCATATGCACCCTGCAATTTGTGCGGCATAAAATAATATGTAATCTTTGGCTTCTATATCATTACCGAATGAGTTTCTCTTACTTCAATTCAATTGCATGTGGCACTGCTGTTGTCGCAAGCGAATACAGCTCATCTACCATCACTACCGATACACACCATCATTGCAATGACCCCAGTTTGGATTTCCTTCCTCTTAACTACTCCTGAGCACAGGATGGACATGTATCAAATATGGCCCTGAACCCCCTGCTTTTCTAGCTAACCCCCAATTCCTCACTTTCTTTGTTCTTCAAGATTCGTACCATGGTTTTGGAAGACCTTGTGCTCTCTGTCTGTGGATCTTTAACTAGCTTGCTCAATTTTAGGATCAAGAAGTGAGCTGTAAGTATTCTATTTATGTGTCAAAGTGCTCTCTGCCTTCTAACTTTTTATCTGTGATCACTTGGATTAGTTCCATAATGCAAGGAAAGAATAAACCCAAAAATTTTATATTTTTAATACTTTTCTTGTGTATATAAAGGGAAAATATTTCTGCTGTTCATTGTTTTTTATTGGCTTCATATAGTGGTGTGTTTGTCTGCTGTCAAAAGTCTTGGCCATCATCAGCAGGTTGTTATTGGCTGCCTGTTAAACTGACTTTTAGCTTCAAAGTTTAGGATTTGTCAAACACGAGCTGCTTATTTTGACTCAAGATATATATACTTAGTATAGTAAAATGCACACTGTATATTCAACATGTCTTGTACACAATTGTCTTTGGTTCGAGTTTGCGTATATACTGAAAATACTCTTTGTTTATTAATTCTCTAATTAGTCCTTCTATATTACTCCAGTTTGGTTTCTTGTAAAGGTTACCAAAATCCTGAGTATAGGTGTTACTTTGCATCCAGGTTGTGTTGAACTGTTGATCTTCGTCTCTCTTCAACCCAGAAAATGGACAAGAAGCTGCCCCTTTTGTACATTTTTTCAGCAGTGTTGGTTAGTGTTGTGGCTGAACCAGTGGAAGATAAGCAGGCTCTGCTTGATTTCCTTGACAGCATTAATCACTCTCCTCATGTCAACTGGGATGCGAACACTTCTGTTTGCCAAAGCTGGAGAGGAGTGACTTGCAACTCTGACAAGTCTCGAGTCATAGCACTTCGATTGCCAGGAGCTGGTTTGAGTGGTCCAATCCCACCCAACACTCTGAGTCGCCTCTCTGCACTTGAGATTGTGAGTCTTAGATCGAATGGTATATCAGGCCCTTTCCCTGATGGATTCTCTGAGCTGAAAAATTTGACGAGTCTCTATCTTCAATCTAACAAGTTTTCTGGGCCACTACCATTGGATTTTTCAGTTTGGAATAATCTTAGTGTTGTCAATTTATCCAGCAATTATTTTAATGGGAGTATCCCTTTTTCAATTTCAAATCTGACTCATCTCGCTTCATTAGTCCTTGCCAACAACTCCCTTACGGGTGAGATTCCTGATCTCAATATTCCTAGCCTGCATGAGCTGAATTTAGCCAACAATAACCTTAGTGGGGTCGTGCCTACATCTCTTCTTAGATTTCCTAGTTCAGCCTTTGCTGGTAACAATCTCACATCAGCAACAGCACTTCCTCCGGCCTTTCCTGTGCAACCACCGGCTGTTCCTCCCGCAGAAAAATCCAAAGGACTCAGTGAACCTGCATTGTTGGGTATCATCATTGGTGCTTCCGTGCTGGGGTTTGTGGTGATTGCAGGTTTCTTGATTGTGTGCTGCTATCAGAATACAGATGTGAATGTGCAACCAATGAAATCCCAGAAAAAACAAGCCAATCTGAAAACACAATCTTCTGGAAGTCAGGACAAAAACAACAAAATAGTCTTCTTTGAGGGTTGCGATCTTGCATTTGATCTAGAGGACCTGTTGAGAGCATCTGCTGAGATTCTTGGCAAGGGCACCTTTGGCATGACATATAAAGCTGCTCTAGAGGATGCAACCACTTTGGTGATCAAGAGGTTGAAGGACGTCACAGTTGGAAAACGAGATTTTGAACAGCAGATGGAGCTGGTGGGGAGAGTAAAGCACGACAATGTGGAAGCAGTGAGGGCATATTACTACTCAAAGGAGGAGAAACTCATAGTATATGATTACTATCAACGAGGCAGCGTTTCTGCAATGTTACATGGTACATTGAACCATTTCTCTTATCTTAAAAATTACAGTTATATTATCTTCAGTTTCTCACACTTTTTCCAACAGGCTTACTAAGCGGGAATTTAGTTTTCTGCAATCATATAATACGACTAGGTGCCTGTTTGTATAAACAACACAATTGAGATCTTGTTGAATATGTACTTAGCAAGTAAGCAGTAATGTATAAGTTGGTTTAATAATTAAAACAGAAATAACGCTAAATAGATTTTTATAAGCTAGTTAAGCTGAACACAAGTTACGGATATATCATAAGTTATTTTCATAAGCTTTTCTGAAGGCTTGCACAAGTAATAAGACATGTCCAAATAAGTTGTAAAATAGATCTTCCGAACTGAGTCATACTTGGACAAACTGTTTTGTCATCCTACGTAGTCTCTCATCTACATGTCAACCTAACCTAGCTAGTAGTACTAGTAATAGAGTTAGACCCTAGAAGTATGTTGTTAGGAATGTTCTAAAATAAAATTAGTCCCTGACTGTGCATTCATGAATCAGGACTACTTCTAAGTCGGTGAAACAATCCGTCTGTCACACGGGTTGATTTTGGCTAATATTCCTTTGTTTTCCTAGTGCGTCTTTCTTATAAGTTGTACTAAACGATGAATTCAATAATTATACCTTCTCCATACGTATAATTATCTGGAAATGGCTAATGGGAGCGTGTTGATGCATGTGAATTATGCAGGCAAAGGAGGGGAAGGTAGAAGTACTTTAGACTGGGATAGCCGTTTGAGAATTGCAATTGGTGCAGCGAGAGGCATTGCTCACATCCACGCACAACATGGAGGGAAACTCGTTCATGGAAACATAAAAGCCTCAAACATCTTCCTCAACGTACAAGGATACGGATGCATATCTGATATTGGCTTGGCTACATTGATGAGTCCAGTACCTGTCCCAGCCATGAGAACAACTGGATACCGTGCACCAGAAATAACTGACACGCGCAAAGCAACCCAGGCATCTGATGTCTACAGTTTTGGGGTGCTACTACTCGAGCTTTTGACTGGGAAATCGCCCATAAACAGCACAGAAGGTGAGCAGGTTGTCCACTTAGTTAGATGGGTGAATTCTGTTGTTAGAGAGGAGTGGACTGCAGAAGTGTTTGATGTAGAGCTGTTGAGGTATGCGAACATAGAGGAAGAAATGGTGGGGATGCTACAAATAGGGATGGCTTGTGCTGTAAGAATACCGGATCAGAGACCAAAGATGCCTGATGTGGTCAAAATGGTGGAAGAGATTCGTCGTGTAAATACGCCAAATCTACCATCAACGGAGTCTCGGTCAGAAGTTTCTACACCCACACCTCGTGCAGTGGACATACCTTCTACCTCTGTTCAACAATGATATTCTTTTGTTCTGGTTAATAGTCGTTAAGATTTAACCAATTCAATTATATTCATAACAGTAGAAATGATATCCATCAAAAGGACTTCTGGTCCTAGGAAGTTTGCAAAACATATTTCTTATGAGTAGTTAAGCTACCAGTAATATCATACCCGGTCCCTTCGCTCGTAATTATTGTGTTATATTATGCAGTCAAGTAATCTTTCGTGTCCTTTATTCATTCTTCGCAGACCAGTTTGATTGTCAATGATAGATTCGTTCTAGTCAATATTTAAAAAATAAATAACTTGTCCTACTTCGTACTTTCATTTTATAATCGAACTTTTTATTATGTATTGTTTGCTAAAGCTCAACATGAAGCTAAAATCTTACCAATCAACTTTCAAATGACTCAAAACTAAACGGCTAGTATTTTTATCACTGGTGGGGGAAAAAACTGCCATGCTAAGAGGGAGATGAAAAATAACATTGGAGACAAAACTGCCAGATGTCGAACGCTCATAATTCTTCTCCATTATACAAATATGTACGATCAGCGTAAAGAAGTTTGCTCTATATGTTGATGTCCCCCCATTTAACCTTCCATCAACAAACACTGGAAAAATTTATTAATTCCTGTACTTTCGACGAAAGGAAGGGAGGATGATACAGACTTTTGGGACACGAAGATGAACCATAAAGTATGAGCCTTGTCCACTACAACAGAGAGCTCGTTGGGTCAAAAAATTTCCCACCGGAATTACGAATTAGGAGACAACTAACATCTGACTGTTTGTTGCCCGAATTCTTACGCATGTCCAACAGCAGCAATAAAATTCTCCCTTAGACAACTAAAGAAAAGCTTCCTCCACATACCTTCAACTTCTTAAATTTCAATCTCCTTAACCAAGTCGGATTCTGCATTATACTCAAACCTAAAAAGGAATTACAGAACATGTATTTAGTGCTAGATTAAAGTCACGAAAATTTCGTGGTAATGGTTGAAAACCATACTCAGAAAAATTGTAAAGAAGACCATAGAAAAAAACTAATCAAACTTAGTAAATTTTGCAGGGTTGAAGTAATATTTGGTTAGGGGAAACCACATCCTGTGAACACATATTAGTCCTTGATTGTCAGCTTTGGAATACAGCATGGACCACGTCTATAAACAATAAAACAACTTACTAGAAACAATTTAAAACTTGGGGATAGAAAATGTTGAAGTAAGGCTCAAGTTATTACAAGTCTAACTATGTAATTTTTTTATCGACAAAAAAAATTATTAAAATAAAGGGCATAAGACATACAGATAAAAAATCACATTACCAGGTTATAAACTGAGGAAAAAAAATGTAAACTGCTTCTTGTCCTACATAACTAAAACTGAGAGACACTCAACAGAAAAGTAAAACATTGGTTTGTGCTCTGGTTTGTGCTCTCTTAAGACTAATGTTCCATGGATGCTTTATGGAATACTTGTCTTAATTTCTGTGGGACAATTACTCATATTTTTCGTGAAGGATATGAGTGTGCTGATAAGTTGACTAATTTAGAATTCATTCATAGATAATCATTTCATTGGTATAATAGACTTCCATCTAGTATGTTCTTAGAATTCTTTATAAATAGGTATAATCAACTTATGTATCGTTTTTGTTAACATGTGGGGTTTCTAGTCCTCATATTTTTTGTATTTTATTTTATTTTTATTTTTTTAATAATATTTTTTTCAATGTGATGACATATGATTGTTGATAATTGAGTGAACTAACGTGAAAACTCTTATATAAAAAAAAAAACAAAAAAGGGATCGGGGCATGCAGGTATACAGTGTGTATAGACAGCGGTGACATTTTCATGCTTGTGAGTATTAGGACTTCAGAAATGGGATACTGATCTTTATAGGAGTCAACGAATATCTTTCAAATAGTGTAACAAATTCCTTAGAATACTCATACATAATCAATGATTTTATACAGCTACCAGAGTCATACCAGAGTCGCGTTGAACCGGAGAGGATCCATCATCGGGAACGTCGTCGTTTTTGGAATCGTCGATCTGGACCCTTCCGTGTTTGCAAAATCAGAAAGAAAGGTTGAGATTGGAAGAGTAGTTATGAGTTGAGATCAATGAGTCAACTCACTCGCGTTGAACCGTGTGTTGGTCCAGTGGATCCCATCCAGCTGGCTCTCGTTCATTATTTCTAGCGCTCTCACTCGGTATTGTCCAATTTCTCTTTTTTCTTTCTTTTTTTTTATTCGCCCGAATAATGTTAATAATTAATAAAGAGAAACATATATCCCTGGAAGAAAAATTGACCGGGTCTTCTACTTGTCACCTTCCGCAGTTTCATGCTGCTTCCAGTCAAAATCCACTGATTTGTAAAATAGAAGTTTCTAGAATAACATGTCGATAAGGCAGAAAATTAGAGCACATGTCAGATGACTATTCAATTATTATATGCAAAGAAAACTAGAATAGAAAACCATGTATGAAATAAATTGAATAATAAAAGTGTATCATTCTATTATAAATAATGAAAATTATAATATAAGCAAATCTTAATTATTCTAAAAGTATTAAATGATGTTTAATATTTTATTTTTTACCTACTGGGATTTATTCCTTGCTTTTTTGTATGGTACATGCATCTATTAATAAGATTCAATAATGCAGGCGCACACATAAAGTTAATAATGTTTTAATAATTATGTGGTGTTGGTAATATGGTAAAGTAGATTTTTTGCCCTAACTTTTGATTAATAAGTAATGAAGAAAATATGAATGCCTTAGAAGCATTGAGAGAGAGAGAGGAACACGGTTAGAATATTTTTGATTAAGGAAGAATAGGATAGGATTGGAAAGAAAGATAGTTTGTTTTAGGTGGCACTTTTTGACCCTGGGTGGGAAAAGGGAATGGATTTCGTACACAAAACGCTAAGTAGGGACCCACAACCCTTCTCTTATGCTTCCTTCATGCGTCTACGGACGGAGGGAGATGGTTGAAAGGAAGAAAAAAAAATGGGGTAAGAGAATGATGATTTGAATAAAGGAAAAGAGGAAAAAAAGATAAATGTTAATTTTATTGTTCTTAATAGAAAAAAAAATACTTGGAAATGATTTTGCATAATAAGCTAATTATTTATGTTGTTATAAGGAAGTAAATTTGAATTTTTTTCATAATCATAATAATTCTTTATATGTGTCCTCTTAATTAAAAATAATATTAGTAATGTTAATAAATAAAATAAATTTTTTATTTTACTGTTTCTTCCCGGTCACCTACTTTTCCAAGGAGAAGATTAATAATAATTAAGAAAAAGAGGAAGAATAATAGGCAATGAAAAAAATAAATAAATAAATAAGGGTGAGAGGGGAGAAAGAATTGTAAAAAGGAAAGGGGGAAGGAAGAAGGCAAGAGAGAGTGGATCGATTCCTCTCAGCAGCACCAGACATTTATAAAAGCTCTTTCCCTTCCCCAAATCCCTCACAATCTTCCATTTTTACCTTTCTCTCTCGTTCGCCACACAAAAAATAATACAAAACAAAAAAAGAACAAGGATAAGAATAAGGAGAAGGTAGCGTAATCATGTCTATCTACCGAGATCTATTCGTCTGTTTATGTTTTCTTGCGTTGTGGCTAATTCATTTCTGACCTGATTTTCGATTTCGGTTAGGTTTTCGCGATGGCGTCGAAGCGGATCTTGAAGGAACTTAAGGATCTCCAGAAGGATCCACCAACCTCTTGCAGCGCCGGTATTTTTTTTAACTTTTTTTTTCGTTTTGTTTTGGAAATTTGGTTTCGATTAAAGAATTTTATACGATCCCTGTTTTGCTACGGCTGAATGATCGTGTATGGTATTTTGGAAATTCGCACAATTGTTTAACCGTGCGTAGATTGTAGTTACTGTATGGTAACAGTGATCTAGGCATGATTTGGGGATGTTGATAATGAATCGATTGTGCTCAGTTTTTGGTATCAACTAAAATCTTTGTATGTGTATTGGGGACGTTTACGATGATCGGGTGGTGCTGTGGGACGTTCAATTTTTTTTTCTATTGCTATAGTACATTTTAGGATGTGTGATATTCTTCTTTTTCGTTGAACAGATTCTGTGCGTGTTTTAAGCTTTAAATGTTTCTTTTCCTGATAAAGGATGGTATTATTTTCTGGATTATGCCTCTGTTACCCGATGCCTTGCTGTGTGTTTCATGGTTAAATTAGCAATAAGGAACTGGATTTCCTGCAGTTGAGGACTGCGGTTGTACATGTGGTTGTTACTCTCTAAGTATGACCAACAATCGGTGTGATCATTGGTATTCATAAATCTTATTCCTCATTTTGGATCGCTGCTTGTGTTATTGTCCAACCTGATTAGAGGGGTGATCCAAACTAATTTATCTGCTAGGTTAAAATCTCTTTAAGATAGTCATATGACCTAGATCTTTATTGCCAAATTGACTATTAATGACATATTATTACGAGGATATGATTTGGTTTATTTTGAAGACATTTATAATTTTGTTGTTTCCTAATCATACTACTAATCCTTGAAGTTATTATAAATATAGTTGGATAAACCTGTTAGAAATCCGATTTCGGACTTAGGAATTGATTGAGAGCCTGAGATGCTATTATGTGCTTGTCTATTGGGCCTTAGGAATGTGTCCAATCTAGTTATGTGTTGTTGATATTTAGAATAACTTAGTGCTCATCCCACATTTTGTCTGTTGTTTTTTAAAACATTGCAGGACCTGTTGCTGAAGACATGTTTCACTGGCAAGCAACAATTATGGGTCCTCCAGACAGTCCTTATGCTGGAGGTGTTTTCCTAGTCACTATTCATTTCCCTCCAGACTATCCCTTCAAGCCACCCAAGGTTTGTATGATGCCATAATAATTTTTTCCACTTGTTTATCTTGTTTGGAGTTTTATGTTCTAAGGGAACCTTTTTAACAGTGAATGCTTCCTTGAAACTCTCATTTCTCACCCAAGAATTAAATTTATTGTTTGGTCTCAATTTTCAAAATAGTACAAACTTTAGTGTTTATATTGTTGAAAATTTTAATGAGAATTCTATTTTCTGTGAATATAACAAATTCTGTGTTCTATATCGTCATGAGCCCTGTGCTGTGCAAGTCCTTCAGCTGATCTTGTGAATGCCTTTCAGGTAGCATTCAGGACTAAGGTATTTCACCCAAATATTAATAGCAACGGAAGCATTTGCCTTGACATCTTGAAGGAACAGTGGAGCCCTGCGCTAACTATTTCCAAGGTCTGTTTCTTCTTTATTTTACATAATAAGATAATCCTTTATTCCTCAAACTATGTTTTTAATCATTCTTCCAACTTCAAAAACTGCCTAAACTTGATGTTTTGGCAGCTTTATTTGCACATGATCTAATATTTGTATTCAATTTTGATATACAATATTTAACTTGATTTAAGCTATCATCTAATCATGTGTCACGGTATCATTAAAGATGTTTGACCTCAAAGGTTGTTCATAATTATAGTCAATTTTTGTTGAACGATGTAAAATCATTTTGTTAAATGAAAAATTAAAATGTTTGTATTTCTTTACAATAGAGTCCAGATGGATGTTTTAAGTTTGGAATGATATTGTCAATTGAGTAATTGTCATGGAAGGAACGGCCATATGTAGCTTGATGCTTGACTCTTTCAAGCAGCCAAAAGTTATTTGGCTCTTGTAGTTGGGGTTTTAAACGTCACCGTTCTAATTATTCCTTGTTGAGAACAGTATGTTGAATTGCAACTCAGCATTGTTTACTTTGTCTTTGCCATGTTTAGGTGTTGCTCTCAATTTGTTCCCTGTTGACGGACCCCAATCCTGATGATCCTTTGGTCCCCGAAATCGCCCACATGTACAAGACAGATAGGAACAAGTACGAGTCAACTGCCAGAAGCTGGACCCAGAAATATGCCATGGGTTAAGTGACCTGTGGTATGTGTGAAGGAGAGCCTTTCTACTTCCAGTGTTTAGGCCTCTCAGCCCTTGTATGACTATTTGTTGTTTTCAATTATGATTAAGGCCCCTCCACTTGAAGATGAAAGGGGGAAAACGTTTATCCTACTCTTTGTTTTCAAATGGTAATTTAGAACAGTGAAATGTGGCCCAAATCAAATGTTATTCTCAAATTTGTAAACCTTCTAGTGGTGCCATTGCATGTTTCTTATTTTTTTTTTCCGTTCAATTGAAGAGTTGCTCATCACATGGTACTTTTCTCAAACATTCAGCGTGTATCAATGTAAAAAACATTAAGGTGTTTTAAAAAATAAAATAAAAAATTACCATTGTTCAATGCTAATGACATGATCAGGAGGTTAAATTGTCGTAAGTTATTTATTATAATGGTCCTTATGTTTTACAACACCTTAATCCTGTAATTTTTTTATTATACAAACTTTGTACTTCACTTTCGAAAAATGCGCATTAACATTTGTCTTATCTGTTGGTGGGCAAAAACCATGTGTGGCCTTTATGTTTTTTCTCATTTTAAATAAATATTTATCTTCTTTATATTTTAACAAAATATTTTCTTTTCCTGTCATTTTTAGATATGTAATTAACTCTTATCTTATTTTGTAATAAATAATACTCACTTTTTAATTTTATATTTTAATGAAATGATATTTATTTTTATTTTATTTAAGTATTGATTAAAATTTAAATAAAATATTATGAAAATTAAAAGTTTAAATTTAATATAAAAT
>Ga0123341_1005481_pt1 | contig 11321 bp, 10 predicted proteins | sample Turbeapinknodule_FD_89959 | JGI IMG/M metagenome (GOLD analysis project Ga0123341, IMG submission 89959) | Root nodule microbial communities of legume samples collected from Mexico - Turtle bean Mexico pink nodule | ecosystem: Host-associated > Plants > Roots > Nodule | place: Mexico: Nepantla... | reverse complement strand
CGTAATAAAATATGTAAGTGATTTTTTTTTTATCTATGAGATTGATTTGACTTCAATTAGCTCACATGGACATGAGTGTCTTACTCATCGGTTCGACCGGTCAATCAATATGAACCAACATAGCATAAATAAACCGAATATAATTTAATCCAACGGTCCAGATTAAATGATTCGAACATGTACACGAGCGTTTTATTTTAGTTCACATTCATTTTTTCTTTATAATTTTATATATTTTTGTTCTCTCCTATCTCTGTGTCTTCTTCTACTCTTGTCTCTGCTCAACATCCAACCATTCCACAAACTTCAGATTTTTTTAATCTTTTCTCAAAGTCCTTTTCTTTGGGCCACTAGCCACAGAAAAATTCTTCAGGGTCTCTGATTTTTTGGCCATATGGAGAGGGAATTCTTTGGCTTGAGTTCCAAAAATGGTGCATGGACTACCATGAAAGATGATGCTGCTAACAAACCAAAAGACCCAGGTTGCACTTTCCACCATTTTTAAAACTATTTGTATCATTATTCTATCCATATAAAATTTGCACTTCTCACGTTGGTTTGAGCTTGAAGGTTTTGCATTAGCTCAGAAGTTAGAAAGCCAGAGCCTTTTTTTGTTTCAAATATTTAGAATTTTGTTATCATTGTTTTTGTTCTTTTGGATTGTTATGTTGTGCAAGAGGAAAGAAGTGGAAATTTTGAGTTTTTGTATGGCAACATTTTTCAGTTCCATTTTTGGATATTTTGACACCCCTTTTACTCAGTTTTACTTAACATACTATTAGTGGCTTATTTTCATAGAAATAAGAAAAAAAAGGAAAGAGCTTGTATTCCTTCCAAAAAGGAATACAACATGGAGGAACAGAAGAAAAGGAGAGTGCTTTAGCACCCATGTGCCACAGAAAATATAATTGTGGGGGTTCTTTCTTTGTTTGCTTTTTCCTTTTACCCTTTTATCTGAATTGATAAGAACTAGAATTTAAAATTTAAGATTTCTAATTCTAAGTGCCCTTTTAATAATAAGGGTGAGTGAGGAAGTGAGCCTATTGAAACATGAAGCTGTAAAGTGAAGGCATTTTATTCCAAGTTACAACCTAACTATAATGCATAACTACATTAATTAGGTGAAGTATCTATCATGTATGGAGCTACTATTAAAGAAAAATCTTGATAAGTGGGGTAATGGACCCATTTGGTATTTATGTTTTAAAGTTGATGTTTGATAGATGGGAATGGTGGGGAATGGCAAGTTGTATACAGTTGCCTTCATCTTCCTCCTGTGTCAGTGTGTTGTGAGATGGTCAAACCTAGGTGAACACTTTTTTTAAGAGGAGGGAAAAACACTTTTTTGCCTAATTAAATAGTATGGATTTCAAAAACTAAAAGTGAAAGGTTTTGACTTAAAAAGAAAGTATTTATCTTATGAATTTAGTTTCTTACTTAATGTGGATTAAAAAATTTAGAGTTGTAGTGGAAGAACAGTGCACACTCTTTTACTTATGTATAAACTATTCACTCTTATAACATTAAAATGATTGACACTGTAATAACTGAGATCTTAAAACCAGTAGCAAAACTAATGATAAAAAGGCTAGTTGGGAGTTCTTGGTGTTTGTCATAATTTTTTCTGAGACATCATCAGTCTCTGAGATTAATTTTCATCATTTAAAATGTAATTTTCATTAATTTTGTTTACTAAGTTGGATGTTTTAATTCACTATTACTTTATCTCTCTAATATATATATTTTTCATTGTATTTTAGACAGTTAAGATATCAGGATTTAGAGATCAATGATAGCATACTATTTCACAAAAAAATTTATGGTAAATAGTCCTTTGTTCTCTTGTTTCACATTTTACAAAGAATAAGTAATGTGCAACAAAGTTTTTTTTCCTTTAGAAGAAGAGAAGTAATGTACAGTAAGAGGGACATGACACAAACATTATTGATTTATTAGATATGTCTGGTACATAATAGAGACGTGTCATTGGTGGTCTCTGGTGCTATTTCTTCTATATTTTATTGCAGAATGTGTCACTTCTTTTTCTCGCTTTCATATTCATCTTATGATGTGCATTATTCAAATGATGGAGACCATCAACTGTATTTTAGTACTGATATTATGGATTCTGATGTATGAAAAACATTTTAAAAGGATAAACATGTGTACACATTTTTTTAAAGTACATTAACCACCATTTATATTAGATATCCGAGGTTCACATGTGCATGCGTGGTGCTAAAATAATATTTTATGGTCTTGAGTAGTAGTGACTAGCTGTGTGCAACAAGGTCTGCATAAAATATTGTAACAGCCACAGCATAAAATATTGTAATAATAATTGCATTCAGTAAGGTTCACCATTAAACAATGGCAAACTTCATAAGGAGTTAATATATATTTATATTTTTCTATGGTTTATAAATTTGAATTTCTACACTGTGCCTGTTCAGATGCTGCCGACATTTATAATAAACTAATATGGCCACATCCCCACATATGAAATAATTAAAATACGTGAATAAAAATACAAGGCCTCTGGCTTCTTATGATTAAAGAGCTTTTGGAGCTTCTGTGAAATAGTTTTATTGTAGAGTAACTGTTTCAAGTGTTTTCATTGCTGTTGCTGAAGTTGTTCTGAGCCATTCAAGTTATTAGTTGTACCTTCATTATTTGCTTGCTTGTTTATCTTTTCTGTGGGGGGAAAGGGTTGAAAAAATAGTCTGTGGTGTGGGGTGGGGACATATTCTCATTTGTTTGATATTGGTTTTCCAAAGGCTGAGAGTTTTTCTTGTGGATATTGTGTGTCTTTGCTCAGGTTCTAGTGAACATGGTGAGAGTATTTTTCTTACTATTTTAAAGCTCCTTGAAGACCATTATCATTCTCCTGTTTCCTGTTGTTTGGATTTGGAAAACAGTTAATCTAATCTTTTTATTAGGCACTTTACCTGTATTTTTATACATCTCAATCAAAGAGCTAAGCTTCTTTAACTTTGAGGTATCTATGATTCTATGAATGTGTTATCATCTTTATTCACAGAAGAATTTTCTTTTGCATGGTTTCATTTCTCATGAGCTTGATCTAGTGTTACAACTTACATACACCTTTTTTATCTTAATTTGCTGCAGTGAGGAGTTCAGGAATGCGGTGCTCATTCCCAAACAAGGTTTCAGTTCTTCCTCAGTTCCTGTCCTTCAAGACCAATCAGGAAGACAGACCTAGAAAGACTATTCTTGATCCACTAGCTTCATCTGGATATATGAACATGCCAACTAAAGAGGCTTTTGAGTCTAACCAGAAACCATTTTTGGGTGTGCCCCAGGTTTGCTTCTTCTTCTTTTTCTAATTAAGAGACTCTTTCAACTTCTTATTTCTACACAAGGCCTAATCTCAAATTTCATAGAAATTTTACCTAAAAGTAGAACATTCTCAAACTATCAGTGCATGCACCATTTATTCTATCTTATAGAGTTTAATTTCTATCTACTTGTATAAAAGTTGTGATTGGTATGATTTTTAAGGTGCTTATTGTAAAAATCCTCAAACTTGTCATACATAGTGGTGTGTGGTCGGATGATAATCTAAAATTTCTTTATACTGAGTGCATACATTATCTACTCCCGTGTTATTATTGTGAAAGGTATTTTCCACTTTTTTTTTTATTTTTTTTCTAAAGCTAATTTTTCCTTATTTATTACTTTGGTATTTTGTAGAGAACTTTGTCCATAGGCAAGCATAGTGCTGGAAACAAACAGGGAATGGTAGTTTATCCCATGCAATGCTGTGATGCACAATCTGCATGCCTTCAGGAAGCAAGAACATTTCCAGTTTCCAATCAATCAAATCAAGTGAGTCCTGTTCTTCAATCTAATCTTGCTACAACCGGATTGAACATGGTCAATTCAGGCATAAAACCACAACCTCTTGGTTCCAAATCTTCTGGCACACCTCTATCTGTTCTTCCATCAATAGGTTCCATTGTTGGATCCACTGACTTAAGGTATTACAAGTTTAAAACATCTAAAAATTGTAATTTTCAATTTCACCGAAGATACATGCTTAAGATATATTGAAGTGTGATGTGATCCTGTTGAATAATGTCACATCTGAAAACTGTTGTTTTTCCTTCAGGAATAGTTCCAATTCCTCTGCAATGGCTACTCAGCTCACCATTTTCTATGCTGGTTCCGTATGTGTTTATAATGACATAACTCCCGAGAAGGTATATTTTTTCTAAATTTGTCTTAATTCTACTAAACTCTGAAGATTTGGTTTCTATGTAGCCAACCTGACCTAGTGCAATAAGAATTTAGTTGTTGTTATAGTCTTAATTCTGTTAAAACTTCATATCAGTTTTGCTAACCACTGTCCACTATTAAGGAACCAAAAGTGAAAAGGTTTTATTAGAAATTGTAACATTTAATGTTATCAATGCATTAAATGGCGTGATTTTCAATCAAAATTTTCTATTTATTGATTTCTGAACTAGTACCCTCAAGGCAATAGGTGTCAAAGTCACCATGTTCAATATTTGCATTTTTAGTTTTCTGATTTTCACTTTCCATGACCATTAGGCCAAGTCTATCATGTCAATGGCTGGAAATGGCTCTACTCCAACTCAGACAATGGCAGTTTCCACAGCTAAACTTCAGACAGCAGTTTCTATTCCCTTGAAAGATGATGGTTTCATTATGAGCCAATCCTATCCTCCTTCACCCCTCCCAAGCCCTCTCTCACTGACCTCTGATGTCAATTCTCAGCCAGGAGGAGGATCTTCTAGCAACAATAAACTTGCAATTATAAGACCAATTGTAGGACCTTCAACTGCCCCTACTAACCATTTGGAGTCACCTATTATTGTTGGTTCTGTAGGATCTGCATCTAAGGAAAATGCTCAACCAGGTATACTATGCCTAGTCTCTCCAGTATACTTGCCTCAGGCACGCAAAGCATCCTTAACTCGGTTTTTGGAGAAGAGAAAGGAAAGGTAATTGTTGCAGCTGGTCAATTTATTTTTTCTCTATCCCTTATTGTTTTAGACTCTAATTTGCACCCAGTGCAAAGTATCCGCACACTGATACCATATTAAGAACTGAGTTGAACTCATCTTCACAAGATTAGTTTGAAAGTTGAGGATATTAAGAACTGAGTTGAAGTCCAACTCGTCTTCACAAGATTTGTTTGAAAGTTAAGGATTATCCGCACTTATATATTATAAAAAATTGATTTTATTTCTAATCAATGTGAGATCTCCAACCGTATAAAACATTTGTAAATTGATTTCTTTCATGGAATACTTGTTTCCATGTTCTCCCTTTGTTTGGCCAACTATGGTGGTGCGGGTTGAACTTTCTAAAAATTACACAGACATACACTTTAGCAAGTGACATAATACTGAAAATAAATAGCACTATGTTATTCAATTCTCTTGCAATGAGTTTGTGATGTTGAAGCATGTTTTTGCATTGAATCAGGATGATGAGCACATCACCATACTTTTACATGAGCAAGAAATCATCTGAATGCAGCTCATCTGGATCAGACAGTGTTAGTTTCTCCTTTAACATCTCTGGATCCTGTTCTCTTCCAGCCACCAACTAGCCCTACATACTTGAATGGAAGTTTAGATTTATATACTTCTGTAATTGTAAGATCAATTTTTTGGTCGTTGATAGAGAAATTTGGTAGGCTTTTTTGTCCTTAGTATCTTCTTTTGGTTTCTGAGTTTTTCATAATTATTACTTTTTGTAGCAGTTTACTTCTCTACAAAGTTCCTGCAAGTCGTCATATATGATTTTTTATCTTTCACCATAATGTATAATTATTTCTTTTATACATATTACAATGAACAATCTTCAGATTCATCATGGCTATTGGTTGGAGAACTGATCAATGATTAATATATTTTCAGCTGATACATGTCTTACTTACATGGCTGATTAAGAATTTGGCTTAATTTCTATGGACATTTACTGGAGTATTTGTATATGGATATTTCTGAATCTTAATTTCAGGTGATGATAGAGAATCTGTTCTTATTAAAATATGCTTAACTTCAAATATGTTTGGTTGATGAAGTGTGAGCCACACACACTAGAAGATTGCACTAATTCAAAACCAACATATAAACGTGCATGTTTTGTGGAATAGCATCTGTGCCACAAAAGAATAAAGAGCATTTGATTCCATATTATCATTTGAAGTTGTTGGTTCTTTGTAGTTTAGATTATGTTCTACCTTTTTGCATGGATGGTAAAGCATCAAAGAAGGGTTCCACAAAAAATTTCTTGTGTGCAATCACATGGATGACGACAATTTTCAAGCAAATGACGTGTAGTTGTGCACTTCAAAACCTTTATTTCTTGTTTTATATACACACATTTTCATGGTGCTTATGCTTTTCAAGAGAGAAAAAAGCAAGCCCTTCATGTGAAATAGTTTATTCTTTTCGAAACTTGTGCTTTTGAAAACCACAAACAAATATATGGAAGAGTATAACCTATATGAATTTGAATAGTGAGTAAAAACATATTTTTTAGCATTCTCTTCCTACTTTGAAGAGTATAACCCATATGAATTTTCACTGGTGAGTAAAAACAATATTTTAACATTCTTATTACTTTATTACTTTAAGTCTAATTTAATTCCATAAAACCATATTTATGAGGTGAGGTTTACTCTCAGTTATATACAATGAAATGTCTAATGAAATGTCTTAATAGGTAGTTGATGTGGAATTTTCAACACATCCTCTTCACATCAAGAGTGATAACTCGTGTGTGAGATAACATATTATGGGTGGTTCGATAACGGTCTGATAGCAGGTGGTCTGATAAGTTCAATAAACACTCGTTAAGATAAATTCGAAATGGTTCTGATACCATATTATAAAATAGAACAAAGATGAACAAAAAAGTAAAAAAGAAGGCAAAAGATATGAGAATCCCTAATACGCACACTTACTACTTTGTTATTTGATATTCATGCATGATTTCCAAATTTTTGAACGACAAAAAAAAAGTTTAAATTATTAAGAGGGTAGGTGAATTATTGAAGTTTTTAAAAATAATTAAAACTCCATTTCAGATGATTTTTATCTGTAGGGTTAAAATTTTCAAAAATTATAATCAATTTTTGTTTATAACATCTTTTAGTTTTAAAGCTTTTCCTTTGTAAATTTCAGTTTCAATTAAAAATGTCCTATTATGTTAAAAATCATTTTAAATGTATTTTGTATACAATACTGGTGAGAACAATTGTATACATTTTGTATATAATGATAGTGATAGTGTCCCTAAGTTTAGTGACAACAATCACGTTAACATTTCAAATTATGGTAGTGGTAATAATAATAAGAATTATTATTATTATTAAATATAATAAGGGTAATTTTAAAACTTAAAAAGTTACATCTTTTACATTTGGAAATGAAAAATTATTTTAAAATAAAATAAAAAACCATTTTAGTTGTACCTTTGTGAAGGAGTTTTATTTTGCAAATGCATTTTAAAAAAAATCAAATAAAAGTTCGCAATTATCTTCAAGGAGTCTAAGTCTTCAAACTGTTTTTTTTTAAAATAAGTTACAGAAACAATCTTTAAATTGTTTTATATTTTTCAATATTTATAACATTTTTTTAGGATACATAGTATAATATTTTCTAACAATTAAGTTGTCTCCTTGTAACCTTTTTTAAATAATTCAGAGAAGTTATTGTAAAAGTAAAAGAAAGAGAGGGGTATAGAGAGAAATTTGACAAAAGGGGTAAATACACTGCACTAAATTTTTTTTAATTAGGTCTTTAAACATGTAAAAAAAAAATTGAGTCTTGGATTTTTAAAATCATCATATATTATTATTTTCTAACAATTTCAATTTGCCATAAACCTATTTATGTTTAGTTTAGGAATCCAAATGACTATTTTTTACTTTAGAGATATATTTTCACTTTTTAAAAATGATTAAGTGGACTATTAGTAATTTAATCACACAAAAAAGGGATAAAAACCTTATCTACAATAGTAAACTTAAGAAAATGTGGCTTCTATTTCATTCTAGCTAATATTTGCACATCATTGGTTTTCATTATGAAAATGAAGAAAAGTTAAATGGACTTCATCCTTCAATCATTCATTATTTCCACAAAAGGAAAAGCTTGATAATTCCTTTTTTTATTTCCTAAAAGTTGTTAATTTTTTTATATTTTTAATTTAATAGTTTTCTCATAATAAACAAACATGTGGACTTCATAATATAGCATGCTTGTTGCACAAAAATCTAGATAACAAACCAATACCTAAAAATGAACATATACAGTTGAATTTTGCAGATTCCAACAACATTGTACAGAAAATAAAATGTCAAATAATAGTATAACACAGAAACACATCCCAAACTAGCAAAAAGATAGAAGAAAAAAATGGTTGGCTCCATTTGGTTTGGTCTTAAAAAGAACCCTTTAAAAATAGAAGTTCCCTCAGATTTATATATCTATAACACCTAGAATGAGACACTGGGGGAATAGAGAGAAAACAACAGCAACATAAACACAATATTTTGTTTGTTGGTGTTGTTTCATCCTGAATTTTCTCTCTTTGATGATGAAAATGGCTTCTGGCATTGGCCCCCTTTCATTCCTGCTCATGGCCATTTTCTTCTCACCATATCTTCATGTTGGTTTCTGTCAAACTTCCCTTGAGCAGCTCCTACCTGGCCTGTCACAAGGAAACATTCTACAAGATGCACAGTGCATGCAAAAGCTGCTTCCATGCCAATCATACATGAAGTCTCAAACCAGCCCTCCTCCTGATACTTGTTGTGCACCCTTGAAGGAGATGCATGACAACAAATCACAGTGCGTCTGCAGTTTTGTTAACAATCCTTCTCTGCTTCGCTCCATTGGTTCTTCCAAGGATGACCTGTTGAAGCTCCCCAATGCTTGTGGCATTGATGCTGACTTTTCTGCCTGCAACAGCACAGGAGGATCTCAAGGTAAAAATAGTAACAATTAATCATTTGTTTGCTGCCCTTTTTCTTTGTTTTTGTGTGCTTTCTATGCACCACTTGTCATATCATTTGTTAAGAATTGTACTTTAAACCTAACTCAATCTTATAAAACTGATTTATAAGACGATGTTTTAACCCAGTTGGGATATCAAACATATTTTTCTTCTTGCAAAAGCCTGTTGGAATAGAAGCTGAGTGCAGGTTGTCAACTTTTTTCATTTGGGATGGTTTATCTGTCTCTTTCTTTCATTTCATGATTGATGTTTGTTTCTCTTTTCTTCTACTAATAGAGGAGAGAAGTTTTTTTGGTCAAGTTTTTCATTGATTGTTATACCTTTTGCTTGGTTTAGGAATCTTTTGATAGGTGATTTCACTCTCACATGCAAGTCATTGCATGATATTCCCATGAACTGAGATGTTGTATTTTGCATTGTGTCTTGCTGCAAAAGAAAGAGGGCATGCAAAAATCTGAATCAAAATGATGAATCCTTATAACTTATAAGGGCTACAACAACAGCACATGCTTCTGCCATAAACTGTTAGAATTTGAGAAGATGAATAGTTTAGAACCTCTAGAGTAAATTTTAGCAACTTGTGTGGGTTTACATAAACAACTCTTAGAATTCTTTCTCTAATGAGTGAATTTGAGGGTTTCTCTTTTGATAATATGCATACAATACCTTCTTTTATTCAATTTTCTGTTATTATTATTAGTATTTAACTAAAATTTATTCATCATTTACTCTCTTAATATTCTCCATTCTTAACATTTTAACAGAAACTAGGTGAAGTCTTGTTAGTCATACACATATTTCTATATGAATAAATACAAACCTTCATCACAATTGCTTTAAAAGTCATTTCAATTGGTTTGAGTTAGACATAAACTTACTTACTAAGACTTTTAATATCTTTACTTATTCTTAAATTTTGCATTTAATTGGTGGTTCTGACTTCATCATTGTTTTTTTCATTGTAGATGAAGGCTCATCATCACCAGCAGCAGAAGGTAAATCATCACCTACCCATATGGACTTATGTTGACACAGGAGAAGAAATTTTTAATATGAACACATGAAACATTGGAAATAAGAGTTTTCTATTGAATTCAGACTAAATTGATCTATATGAATAAGAAGCTTTGGACTATCTGTTTCTCAACATGCAGATGGAAAAATTTGTTCAGCTAGTAATTCTTGGAGTGATGTTTTCATGAACAAATCCATGTGATTATAACTAATACTGCATTTACTTATTCTAGGTGAAGGTTCTGTACCTGATGAAGACATATCTGAATCAACAAGTTCAACAAAAATCCTTACTCCATATGGAATCAGTTCTTTTGGTGTACCTGGCTTTGCTGCTTTGTTGAGTGCTCTAGTATTTTCTTCATACTAGGCACCATCTGTGCATTTTCATGGCATGAATATCAAATGAATAAAGAACATGTTCCAGAAGTCTCCATAGTGCAACCAACACATTTTTAATTTTAATTTTGCAGTGGCAGATGTATCTTTAGTGCCATCACTTCATTGATCAAATTCAATTTACAGTACTAAACAAATTACTGTTGTAAGATTGTTCATTGTTATTCATGTGTCTGTCACATTTTTGAAAACTTATAACAGAGGATTGTTTTTTATCAAAATCATAAGTTTCTTTTAACTTATTTATAATTATAAGATGCCTATAATAATTCACTACATTTATCTCTAGTTTTCTGCTATAATCATTGTCACAATTTATAACCTATATATATATATATTTATATATATATATATATATTATTTTTTCAATTAAAATGAGACAGACAAAAAAGAGAAACACAGGTAATAGGATAAATAGAAATAAAAAAATGAGATATAAAACAATATAAAATAATTAGGTATGATTAGGAATCATATAACTTTTTAATTAAACCTTCCAATTTGTTTTAATCATTATTAAGGACAATATAAATGTTTTTTCACCATTTACTTAAGACCAATCCCTTAAGAAAAGAGTAATAATATTAATATTATTTTTAAATAACCTTTCCCAACCATGTAAGGAAACATTAAGGTCAAAAAATTACCTCAAGCTCTAAAAAATAAGAAAGGAAAATTGTCAAAAACACATTTTGATAAAAAAAATAAAATATACTACAAATCTCTCCTTTACTAAACACATTTAAGGAATTTGATTTAATTTACTGTTTTCAATCTTTCGTTTTCATTTTATTTTAAAATTAAATTTTACGGTTATTTAAAATAAATTATTAATAGTTCAAACAGTTTAATTTTATAATATAAATTATTTATCATAAATTTAAAAT
>Ga0123341_1005480_pt1 | contig 11322 bp, 8 predicted proteins | sample Turbeapinknodule_FD_89959 | JGI IMG/M metagenome (GOLD analysis project Ga0123341, IMG submission 89959) | Root nodule microbial communities of legume samples collected from Mexico - Turtle bean Mexico pink nodule | ecosystem: Host-associated > Plants > Roots > Nodule | place: Mexico: Nepantla... | reverse complement strand
ATTTTATTTAATCTAATATATCAATATTTTAACGTTGGTAGAAACACCTTGAGACTTAATATGAAATTTTATACCCTTGAGGCCTAATATGAATTTTATAGGTTTAATATATTTTTGGTCCAGTATTTATCGTAATTACTAATATGAATTTATATGTTTAATATAATACATAATGCCATGACATATGTAGACTTTTTTTTCCCTCAACCATACTGATTTTGATTTTGATTTCTTATTTTTTATAAAGAAATCAAATGCAAAATCATTATTCCAACACCTACCCGTTTTAAACATTTTCATACAATTATAAAGAATCTTAAGTTGAATAGTGTAAATTAAATATGTTAGAAATTTTTTGCTTTGATAATTGATGCCATTTCTTATCAACTATAAATGTAGGTCATAACTAGCTACACAAAACATCCAACCAATTGTATACTGATCTGGTCAAGTATCATGGTTTTGGTGAGTAATGACCAAATCATCATTGAGGTTGATCAATTCATACCCCTATCAATTCTAATAAACTCCATTCTATGTGTGTTTGTTCTAGATGATTTTAAGTTATATAATGTTGATTTTTGTTATCAGTGTCTAGTGTATATGAATAAAATTAGGAATTCATATCATTATATCCATATTGAAGACGACGAATAAAATTAGGAATTCATATAGTTATATCCATATTGAAGACGATGATGATGTACAATGTGTCATTGGTTTTATTGGTTTTAGAAATTATATGAACTTCATACCAGTTTTGACATTTGAATTTATGATTTATGGAATAAATTACTTCCAACATGTGGGACAGCATTGAAAAACATTCAATTGAACGAGGAATAAGTTAGTGTATGTTCATAGTTGGTTTTGTTTTTAAAACCATTATTAACCCTTTATTGATGTTGTTATTATTTTGTACGTTTGTTATTGTATGGGTTTTAAAAATAAAAGTTGAAAATTGTCATAGAATTTGACCCATCAGTAACTAATCCTTATAACATTTAGTTATTGAATAATTAAAAGTCAAAATTATAATTTTTAGAAACTGGATTTTTATCACCTTTTAAACGACCTTATTCTGATTTTGTTCATTACCATTGGAAAAAAATACTATGAAAATTCGACTCTTTGGAAACCAAATTCTAAAAGTATTTATTTTTTTGCAAATAAGAAATCCTAATATCTGAATTCTAGCCATGGCACAAATTAATACTATTATAGAAAATAAAGTGTGCAAATGCTGCTACAGTGGTGCTATAGTGAGAAATAATACTCAAATCAGGCTATTGAGGAAAAAAATCACATGTAAAGTCTGCTTTTTAGATAATTATAAAAGAAAATAGGTACTAGGAAATCAAGCCCTAGCTAGAACCATGATACACTTTTTATTAATATTGTGCAATATAATAAAGTTTTAAGTGAAATTAATTATGTAACAATAATAATACTGTTATTATTAGTCTTTAATGTTAATAACACAAATAAAATAAAGAGGATAATAAAAAATTGTAATTCATTATAAAATCCTTAGAGGATGTTCTCGAGATAAGGTATCTTTTACGAAATAAACAAGATTTAATAAATAAATTATATAATAGTATTTTTTTCTAATATGAAGTTTGATATTACCAAATACTCCGTATAATTTTAAAATATTCTGAATAATATTTTAATTTCCTACTTTGTAATAGTATTTTAGATTATGATCTAATATTTCCATAATCTATAGAGTATCATAAAACTTCTAAAAATTTAATTAAACAAAACAAATTTGTAGTATGGCCAGAAAGATGCAAGTAATCCAATTCAAAATATCTTCAATATTAAGAAGTATTGAATTTGTTGAGAAATTCCCAAATGAAATAAAAAATAAAAAGAAGATTTATATGCTGTTAGATATTGTTAGGCACACTTCTCGACACAACAAAAGAATCACCCATTCTATTTGTAACTAAAGAACAATGTGACTTAATTATGTTTCTTGAACTAGAATTGTTCATATTGGATTAAGACTTTGGACAACTTCTTATATCTATTTTTTGTTCTACCGTTACTATTTTTTTTTTCTTCCATTTCAATCATATACTATCCTCTGAACATATTGGTAATTTTTGTTTTATACATTGAAGATATTTCTAATTTTGGCAGCTTTTATTTACATAATTGGGATTCTATTTTGGAAATTCTTAGTTCATGATGGATTATATGATTGTTCATTTCTTCATCACTTTTACATATTCTACCTTTTCTTTATCTTTCAAGAGATCAAAAACGAAAGAAAAGTTAAAGTATAAAATCTGAAGAAAGAAACTTACAAGAGGAATTATCGTGCTTTATAATTTCAAAGAATTTCTAGAGTTTTAGATACAAATTTTAATAGGAAAATTGAGGCTACACTTCTCCTCGATTCAATGGATTAGATTATTGTTATGGATTATGCCTCCAATGAATTAATGCTAGATAATTTATAGAATTAATGGCAATAATCAATGGAAAAGACTTATTACTTATATTAGGAAAGCGTCCTAAAAAAAAAGTAACATATAGAATTTTGAATTTTGGTTTGTATATAAATAGCAAAAACCATGTGAGGGGAGGGGAGAAGAGACCTAGTACCCTCTATTCCTTGAAAAAAAAACTCATTTCATTTTAAGTGGATAGAAAAAAACTCATTATCATTATTTTAAGTATTCTTTGTTGTGAGAAATCAAATTGTTTCTTATAAAGTTTTATATAGTGCAAGAAATCAAATTGTTTTCATCTTTCATTTCTTTTATTTCACTTCTAAATAGAACTATAAAGGTTGATCAATTGTTTTAGTGTCTCTCTTAAGTCTTACGACCAAGACCACCTATCTTGCTTACTAACATGTAAACTAGTTTGAGATATTAATTTGTCTAAATTATTTTGACAACTATAAATAAGTAAAGTATGAAAAATCATTTAAAGCAAGAGTACAAGAATCGAAAACAAGAAAAAAAAACAATTTTCTATATTTTTCACACAAAAACTTTAAAACTAGCTCTTAAACCAATTTGTATAAAAGTAGTGCAAGCGAAAGTAAAAATGTAAATTTTATTCATAATTTTAAGGAAAGTAAAATTGAAGATAGTGAATAAAAGAATGATCGAATGAACACTTACAAGAATGCGATATATAGAAATTTTCAAGAAACAATTTAATTTTTTTCATAAAGAATACTCAAAAGTTAAAAGAGGATACACGAGTTTTTTAAGAAGGCACCTCGCATGGTCTTTTTTATTTATACACATCGAGATTCAAAATTCTATATGTTGCGAAACTCAAAATTACAAAAGATTTTGCAATTATTTATGCTTTTGTAAGAGTGAGTTTTCCCCGTGTTTCTTTAGTAAAAATATTATTTCATCTTTTATCATTTTGCAACAGGAATATTTATCTTTTGTTTTTTTTCTTCATAATTCAAAGTTTCTTAGTTCACCTTGCCATCAAGGTTGAATCTCAACTTTCAAAGAAAACTCATTTCAAAAACTCTTATAATGATGGCTACTGCCAATCATCTTGGAAAAACAAAAACAAAGTTTCTTCAAAAACTTTTCCTTCAAATTTTGTGAAAGATTCCACTTACAATCCTAGAAATTCTAAATCCTCCACTTCTACACCTAAGTCACTCACCAAAACCTCAAGTCAAAAGTGTTTTAAAGGTTTAGGTTTTGGGCACATTGCATCCTTCTAAAAGAAATATGATGGTTAAAGAGGGAGTTGTCATGAGTGACCATAGCTCTCAAAGGTCTAAGTCCCCTACCTCTCCAAAAAGCCAAAGTGAGGAAGAGTATGAAATTCCATGTGAGGGAGATTTGTTAGTAGTGAGGCACATGCTTGGCCAAGTCCAAAAACCTCTTGATGAAAGTCAAAGAGAAAACATTTTTCACACTAGGTGCCTCATTAATAACAAGTTGTGTTCCTTAATTGTGGATGGGGGTAGTTGTACAATTGTGGCAAGCACAAGAGTGGTGGAAAAGCTTGGGTTAACCACCATCTCATGCAAAGCCCTACAAGCTCCAATGGCTTAGTAAAGAGGGGGGAATTTTGGTCAATAAACAAGTCTTCATAGCTTTCTCAATTTGAAAATATAAGGATGAGGTCTTGTGTGATGTTGTACGCCACACATATTCTTCTAGGAAGGCCATGGCAATTTGATAAAAAGACTTTACATGATGGCCTTACTAACCACATTTCTTTTACCTTCCATGGGCACAAGATCACCTTAAAATCTCTTTCTCCAAGAGAGGTCCATGAGGACCAAATAAAAATGAAAAATAAAAGAGAAAAAGAAAAGGAGAAAGAAAGAAAAGATAAACCAAGTCACAAAATATCATCTTCCACAACTAAATCAATCATGTTGACTCGTGTCATGCTACAAATTGCACCTCCAAGGTGTACTTCTTCCTTGTCTTTTTCATTACCAAATAAAAATTACTTGACATCTTGGACAAAGAAACTTTGGGATGAACATCAAACACCTCCTAAGGGTTCTCACCTTTTGAGAGTATTTTTATCACCAAGCCCTTTCATCCTCAAATATTCTTTCCCAACATGGCTTGTAAGAATGGCTTACCTTTTTGAACTTCCCAAGCTCAAAGAACATAAGTTTGTTTCACATCCCACACCTTGCACTATCTTATATGTGAACAAACTAACTATGTTATCTGCAAGAGTTCTAAATTCAAGGTTGAATTCTCTCAAACCTGGGGGGCATGATACAAACCAAGCCAACAAGGAGATCACCTAGGATGCACACTATGAGAAGTCATCTCAACAATCAAGTAAAGACCTCACCAAGGATCTAGCAAACCTCACCAAAGAGAGAAATGGACACAAACCAGAGCATCTTATATTCTTCTTGTCGGTCTTCTTAAGAATAAAATAAGTTGTAAATAAATTGGGCTCACTTGAGGAGTCCAAATAGCAAGATAGGATAGAATAGGTGCCTTTAGCATAAATAGGAGTGCTCATAGCAAAATGGGCTTGATCCAAGCCCACCTTTTCAAGACAAGGCACCTAGAATTAGGGTTTTTGACATAATTTCTAGAAGGAAAGCCTAAAGGTGCAGTTTTGACCTTAGTCAACCCTCCTTGGCCGCCCCTCCCTTATTTCCCATCCTACCCTTGCCTTTCTTGGCTACCAAGGCACTCATTCCTATAAATAGGGTGCCTTACTCCATGTATTACATATTAATTTTGAATATAAAAGTTACTCTGCACAAATTGTGTGAGGTGTTTGTGAGGTTTGAATCCTCTTGGCTAGATCTTATCTTAAGTTGTGTGAGACTCTCAAGTGACGGCCCTTCACTCATCTTGGTGGCTACTACACCCCAAGTGGCGTGAACCATTTTCACCATCGCTCCATAAGCTTCTCTTCTCCCACTCTTTTTAATTCATTTCCATTCCCACCTTTTATACATGTCTTTATCTTGAATTCTTGCTCTTGGTTTTGCTTTTGTTATATGCTTATGGTTCATCATTTGGTTTGGCCATGACCACCATTGATGCTTACCTTATTGTCATTTTCATTCCACATTGCATTCCATCTATCACTTTATATTGATTTTTCATCTTTGCCTTTGTGAAGTGAACCTTCACACTTACTTAACCATTTGGTTAAGTTCGTGTCTAGTGAGAATCTTCCTTAGGTTTCACCAATAAATTGCTAAAATTTCAACTTTAAGTAAAGTGTCACCATAAAATGGAACCATCCAAAAATCAACTTACAACATTGGGTTTGGCTTCACCTTAGAAAAAATAGATTCCCTAACCAAAAGAAGTCTAAGCTTAGTCTCTGGGGAGATGGTTCTTTCCAAGTCGCAAGAAAATCAATAATAATGCATATCAAATAGACCTGCTTGAGGAATATGAAGTACGTGCTACCTTTAATGTTATGGATCTAACAGGTACTCCAAATGAAAAAGGCATAGACATGTGATTTGAGGACAAATCCTCTTTAAGAGGGCGGGGATGATGGCAAAAGGACCAGCTCAAGACCAACCACTAGGTCAATGGCAAAGAAGATTCAAGAAGATTGAGACTCTGTTATTGATGGCAGAGACACCCTTTTATATATGTTCAAGAATGCCAAAACTTAATGTAATTTCTCTAGAGTAGAATTTATTTTCTTGCTAAAGTAGAATATGAAATTTAGTTTAATTTTTCTTATTTTTAATTAAAGTTAAAATTAGGCATCTAAAACCCAACCTATGTTAAATTAGGGTTTCATGAAGACTCTTAATTAACCTAGGTCGGTCATTTAGACCTAAATAGGTCACACAAAGCACACTTGAACATGCTTACCATGTGATCTCATTTTAGATGCCTAATTCAAACTTAATTAGTTTGAATTTTCCCACCCTTTCTTGTAAGCAAATGGTCGAGCCTCTCACTATATAATGAGGTGTTTAGCTCACATTTTAATAAGATCAATTTGAGAGAGTTATGCTACCAAGTTGCTAACTTACTCACTCTCTTGTCTAAACCTCTCTAGGATAGACACCTTTGGTCTTCTTCTTCACCTCTCCAAGTGATATGGCCCAACCAGTCACTCTCCCTACTCTTCATGCACCTCAAAGAATCCATAGCTCCATTGGGGTCATCCTTGTTCCATTCCCTCCATCAAGCTTCTGCCAATCCTCTAAAAAATCCAAGGAAATAATATGACAATGAAGGCACAACTCAACAATAGGGGTAACGAAGGTCCTTGCCTGGTTCAATGCGGGCTTCCGCAGTCGAGGGTTAAGGTCGACCAAGGCAACCATGTGCTCATTTTTTGGGGATTTTCTCTCTCGAGACCGATCTCTGATTGGCCCTTTAGATCCTAGCGAGCGTTCTCTTCTTCTGGTGACCGTTCGTGTGGAGATGTCATGTAAAGTCGATTAGTTGATTAAACTTTCAAGCTTGCGACATAGCATTCGCGAGTTATTTTTTTATCGACATGAACGGTAACTATGTCACCTATTACCGAGGGAAACTTCATTGCAAAGTGTGGAGTGGACACTATTGCTTTCAGGCGATTAATGGATGACCAATCAAGCAATATATTACAAGAAGTATTTGTTTTTACTAGAACGTACCTAATCTTTATAGTTTTGCAAAGATATCTACCTTTCCAAATGTGGTATACAATTCGATGTAACCCCGTGTGCCCACTCGCTCTCTAGAAAACCTACAATTTGGTTGTCATAGGGTTGGATTTCTGATTCTAGAATCCTCACATTTTTTTAAATTCTTCTAGTATAAAATATTGATCAAGCTACCTTGATTCACTAAGACCTTAGTGATGGCGAATTTATCGATCTCTACAGTGATGACCATGGGATCGTCCTGGGCCGGATCAATAGTAGTAAAATCGTCATCTGTGAAAAGAATTAGGGGGATTCTCGGTCGGTCCCTAGTAGTTACTGAGTGGACCGATTGGATAGTCCGAAGGTGCTTTTTACGAGCAGAACTAGAACATCCTCCCCTTCAAATCCTCTAGTGATCGTATTTATTTGTCCCGCACAATGTTTGGGAATTCTGCTTTCCCGAGAAAGACTTAGACGTGATCGTCCCTCCCTTCGACTGTTATCTCCCAATGGAATCCCGTCAACGATGGTGTATATAACCTCGTGCACGCCACATCTCGAGCGATCGTTCCACCAAGGACTTTCACTTTGAGGTCGACCCCGTCCTATAGGACTTTCGCTCCTTCTCTATTGTTTTGTAGGGCGTCGGTTGTCTTCAAAGCAACGTGATCCTTCTCGGCCACATCGAATGTATTGCTCTTTTTGCTCTCTAAAAGGGTATCTTTCCCTTTGTGGGGATCGACAAACTTTTGTTTGTTTGGACAAACTTGCACAAATAATCGATCTGAATAAGCTCTTGTATTTTGTTCTTCAAAGCTTGACAATCTTCGATCATATGTTTGAAGTTCCAATGATACCGACATCGTTTGGACATGTCCACATTTTTGGGATATATATATATATATATATATATATATATATATATATTTTTTTTTTTTTTTTTTTTTTTTTTTTTTTTTTTTCACGTGACAACTTTTTTATTAATTTTAAATGGTTCCTAATTTATGCCGATTTACACTCTTCCATGAAAGCATTCAACAATCGCACCCATTGTTTCATAAATACTTCATTTTTCTATTTCTCGTTGTTTTCCAAAAATTTCTTCTACTTATTCAAACAAAATAATTGATGTGACATGCATAAAGAAAATCACAAAATTAACATAGAATAAATTGGCTTCTACAAATCTTTTTAGGGTATCTATAGGGTTAATCCATGTTTTTTTACCTCTTTTGTGAAATCATTGGTAATGTCGTAAGGAATATTTAGACTTAGACACAGTTTCATGAAATCTCGAAGCTGCTCTGTACCATCCATTTCCCATCTAAAATGACAGAAATCGAATTGTTGTGATTAGAAAACTAATACTCGAATTAGAAACCAAACTAATGTAAAAATCCTTTTTTTAAGCATAGTAGAAGTTAAAGTTTGAGACAAAAAAAAAATATTAATATAATTTTTTTTTTCAATTACTTATTCAACTTCATCAATATACACTTTGCTTTCAGTAAAAATTGTAGAATTGTAACTTGTGATTCTTGATAAATTTTTTGATAAGTTTAATGAAGAGAAAACATATTTACAAAGAGAGACATGTAATGTGTACTCTCCATGGAGACATCGAATGTGAACAAAAAAATAAGAAAATATTTTGGTTTCAAGGGAAGAGAGAAAGAAATCCAAAGTATAAAAAAGCACCTGGTTAGAATTAGGGGTCGCAAAACGGATCGGTCCCACCTGTTTAGTTCCGTATTGGCCTGTAATAGATATATGAGCTAAAATTAATAAACTCAGTCAGATAGTGGGTTGGCGCGCTGGTGCATCACTTTTTTAATTTTTTTCTTTTTTTATAACTATTTTATTTTAGATCTATTCATTGATATCCCTTCTTGCACAATAAAAATGTAAAGAATAACAGTAAAATTGAATCAAATTTTAATATTCTAATCAAAGAAAGTTTAATTCTAACAAAACAAAGTGAATATAAACAATACTTCAATGAATAAAATAATGTATAAAGAAATTGATGTAAATAAAATTCTATATAAAACATTGACCACCACCAATTTTAATTTCAAAAGTATGAGATTTATCTTTAAAAGTGTCAAAGATAAAAGAATAGCGGGTTAACTTGCCCACTTGTGACCTGACGAGTTGACAGGTTAGATAGACCGAACCAATACAAATTGACAGATTCAAAAAATTAATTTATCACACCTAAATGATGTGGTATGGTCAGTTTTGTCATCCTTAATTATAATATGGGAGAAAATATTGAATGTTATTAATTTTTGGTATAAGTTTGAATAGAAAAAGGTAAATTTAGAAAATATTTTTTTTAGTTGTATTTGATTGCCAAATTAATATTTTTATTTTATTTTCTTAGATTGGAACTTTCAATATAAAATATTATTATTTAAGTTTTTATTAATAAAATACTATTAGAAGTATCCAAACATTTTTCCTTTCGACCTTCAACATCTAACGGCGAAAACCCTCATTCTTAGTTCCATTTGTCTCGAAAGAAGAATTTAGTATTACTAAAAAATTCACATAGTTATTTAAATAAAATATACAAGAGTTTACAAATTAACTAAATCATCATATATCGTTGGCATGCAACAATGATAATTTGCAAAACAGCAAAGCAAAATAAAACATCATGTAAGACGAAGAATATGTAGAATAATATTTATTAATAAAAAAAGGAGTGATAAAACAAAACAAATGACCAACCAATTGCACTATACACTATGCAATCTAAACCTATTTAGATAATAAATTCAAAAATAGCTTAATCTTATGAGATTATCTGCATAACTCAAGTGAAGTAGGATCATTGCATTATGCCAAGAAAAAGGAATAACTATCATGCAAATTGTACAACAAAATAAACATTGATTTAAAAGGGAAAAACATATAAGCAAGAGTAATATTTATTACTGAAACAAAATGGGGTGACACAAAGCAATTAAGTAACCAACAAAATGCTATTTTACACAGATAAAAGTACTCAAAAAGCATATGCAATGCAAGCAAAGAAATACACAGACGTGCAGCCAATGACAAAAATACAAATGGGATGTAAAAGTAAAAGCTAATAAAAAAATTTAAAAACACAAATAAAAACGAAATTTAAAAATTAAAACAAGATCTTTGATCAAAATCAGTCCAAGCAAGTATCTGGTTTCAGATCACAAGTGCCCAAAAGTCACTGATCCATATCATCATTACATAAAACACAGTTTTCGCTTTCAATTTTATTTTTTTTTGGAAAATATTAGAAAGTAAAGTGTTATCAAACCCTTTTAATATTTTCTTATTTTGAAATTTTAATATAAAAATATTATTATTTGAATTTTATTAATGGAGTTTTGTATGATATATAATAGACAAAAAAAAAATCTGTCAATGTCATCATGATTCGTAGTATATTAATTTGTAAAATGTACTTACATGGTCGGGTTAGTAGTTTCAATCCTCTTCGCCTTCACATCCTCACGGTTCTTGTATTCATTGGTTGTCTTGTTGTTCCTTCTCCAAGATGAGTAGAGAGGGTACTCCGAAAGCACTCCGATGTTCAAGTTAGTCAAAGTACAATATGCAAGTAAGTTAAGGATGAAAAATTATCTTTGGCATTGATTTTCCTTTAATATTTATAGTTTTATGTTGGGTCTCAGTTATCATGGATCTGCTTTTGGACTCAGACGAAGGTCCAATTGTACCTTAATCATAGTTTATGATTAAACTGGCTTAATTATGGTTAATCGCAGATTTATTGTCTGCTTCCAAGTTTATTCAGTCTTGTCGACCATTTGACCTCACGGTCACCCGATAATACATAAAGTTAGTCTATATTAAATATAAAAATAATATTTATATTAATTTATCATTTTACAATTTTATTATTTCGGTATTTGTTCTTATAAAATGTAGGGAAGAGTAGATTTGACTAATACTTCTTTGACCTTTAACTACTTGACCTTTCTTCTGGTTACTAAGTGGGGGTTAACAATCTCTCAGTATGACATAGTGAGTGAAAATACATGGAGTAACTCTATGAACCTTAAAAGTGATATTTAGTTATTAAATGTTCATTAATTATTTAATTATTAAAATAAATGTATTGTTAATGGGACTAATACCTAATGGGTATAATGAGTCCATTAGTCTTTACTTTAGAATAGGTCAATTACTTTCTTTAATATTAACTAGTTAACATTTAT
>Ga0123341_1005477_pt1 | contig 11324 bp, 7 predicted proteins | sample Turbeapinknodule_FD_89959 | JGI IMG/M metagenome (GOLD analysis project Ga0123341, IMG submission 89959) | Root nodule microbial communities of legume samples collected from Mexico - Turtle bean Mexico pink nodule | ecosystem: Host-associated > Plants > Roots > Nodule | place: Mexico: Nepantla... | reverse complement strand
TTTGTATGTAATTAGTTACCAAAGTTTTATCTACTAATAACTTTAAATTATGAATTTGTATGTAATTAGTTACCAAAGTTTTATCTACTAATAACTTTAAATTATGAAGTGGATAGTTAAAACCTTGATAGCTAACTAGATAATATTCGTTTATAAACTAGTTTATAAATTTTATTAATGTTCTCGTCGTCGACTTTGAGCTTACTTTTCTTTGTTGTTGCTTCTACTTTGAGATGCTAATAATTCATAGTGCGAGGAGTTCCACCTGTCGATGAGACTCCGACAGTCAAGTCAGTGAGAACATATAGATATGAATATAGTGTGTTGTGGAATAGTGCCTTCATTTCGATTGGATTTTCTTGGTGGAGAGATGCAGAAGCTTCACGGATTGAAATGGAAAAGGAGCTCACTTAGAGCTTGTGGATTCCTTGAAGATGAAGGCTAAGTATGGAGAGTGATAGGTGAGGCCTAATCACTTGATCTAGTGGAAATTTGAAGACTAAGTGTCTATCCTAAAGAGGCAAGACAAGAGTGAGAATTGGCTCAATATTTTGGCAGCAATTTCACTCATTCATTAATCTTGAAAAATGAGAACCAAGCACCTCAATTTATAGGAGAGAGGGTTGAACATTTTGGAGCCAAACTTTGAAAATTCAAAATAAAACTCTCCAATGAGAAAGTGTCATGTGGAGTCATGCTTTCCATGTTTGGCTCACACCTTCCATGCTAAATCCTCTCCACTCCTATGTTGCCATGTGGACGTCCATGTGCTCCATGCCAAGGTATTTTCGTTCTCCAATATACCCTAGATGTTTTAGGGTTACATTGGGCTTAAAGAAGCCCAATTGCTACCCTAACTAGTCACTTTTAACTCTAACTAGTCATATTTTACTATTGGCCCAAATACAAGCCCCAAAACCTATGCTACGAGGAGCTCCACCTATTGATGAGACTCCGACAGTCAAGTCAATGAGAGCATATAGGTATGAATATAGTGTATGAGTATGGGTGTAATATCTCAAAAATTGCACTTACCATTATTCACGGGCTTGTGGCCCTTTTATATCATTCATAGATCTCCCTTCAAGAGTCAATAACATAAAGATATTTTGTTAATATATCCCCTTTATTTTTGGGGTACTGGTAGAACATTATCTCTAACTGTTTATTTTCATTGAATTGTAAAGTAAATATCTATGTCTAACTGATTGAGCTATTCATTCAGTTGTTCTTATTTCAGTTACCTTTTTAGTATGTCTTGTCAGCTGTTTGGGCCGACTAGTTGACGTGTCATTGGGCCTATTATTGTTTTGGGGCGAGTTAAGTATTTTTCCTTTATAGACTAGGCGAGTCAGAATAGTGCGCTTAAGTTTTGAAAAGACATTTGGCTCAGAGGCTAATTGGTACATGATTTCCGAAGCATCACCTGACGGGACGACTTCATCACACTGATTATGGTGCGTACACGTCTTTTGTCATGAACGACGGGGAAAACTTGTCGTTTTAACTTCCCATTTCGAAAATAAAAACCCTTCCCTCTTCAGTACCCTTCTTTTTATGCTTGTGTAGAGTTATCAAAGAAAAGAAAACTCTTTCTCCCTTTCATAGCAGCACTTTGCCCTGCCGTGAATCACCGGAAAACATGTATATTTTCATCCCACCAACCCTCTTTTGAGCAATGGTTGTTACTGTTTGTTATTGATTTCGATTGGACAATGCACTTTACTATGCTTCAACTAGTTTGTACTGTATATATATTTTTTCTGAATTGTGCTTCGTATTTCCATTGTTGTTCATGTCTTAGTTGCTTTCAAAGATGGATTATAGCTTTGCTTACCCTTGGGCCAAAAAAGAACTGCTTACAGAAACCTCTATTTTTAGCACTCGTTTGAAAATTAGGGAGTTGAGAGAATCAGGAGCCCTAAGCAAAAGGGATGAAAACTTAGTAAAAGTTGTAGTATGTAGAGAGAGAGAGCGAACCAATATATAGTGATGAGTCGTCGGACCCTGATGGGCCATTATGTTTCTTTTATGCTACCTTCTTTACCAAAGTCTTGTTGCGTCTCCCACTCTCCATTTTTTAAAAAGAGTTGTTGACCGAGCTAAATGCGGCCCCTGCCCAGATGCATCCGAACAGTTGGACATTCATCTCAGGCTTCATCATTTTTGTGTTCCCAGCTTGACATTTCGCCGACTGTGGAAGTATTCTTTTACTTTTTCGAGTTCAAACAATTTGGCTGGCAATTATGGGCCTCCTTGAATAGTGTACTCGGGAGGGGTCTGCTTACCATTTTTCAGTCATCCTACAAAAATTTTGAAGGCCAGTTCATAAAGGTTCGTGCCTTGGCCGGAGATCCATCTTTTTTAGATGAATTCTCCTTTTATTGGTCGCCCCACCCTTGATTCCAAAGTGCTCGACGTCTTGAAGACCTGTCCCTAAGGGAATGGGGTATCTGGGAGTTCTTGGAGAACCTCAAGGTTATCTTTGACACACCAACACTCTTGACAAAAGAATACCTTCTGGGTTCTCTAAAGGCCTATATTGGTATACCCCTCTTTCAGCCTCAACTTTTAAAAGATCCTTTGATTAATGGATTTTGAAACTATCTCTTTGTTTGTTTTGCAAGGAACATGCTTTCTTCAATCAGCAAAGGACGAGTTGACCAAGCGCGCAAAGCGGATGAGGGTAGCCAAGGATTCTTTGGTGCCCAAGAAGAATCCCTCAACTGGTTTTGTTCACGTTCAATATGAACAAGACAAGCACACAACTTCTAGGCTCGTCTTTAAGAGAAAGAGATTAAAAGTTGCCCATCCCTCTGAGCCCTTATAATCGGACGACCGAGCTCCTAACCAATATTTTTTTCACCATCCAAGAGTGTGAAGATGTGGAAAGTTCAAAAGGAAAAAGTTTATGGGATCCAAATTTTGACATCTCGATTCACAATGAATCATGTTTCCTAGTGGACGAGGATACGACTAGGCTGAAAATTTCTAATGAAGATCGACTCCGCCAAGATTCTAAGAAACTTTTTGGCCAAGAGATTGCCTTGGCGTGCTCGGCTGATGTCTAGGCAGAGGATAAAAAAAAGATCGAAAACAAGAAGGCTTAACAAATTGCCAAACTCCAACGGGAGATCAAGCGCCTCCATGTCGAGGTCATCGAGGTTGACTGTTTAGCAAGACTCAAGAAAGGCTTGTCTTGTCTAAAGAGAAGAACGATCTATCTAGTGAGATTGAGAATTTGGAGAAGAAGATGGGAGAAGAGATAACTCGTAAAGAGAATGAGTTTTCCAAGATAGTGGACACTTTGAAAGACGAAGCGGCTCACTCATAGATTGTTGGCTTGGAAACTGCCCTGGAACAAGTTGCTCTTGTTCATCCCATGGTGGACTTCTCCAAGCTGAACCCATGCAAAAATTGATAGTTGATGGGCAATTCGCTGGGGACTCTTAGACTCTAAAATTATGAACAATATTTTCACCTTTATCTGTATATTTAATGTTTGAACTTGGACAACATTTGGGATGTTAATCATTTCGTGTATCTTAAGATTGTGACTTCCTTTTTAATTGTGCCCTTTTATGGCATCGATAGCTTTGCTTATAACATATAAATAAATGCCTAAAGTAACTTACAAAATAAATTTGCTTACACACTAAGCGTAGCATAGTTAAACAAATTGCTAATTGCTTACTTGAGTTTAGATGAAGCACTCGAGGTTGTTAAAATATATGACCTTAAACAAGAGGGGGGTGAATTGTTTATAAGAGATTTTTAAAAACTTTTGAAGGTTTAATGAAACTCAGTGAAGAAATCCATAAGAGGAATCAAGTTAGCCAAGAACACATCTGTTTTAAAGTAAAACACTAAAAAACAATCGGTTGTTTCTTCGAAACAATGGGTTGTTTATGCCAGTTAAAACTTAAACTACTTAAAAACGAAATTTAAAGGAGTTTAGAGAAAGAGAAATGCACACAAGCAGTTTATACTGGTTCACTCTTACAACAAGAGCTACATCCAGTTCCCAAAAACCACTAGGTAATCCACTAAGCAATCAAACCAGATTACAAACACCACACACCAAAGTAGTGACCTTGAACCCCTCAAGAAACACACTACCTTTGGCAATACAACAATAGAAATACAGAAGATTGAGAAAAGGATTACACCTGATCAAAGTACAACTGAAAATAATACAATTGCAATCATATTCCACTCTCACTTGAAAATCCAAAGCTTGATGTGAATCTTGAAAACTTGAGATCAAATATGTCAAAATGAATTTCTCAAAAATGTTTTTTACTCTTCAGAAACATATAACAAACTATTTATATTTTCCAAAGATTGGTTAAAACATTTAATGAAGGGGCGTATTCAGTTAGAAATCATTTAAGACAGATTCACCATTCAAAATAGAATTCTGTTAGGATTTTCAAAGAAACAATCGATTAAAACCACAAAACAACCGATTGATTTGGTTTGACAGTTAAGTCAACCAAGTCAAACAACTTTCAACCTTTTTCAAAACCTCTAAGAGCAAAACAACAGGTTGATTCGACAAAACAACAGGTTGTTTTTCACTTAGTTGGAAAAACATCTAATTTCAAAAAGGTACATCAGTTTTAGATTCAACAAAAGAGTGGATCACACTTTATTCTACCCATATCCCACCCACACACAACAATAACACTAGCCTTTCATCAAACACCTTGGATTTGGATTCTTCAAACCTCTTGATCACTCTTGATCAACAGAGGCGACGAGAATAATTCTTAGCAGCAAGCTAGATTGTTGTTGGGTTGCCCCTTTCAGGGTCAGCCGAGCCGCTTGTTTCTTCAGCGTTGCTTAATCTGCACCATTGGTTATAGTAAGCACCTTACTGGGTCAACCTCACCTTATGGTTCCACTGAGACGATATGTTGATGTCGACGTCACTGAGGTAGTCTGAACTCAGGTTCGGGTAAATGCTGAGTATACCGATACGTAGAATGCGTTCGTCCCCGATTCAGTTCGACCTTAGAGTTTGGCTAATCGGGGTGTAACCATTCCCTTGTTAGCTCGACCTTGGGGCTCAGCTAATCGGAGTGTAACGTTCCCGAGTTAATCCGATCATAGGGTTCGGCTAATCAGGGTGTAACCGCCCCCGAGTTAGTCCGACCTTAGGGTTTGGCTAATCGAGGTGTATAATGATATGTAGATTTCCAAGAAAAAAATATTTATTTCAAGGCGACCTCATTAAAAAACCCTTTTTAGGGGAAAAAAGTGTCACCAAAAAGAAAATGTTTAAGAAACATCATAAATAAACATCTTAACTGAAATAGAATTTGAGAATTGTCGTGATCCATATTCGCGGGATGGTTCCTCTATCTAGAGTTTGCAATCTATAAGCTATGTTTCTAAGCACCTCGGTTAAACGATATGGGCCGGTCCATTTTGGGGACAACTTGTTCTCAGTTTGATAGATATGTGCTTTTCACAGTACTAAGTCGACAACCTTGAATTGTCAAAGTTTTGTTTTGGTTTTGTGTCGCAACACCACTCTTCTTTCAGCGCTTCTGAGTTTATACGTGCGTGGTCACGCACTTCCTCTAGCAAGTTTAAATTTATCCTCCTTCCCTTATTGGATTCCTCGAGACACACTGAAAGGCGTCTCTTTCGTTGTTGATTGGGGAATGGTGTTATATGACCAAAAGATTATGTGGATTCTTCCGACCAACCCCCTTTCGCTTTTTCAAGCCTTCTCTTCATACCCCTTAACATGACCCTATTGGCCAACTTGGCCTGACCATTCGTTTGCGGATGTTTAACTAAGGCGAAAATTTGCTTGATTCCCAGCTCCGTGCATAGTTTTCTGAGTTATCGAGTTGCGAATTGGGTCCCATTGTCTGATACCAGGTGCTTAGGAATTCCAAAACGGCATACAATATTTTCCATACGAAATGTTGGACTTTGTGAGCGGTTATATGGGCAACCGACTCAGCTTCGATCCACTTGGTGAAATATTCAATGGCGACGATGAGGTACTTCATTTGACATAGGGCTAAAGGGAATGACCCAAAATATCAATTTCCCAAGTATGAAAGGGTCGTGGACGGGAGATAGACTGCAAGTCCTCTAGTGGTGAGTGGCTTCAGTCGACATGCTTCTAACATTGTTCACATCTCTTAACATATTTCACACAATCATCATTCATCGTCGATCAGTAATACCCTGCTCTTATAGCTTTCAAAGCGAGAGTTCACCCACTGATGTGACTGCCACATATGCCCTCATGTAGTTCGGACATTATCCGCATGCATTGGTCTCCACTTATGCAGGTGAGGAGTGGATGAGTATAACCATAACAAAGGAGATGACCATCCACTAGGGTGTACCGGCTTGCGTTCTTCTTGACAATCTTGGCCTCTGTGGGTTCGGAAGGGAGTAACCCATTGACGAGATATCGAACGTACGATGTTAGCCAAGTGTGTGTCGAGCTGATATGCATGATCTCAACGTAGTCATCTTTGGGATGAAGTTGACTCATAGCAACATTCATCATTCACAACATCGCACCTTCGAAAAAGGTTAAAGGAAAAGTAATGCTCAAATCTTTGAAGAATTATTCGTATACATAGGTAAAGTGTGATCCGTCGAACAGAGGTTTCATATAAACCCTCTCCTCTAAAGAGCACGCTTCCACGGTTATGTATGTTTTCACACTATCATAATAGAAATCATAAACAACAATTAATTCTCGCACAAGCTGGGAGGAGACAAAATCATATGGATAAACATCTACCTCACCCAAAACCCATAGATAGTTAAGGTTTTGAACGGGGGAAACCTATCTTTTCTATTTCTAAAGGTCTTGGACAACACATTTTTCTACCTTAGGTTCTTTTTAACCACCTCGATGGTAAAAACGGGGGAAGGAGCTTCATTTGATAAACAGTTAGAAATGGTATGGCTCATTGAGGGTTCACTGCTGTTAACGGAGATTTGTTCAATAGGTCATTCCCAACCGAAGAAGTAGATGAACCAAAACGTGTAGAGGAAGAAGCCATAAGAACTTACCAAGTGTGCGAAAATTATGGAAAATTTCTAGAGAACAATTAGATGAGTAATCTGGAGGGTCGCACAACAAAAAGAGGGCAATGAAGTTAAGATAAAAGGAATAGACAATGAACGCGAAAACAGTTCCACTTCAAAAAAAAGTAAAATCCCTTATTAAATGGCTCAAGGATGCAATAGTTAGGGAAAATTGAAGAGATGTGACATTAACTGCCACGGTAATGATGCACCCTCATCATTTCATTAATGAAAAGGGAAAGTTTTTCTTAAAAGAGTAAGAAAGACAACTAAATGTCAACCTTATCGTATACTCTTTAGTTAGCTCGTTCATCCTTCGGTATTGATCTGATCGTATCTTTCTTCCTTTTCTAAGTTGGGGGGGATATTATTTACCTACCACGAGCGTGTATATGTTCTGAATGACGGTAGGATACACCCGAAGGTCGTTATAACCCCCATAGGTCGATAATCGAGCTATGATTACCATAATGAGACAATAAAAGCTTTTCATAGTTAAAACGGCTAATCAATGTCAAATGTTTAATCATTGTCAAACAGTTAATCAATGATTATAACAAGTCATTTAACTCATGATTAATTATCACCACGCAAGGACCTATAAATAAGAATGAAATGACATACACAACTCTTTTGCGCTTATATTATATCACTCTAAAATCGCACTTAATACTTTAAGTATCGGTAAATCTTTTACAAATGGACTTCTCCCCACTTCTGAATCATTAAACAACTCGACATCCTTTATAATATAAAGAAATTACTTCTTCATTAGAACTCCTGTTCTTCATGTTCTTTTTGGATAAGAACATGTAGTTATGTAGATAATTTTAAATGAGTTATAGATTTGTGTAATTTTTCTGAAAAAAAAAAAAATTTATTGAAAATTTTTTTTTACATCGGGAAGCATCACCATGGTCAGCCAAACGTGTATTGTATGCTATGAGTAAACCGTGATATCAGCCCACAGACCCCAAACTTCTTATTTGTCGCGTTATGCATATCGTTTTCGTACACAGCTAAGGACCATCTTTTTTTTTTCTTTTCCCATTAATACATATCTTAATTACATATTTTATTATTAGAATGTAATAATTTTCATTTTTTAATTTTGTAATTATATTTTTATTTTCACTCATTTAATCATTTATGCTGTTTCCTTCAAACTAAGGGAAGGCGCATATTTACTCTCCATTTTCTTTTTTTCTCATTTTTTTTCCATCTCCAACCCAGTTAAAACAAATAAAAATAACGAATTAATGTAATATTAAATAAATAATTATTTTACTATATTATTATTTTAAAATATAATATTTTTATATAGCAAAAATTAATAAAGAATTTTTATTTTTATTCAAATTTATTTTTACAATCATTTTTTAAATATTTTAATATATATAACTAAATTTATTCAATTATCTCAATAAATTAATTAACTCTGGACATTAAAGACTTTATCTTAGACACAATTTACGGCTTGGAAGGTGTTATGTAATGCGATTGCCACTAAGGACAATCTCTTGAGACGTGGAATACATTTGGTGTGTGTTTGGTGTCCCTTGTGTGGTGTGGAAGAAGAGTCGGTAAGACATTTATTTTTTGAATGTAGGGTCTCTTAGAGAATTTGGGGATTCTGTCTCGAGTGGCTGAGGTCTTCTTTGGTTCTACATTGTGATGCACAAATGCATTTTAAGATATTTAAACTAATAAGTTTGAAACATGCTATTATCAGGTGTTGGGGGGGCATTTGGGTAGGTATTGTAAGTGAAAGGTCTGGTGGATCCTTAGGTGGTTAGGTGCAAGGAAACTTGTTTTCGTTTTGTATAAGGGTTGAGATACCCCTGAAGTATCTCATTTTATTTTATTATATACCTACCTCAATATAAAGTGTTTAATCATTGTCAAACAGTTAATCAATGGTTATAACAAGTCATTTAACTCATAATTAATTGTCACCACGCAAAGATCTATAAATAAAAATGAAATGACATAGACAACTTTTTTGTGTTGATATTATATCACTCTAAATCACACTTAATAATTTAATCATCAGTAAATCTTTTAGGAATAAACCTCTCTTTTACAAATAAACTTCTCTCCTCTTCTTTATTATTAAACAACTCGACATCCTCGACATATAAAGAAATTACTTCTTCATCACCTTGTAACTCCTGATCTTCATGTTCTTTTTCGATAAGAACACGTAGTTATGTAGATAATTTTAAATGAGGTATAGATTTGTGTAATTTTTCTGAAAAATGATTTTTTATTGGGTAGAAAAATTTACATCGGGCAGCATCACCTTGGTCAGCCAAACGTGTATTGTATGCTATGAGTAAACCGTGATATCAGCCCACAGACCCCAAACTTCTTCTTTTTCGCGTTATGCCTATCGTTTTCGAACACAGCTAAGGACCATTTTTTTTTTCTTTTCCCATTAATACATATCTTAACTACATATTTTATTAGTAGAATGTAATAATTTTCATTGTTTAATTTTGTAATTAAAATATTGTTTTTTTATATTAAATCATTTTTAAAACTTTATTTTATAAATAATTTTTAAATATTTTAATATATATAACTAAATTTATTCTATTATCTCAATAAATTAATTACAATTTTTTTAATCATTTTTCACTCAGTTTTTCAATCCAAACAACTCTAGTTCTTATTCTTCTTCTTTTTATTTTTAGGTTTACTCTTCTTCTTTTCTTTTCACACATGTCAACATTTTATAATACATTCTTAATAAAAACTGCAAAAATAAATAAATTTGATGATTAAGAAAAAGAAAGTTGAAATATTCAGATTTAAGTAAAATTACATTATTAAGTGTATATAACTTGAGTTGTAGCTGGGCACCACTAAGATGCAGAGTTTGAAATTTGTTTTGTAGGCACCAATGAATGGGAGGGAGAGGTATTTGTAATTTTGAAGTCACCGTGCTGTCCTATAGTCAAAGACGCGCGTTTAGACCACAGCTCTTTCTTCTTCTAACGTTCTTCTTCACTTTACTTTAGCATTAAACGTGATTTTTACTGCCTCATTCGTTTACTTTAGGAGTAAACGCGATTCCATGTTGACTGACTCATTTTCAGAATGATGATGATAAGCACTCCATTCCCACTTATCTTATCACATCTACATGCATTCCTTCTTCACCAACCTTTTCACCCTCTACGCCGTTTAATCACTGAAGAGACAAACTTAGAATAGACGCAACGTAGCCAAAGACAAGGTGCATGAAGCAGCTGAAAGTACTTATGCATGGTTACAGTCATGGAACCCTGGAACATAATCTTCTTTGAAAATCTGAACCGTAACCATCTCCCCTAGCCATAAAACTTTGCAGAGATGACGTTCAGAACATGTGCAAAAGACTTTTTTGGAGCCATCCACGTATTCCTCTTAGACAAATTATTTCCACCGCCACATTAATTGTTAATGTTTGCTAGTTACTATATTTTAAAATTATAACGTGAAGTCGTGCCAAGTTGATACGATTTAAGATACAGATCGTGTCAAGTTGATACGATTTTAGTATGATATGGCATAGTCATGTATAATTGAGACAATTTGTGTATGTGAAGTCGCATTGAATTGACACAACTTATCTAAATTTATAATTTTTCTTAAACGAACCCTATTTTCGTAAAAAACAAATAACCCCAGCACAGAAAAAACATATTTTACTTAACACATTTATTTCCTCACTTATCGTTCCATATCATCACAGGTACCTGATGCAATGGAGGTGCAGTAATAGAATTTTTAATTACTATACATTGAGACTGTCATCAATACACTCTCATTTAACAACAAGTGATTTTTTCAGAGTTTACATAATATTTATCAAATTATTCTTTATTTTATTAGTTTCATTTGTCATAAAGATAATGTTAATAGAGAATTTATTAGGAAAACGTTTTTTCTTTTTAATTTTAACACCTTTACGATTCTCATGTATATAAGGTCAAATCTTTATTTATTAAATAAGCTTCATTGAATTATATTTTGTATTCCACACTAGAATTTTTCAAATATCAATAGGATCTCATGATGAAGATGACTTTAAAGCAACTTTTCAAATTTTAAACCGGCCACTTAAAAGAGATGTTCCCAATATTTAATTATCCTCTCCCTTTTGAAACACTTACATTTAAAAGATCTTTGAAAAAAAATTATACCTAATTTTTTTATAATTAAAAATTTAAACGAGTTAGGTTTGAGGGGCTGCTACTCACTAGACT
>Ga0123341_1005476_pt1 | contig 11325 bp, 12 predicted proteins | sample Turbeapinknodule_FD_89959 | JGI IMG/M metagenome (GOLD analysis project Ga0123341, IMG submission 89959) | Root nodule microbial communities of legume samples collected from Mexico - Turtle bean Mexico pink nodule | ecosystem: Host-associated > Plants > Roots > Nodule | place: Mexico: Nepantla... | reverse complement strand
TTGTACATTCTGGTGTTGTAAAGCCAAGAAGGGTTGTGTGCTCTTGAGGTTGTCAAGATCAACATTCTTGGTGTGTGTGCTGAGCCAAAGGAAGTGTGTTTCTTGAGGGGATCAAGGTCACTTTTGTGGTGGTGTGTGTATGTAATCTAGTTTTGATTACCTAGTGGATTCCCCAGTGGTTTCTGTGAAACTGGATGTAGCTCTTGGTTTAAGAGTGAACCAGTATGAACTGTTTGTGCATCTCTTTCTTCCTTAAACTCTTTAAATTCAATTGTTGTTGTTTTTATTGGTATAAAGAACCGATTGTTTCTACGAAACAACCGATTGTTTTTCTGGTGCTTTACTGTTTTAAGCTTTGTTTCTTGACTAACTGAATTCCTAATCTGGTTTCTTGCAAAGAAGTTCATTTTAGCTAAAAAAGTTTGCGAAAACCCCCTTTAAACAGTTCACACCCCTCTCGTTTAAGGCCATACATTCTAACAAAATTCAAGTAGTGAATCATTACAGTTTTGAAGATTTGTACCTTCCTGCAACTAAAACCTGCATACACTTGCATAATCAATCTACATGAGATCTTTTTCTCCCCATTTGGATTCATCAAACATAATTGAGGCACAGATAAAGAAGGAAACACACAATAGCCATACATGACAGTTCAAAAATAAAAACACCATAAGGTGCTATTACAGTCCAAAAATAAAAACTGCAGGAAATTCAAAAACAAATTGTTCAATAGGACATATAAATTGAAGGATTTAGAGAAGGACCACTTGTGCTTGTAGTACAACTCTGCTCATTGTTCCTGGACTTCTTCAATTTGATAATCTAGGTGTTGAAACCTAGCTTGAGTCATTTCAAAAGAGGTCTTCTGATCATCTGTGAGTGTATCTAGACGATGAAGAACCTTCTTTTAAATATTGATAAAGGTTCACCTCTATACTCAGGTGCTTGATATACAACCAGAGCATTGTAATTTGTGGCAACAACATCTTCATTCATGAATGAATAGGCTGGTGATTCCTCCCTGTGATGCATAAATGGTTGAGCTGGTGACTCTACCCTCTGTGATGATGAGTGATGCATCTCATAGCATGATGCCTCTACAACCTGCACATTTTCATCTTCCTTTGCATCTCCATGGTTAGAAGCTTCAAGCTCAACTCTATGATCAATATTTCTTCTAAAAGTCCAACTGTTTTCCTCCTTATGGAAGCCCATCTGCATGAAATCTGACCATTGGTTCAGTAGGATTCCTCACACAACTCTGATAAAACTGCATCTTGTTAAACTCTTGAATTCCCTTTGCTTACTTTCAGTCCTGAATACTTAATTCCAACAATGTTGATCCAGACTTCTTTGGTGATTTTCAGCTCCACTCATTTCATATAGGAAATAAGGTTCTTGCCATCTTGAGTAAGGTTAGTATAAAACACCTTCACTAGGTCTGGATAGACATTTCTAGTCATTTCCTAGAAGTGTTTCAGCCTTTGAAGCTTGAGGAAGGCTCTAACTTCTATCATATTTTCACTCTTCAGCCATGAAAATTCTAGCCCTTTGGGTACATTGATTTGCTTCCTGCTTGTCTCATGTATGAATTTTGTCATAGCTTCAGAATCTCCAGCAAACCAATTTTCCAGAATTCCTTGGCTGTTGTTAGGTTGCTCTTGGGATTTCTTCCTTTTGTGTGAAGAAGATGCCATTTCTAAATCAGTTTTATCTACACCTATTCAACAAGAGATAATACCAGCTAGAAAGAATGTTAGTGCAAAGTTTATATAATGGAAGATAAAGCTAATAAAGTACAAAATGTAAACTTGGACAGCTTGTAGCAAAGAAGAAAAAAGTGAGAAACAATTATTTTAAAACCAGATTTATATAGAAGAACAGATTAGGTTCAGGATTCAAGTGTTTGAAAAAAAAATCATGAGAACAGGTGTAGTACAAATTTGATTATGTGTAGTACAGAATAGTGTAATTTTGGGTGATGCAAGAATATATTGAAAACATGTTTCAAATATCAAATCAAATTTGTTGCATAATCAATGTATCAAATCAGTTAGGATTTCCACACATCATGTCATAAACCTGCTGGTCGATAACCATAAAAGCAGTCAAAGAGAGAGAAATGATTATTTATCTTTCCTAGTCATAACTGTGATTTTAAACCAGGAAAAACAACACGTTAAAGCAGGAAACAACATATTGAAATCTTTACTGCAGTGGAAAATTTATGCTAATAATTCCCAATTCATTTAGCAGAAAATAAAATCTATCTTTAGTAAGGGGTTTAGTAAACAAGTCATCCAATTGTAATTCAATACCAATGAATTTGATATCACAGGTTCCATTAGCTATATGTTCTCTTAGAAAATTATGTCTAATTTCAATATGTTTAGTCCTTGAATGCATAACAGGATTCTTAGACAGATTTATGGAACTAATGTTATCATAGTGAATAGGTATTTTATTTAAGAGAATTCCAAAGTCACTAAGTTGTTGCCTTAGCCATAGAGTTTGAGCTCAGCAACTTCCAGCTACTATGTATTCAGCCTTAGCTGTAGAAAGGGCAACACAGGCTTGTTTCTTGCAATGCCAAGAAATTAGACTTGATCCGAGCATATGACATGTTCCACTTGTGGTTTTCCTATCAATCTTGCAACCTGCAAAGTCTGAATCTGAAAAACCAGTTAAATTTAAGGAAACATTGCTTGGATACCATAGTCCAACATCTTTGGTTCCTTGCAAATACTTTAGGATTCTTTTGGCCGCATTGAAGTGTGATTCCTTTGGATCTGATTGATATCTGGCACATAAACATACAACAAACATAAAATCAGGCCTCCTAGCAGTTAAGTATAATAAAGAACCAATCAACCCCCTGTATTTTTATTGGTCAACTGATTTTCCTGCATGATCTTGATCCAATTGGCAGCTTGTTGAGATTGGCGTGCTGATTACTTTGCATTTGTCCATCTCAAACTTCCTAAGCAAGTCCTTGCAGTACTTAGCTTGATTTATGAAGATTCCATCCTTGAGTTTTTTAACTTCCAAGCTAAGAAAGTAATTCATTTCCCCCAACATTGACATCTCGAATTTTCTTTTCATTATTTCTACAAATGCTTCATACAACTCTTCATTTGTGGATCCAAAAATGATGTCATCTACATAGACTTGCACAAGTATAATGTCTTCTCTTTTCTTCTTTATGAACAAGGTTCTATCAGAGGTGCCTCGGTCATAACCTTGAGATAGCAGAAAATCACTTAGCCTTTCATACAATTGTCTAGGTGCCTGCTTAAGTCCATAGAGTGCCTTCATGAGCTTGAACATGTGCTCTGGATGTTTGTAGTCTTCAAATCCTGGAGGCTCAGAAACAAACACTTCTTCATTAATATATCCATTTGAGAATGCACTCTTTACATCCATTTGGAATAACTTGAATCCTTTTATGCTGGAAAATGCTAAGAGGAGTCTAACTACTTCTAGTCCTGCCACTAGTGTATAAGTCTCATTATAATATATTCTTTCTTCCTGGTTTTAGCCCTTAGCAACCAGCCTTGCCTTGTTCCTAGTGATAGCCCCATGTTCATCCATCTTATTTCTGTACACCCATTTAGTTCGTATGATGTTCATCTCAGATGTTCTTGGAACTAGAGACCAGATTGTTGAGCATGGGCGCTTTGATGTTTCAAATCCAAGATGAAGCTTGAAGCTGTGTTGCTTTTTGTTTGGGTTTAGATTAGAATGTTTAGAATTTATGTTAAGATCAATTCTTAATCCTTGCACAAAGCTTAACCAATTTGTTTTTAAGAAACAAATGTTTTTTTCCAAGCAAAGGGAAAACAACTGGTTGAATTATAGGTATAATCGGTTGTTTGTCACTTAGCTGGCTTAAAGGTTTTGAAACTGTTTTTGACTTGGTTATGTAACTTCCTAACCAATTCAAATGGTTAAATCGTAGTTTCAACCGACTAATTGTGTGTTTTCATAACATTATTTTGAAAACTTGTTTTGAATGTGATCAAGACTGTTTTAGCTCATTAATGTTGCCTTGAACGGCTAGATTTCAAGTGCTATAAATGTAGCATTTCTTTCAAAACAAAATAAAATTTTTTTACAAAATTTGAAATTGAGATTGAGATTTATTTTTGAAAGAACTTTCAAAAGAATTGCAACATTGTTGTTAAAGCTTTGAATTGGTACAAGATTTGATCATAGGGCTTCCTGTTTTGTATAATCTCAGGTGTTTTCTATCCCTTTGAAGGTTATTGTAAGTGTTCTTTCATTACAACTGTAAAGCGTGTGAAATCCTGCAAAGTCAGAGGGTGTTTTGACTTGAGGTGTGTGGTGTTGCAAACAGGGTGAGTGGGTCTTGTGGTTTTCAAGGTCACCTCTTTGTGGTGTGTTTGTGTAATATGGATTTGATTACTAGTGGAACTCATAGGTTGTTCTAAGAACTGGATAGCTCAAGGTTGAGTGAACCAGTATAAAACTGTTGTGTAAATATCTCTAACTCCTTATATATGTTTGTGTTAATTCTATTTCTGCTGCTGATATAAACAACCGATTAAAATGAAATTTCAATTGGTTAAAATTATGAAAATAGTTTATGTATCATTGCTTGATTGCTTTCCTTAATTGCTTATTTGTGATTGTTTGATAAAGGTTAATTCTTAATCATGTTTTGCAAAAATCTTTGACAAACAATTCATTCCCCCATCTTGTTTAAGCCATCAATTCTTACACAGACTTCATTGTATTCAAACTAATTTAGATCTTCCTACATAGATGCTATCCAATTGTTGTCTTGTAGAGCTTCCTCCAGATTTTTAGGCTCTACTTGTGAAACAAAAGCCATTGTCTCACAGAATTTGTTAAGATATTTCCTTATTCAGACTCCTTTTTCAATTTTTTCCAATCACATTGTCAAGTGTGAGATCCCTGAGAGTTTTCCACTCTTGAGGAAATTTTGCATTCAAAACAGGTTCTTTAACAACACATGTACCAGTTGTATCAAGATAGATTGATTCTTTTGAAGAATGGTTCTTAAATCATCTACTCCGAGTTCATCCAAAATAGATTTAGGCACTCGCCCTTTTCTTATGGCCATCACCTAACCTCATGTTATACGATGGTGTGGACTCAACTAGTAACCCCAATTGGCTAACCAACTTGGCAGATATGAAATTGTGGCTAGCCCCACTATCAATCAACACCAGCGCTAATTTTCCCTTCACTTCCCCTTGTAACTTCATGGTGTTGGGTTGTGTTAGTCCCTAACATAAATCGGTAAGTCCACCCTCCACGCCCTAAAAAGTTTGTAAGTCCACCCTCCTAGACCACGACTTTAGCTCTCGATTCTCCTTATCCCATTTGAGATCCTACAATATTTCTTTGATTTCTTTCAACTCCAACATGCCTTCCTTCAACCCCAAAATTTTCGTTCTCATTTCCGAATTCCATCTCCCCTGTTCATTTGACAAACTTCTTTGTTGTTGTCATCCTCTTTTCCATCTTTTCTTCCTCCCTCTTTGTTTTTCAGATTGGGCAGGTCAGACCAAATTGTTAGGTTCCCAAAAGAAAAACTAAGACTCCCTCACAAACACAACAAAAAGAAAGAAAACTTTGTTTCATTCAAGCACTATTCAGAATTCACAAAAGAATTAGAAAGGAGTATAACTCCTTTCACACAAGCTTGATCCTGTCAACTTTACACAACAAATCCGCTACCCCTCCTCACAGCAGGTTTGTCTTTATTTAAAGACCCCCTAACAACTAACTAACACCCTTTTTAAATTTTCTTCTACGAACCCTCCAATTACTATTCTTATTTTCCTGCCTAACAGATTCCCAGGTTATTACACGAGTACGGTTCTCGCCGGTTGACCTTCAGGTTGATTGGATAGGCAAGCTCCGCTTCTAGTTTTCCTCTTCTTGGTGCACTAGAACAACGCTCCGCTGAGACAGAGGGGGCTCTACCTGTTGATCACCCTCTGACGATCAAGTCAGTGAGAGTATACAAAATAATAATTAATTTCAATCTCTAGTACTCATAAACAACATACATTTACCGGGGGTCTCAAGCCCCTTTTATAGTTATTCCTCTAATTTCTTTCACTCACGAGAAAATAATTTCTACTGAAAGCATAAAATAATAACAAAAAACCACCTGCCCACATGCACCTTTCATGTTTTGGTGCTAACAACAGGAAAATATTTTGTCCACGGACACCTTTACTCACAATGCTAACAACAAAAGAGAATCTCATGCACCTTTATTCTCGGGTGCTATCTACTTATTTAACAACTTTATATATTTAACCAACAACTTTATGCATATATTTAACTAACATCTCTGTGCATATATTCACATATAGTCTATTCTAATAGCTTAATATATATCGACATATATATTTAACTAATCAACTTTATATTAATATATGACCAAACTTATTATTTTTTTTGTTTTAATTATTCTCCGTCGGGCTTACCAACGAAACTTGGACTGAGATCCCGAGCATTCCTGTCCAGTACAAGTACCATAAACACTCAAGAATCTTCCGCACATACAAGAGAATAGGACAATCGTTGCATTGGATGAGCATGAAGAAGGTTGTCACTGACTATGTCCATGCATGTGCGGTGTGCCAGCAAAATAAATATCAAGCTTATTCTTCACAAGGACGGCTTCAGCCACTTCCGATTTCGAAAGCGGTTTGGGAGGAGTTAAGTATGGATTTCATTATCAGACTTCCTAAATCATGTGGGAAGAACGCAATTTTGGTGGTTATAGATTTTCTAAGTAAGTATGGTCATTTTATTGCTCTTAAATACCCGTATTCAACTAGAACTATTGCAGAGGTATTTGTGAAAGAGATAGTGAGACTGTATGGTATTCCAAAGTCTATCGTAAGTGACAAAGATTCATCATTTATGTGTCTATTCTGGAAAGAATTATTTAAGTTGCATGGAACGATGCTGAAGATGAGCATGACATATCACCCTGAAATCGACGGTCAAACAGAAGTTTTGAATAGAACGCAGGAAACATATTTAAGGTGTTTTAGTTCAGAACATCTAAGGAGGGCATAGGATCAAATGTCCAATGTCGCCAACCGCCACACAAGACCATCTTCAATTGAAGTAGGGGATATAGTCTATTTAAAAATTCGGCCACATCGGCAACTATCGATGCCTAACCGACTGCATTCGAAGTTGGCAACCAAATACTATGGTCCTTTTCCATTTGTAGTTGCGGTGGGTTCAGTAGCCTTTAAACTTCAACTACCAGCCACAACTTGAATACATCTGATGGTCCATGTGTCTCAACTCAAGCTGGCAGTGGAGCCGCACGAAGTTGAACTTGAGTTGCCTAAAGAGTTACAAGGACCGATAGGAAATTGTTATCAACAGAGATCTTAGATTGATGTGAATTATCCGTCCAAGTAGCATACATTCCACAAATCTTAATACAGTGGAATGAGGGGGATATGGACATGATGACATGGGAGGATGTGAAGATCATCTAGGAACAGTTTCTAGAATTTAACCTTGAGGACAAGGTTGCTTTGTCTGAGGATAGTAATGTTAGGACACAAAATAAGGAAAGGACTTGGAAAGTAGGTAGCGGTTAGTTGTTGAGCAGGGTTGGTCTTTAAATGAAGACCAATCGGGTTAGTGAAGGGGCAACTATTTTTTTTAATACAGTTTTGTAAACAGGGAAAGTCCTGTGAAAAAGAATAACCGTTTTCTTTGTGGATGTTTTGAATGTAAAGTGCAGTAGCAATAATTTATTCAGTAGTTTTTCTGTGTTCTTGGCTTATCTCTGGGTGCGTTTTCTTGGTTTGTAACATAATCATTGTAGGCATTTTAGACATTCCTTGACCTTGCTGATACATTATACATCTACCTCGGGTAGCAGTTTCTTTTTCATTCTGGTCAAATTTCTTTATCCTGACTAGAAGTTCAATAAGTGGTAGAAATATCATCAGCGTTAGGGCTATGGTCAAGTTGGGACAGCTTCAGAGTGAACAGTTGTCTGATCCAATTAATTGAGACCAGAACATGTGAGATGGATTTTATGAGTTTCTTCAGCTAACCTGACCAGAACATGTTAGCTTGGATTTGGTTTTATGAATTTACTTTTTCAAATATTTTGTACAGAAATAAAATATTTTTTTAAAAGTGTAAATTATATTATTTATTATTTATCTTTTAAAAAAAATATAATCTTAAAAAAAGTAATAATAAATTTTAAAGAATATGAAAATAAAAAATAATGAAATTGGTTGATCAATTGGTTTCCAAATATTCAAATCCAAGACCATAGCCTCGTTAGATTGGAGAATGAGTAGCTACATTATAACAAATGAGTTGTGCCTTGAAAGTTGAACCGGGAAATATGTTATTTGTCTGTTAACTTCTTTATCAACTACTTTTTAACCATTTCTTATTTGCTTAATGTTGGAAAATTTCCCCTTCCCATTTTGTTAATCATCTGTAGTAAATTGCACCATTTCTTCATATATTTCTTAAAGCTGCGCTGCCTCATAATATACTTGTTCATCAGCCACCTGCAAGATTAAACAATTTAATAACCTTTATTTCTCTGACTAGTGTCCTTTAATCTACGGTGTTAGAATTTCGACTTCATCCTAATTCAATTTTATAAATTGGCTTAAAGTTATGGACACAAACCCATGGTAAATACGGATTTGATATATAATTTGGTACTAGTTGATTTATTCCCATTCAACATTCGTAATTTCCCATTCAATATTCATAGAAATAAGAAACTTTTTGTCGATATTACTTTTTTTCCGAAAGATTAAAATGTAAAAAGTACCCTAGGTTAAGTTGGTACGTACCAATATTACCTGCGGATGCTTTTTGTGTCTTTTGATCTTGTGTGTCCTAATTCCCAAATTATTTGGAAAATTTCTTCCAGCACCGTCATAAAACCACTATAATTTCTTCCTGCATTTTCATAATTCTGTAAATCCCAAAAGTATCCTTTTTAAAATGGATTGAGGATATAGTTGTTGGAGTTTAATGAAATTGTTTGTGGTGTTTTTTGGCTTGGTGGTTCATTAGAGTGGTGGCAGTGAGAAGTGGTTGATGATGGTGGTAGTTTGTTGTGTTTTGTTTGTGGGTTAGTGTTTCATGCTTTTCTTTCTCAATTAATTCTGAATTGTGAAATCTAAAGATCTTTCACGTTACAAAATATGAAATAAAAATTTGGTTTTTATACATTTGAGATTATGTACAAAATTATATTCTAGATTTTACAATTTGCATATAATTTTATGTTTTGGATTGCATATTTTGAAAGACTTTTTTAAATTTGGAAATGTTATGTATTCTACAATTTATAATATAACTTTATGTTTCAAATTGCATTATTCCAATAATTTTTTTAGATTTGTGAATACCTTTCGAATTGTATAATTCAAAATATGTTTACAAAAAACACATAAAAAAATTGTATAATCTGAAAGGTATTTTAAGATCCAGAATTACCTTCTAGATTGTATAATCCACAGTGTGGTTTACTAGATAGTATAATTCAGAAAGTGTTTTTTTTAAATCTAGAATAGAAATTTGGAAATTGTTCTCGTTGGTTGACTCGAACGGCAGTCACTGGCCCGCCTATCTCCGCCTGAGAATCGAAATTCCTTGGTTGAAGAATCTCTCACCTGCAAAGACAAAGGACGCCTTGACGGTTGTGTGCACTCCGACGTTCAAGTCAGTACTGGGACAAAAAAACAATAAGTGTATAAAGCAGTTTCAGTCTTAGAAACCGTGTACCTTGCTAGGGTTCTTAGTCCCCTTTATATAGGTTGAAACTATGGTTTACCTTTGTTCTGTTACCCATGTTTAGGGTTCCTTGGAGAACGTCCATGCGCCGCTATTACACAATCTTAGCATAATTGCACATAGGATAAATAGTATGGAGACAACTGCAACTTGTTGAAGGTCGACCAGAACATCACATCGATCGAGCTTTCTTAGTCTATGAGGACGCGATGCACCCTTCTTCCTGCTGTGACTAACGAAATTACCATCGGGTCATTGTCGTGGGGTATGACATCTTGGTGGTCGGCCTTGGTGAAGACGAGGTCGACATCGGGGGTCTGATCTACCTCCTATATCTCTACTACCATCACTTATCGCGCGTACTTCTTTCGCTGTGAGGCGATGCATCCTCCTCCTGAAAACCCTCCAGAGATCGTGTTGATCTCCCATGAATGGGCACCTCGTGCCCCTGATCTGCCCCGACGGTCCCCGAACATCTTCTAGGGCAATATGAATTTTGGAACTTTGGTGCGTCTGATTTGTTTGGAAAGTGGGTGGCGACTATGGGGTTGGATTGTATGTGGACCATGAGACTGCCCTTCTCGTTCATGACCTTTGAGTCATTGTTGCAAGGATGTGTTTTGCTCCCTTAGGAGGGACATTTCCTTTGCATGACGTCATTGGTTTTCTTCATTGCGTAGTTGATCCGCAACACTTTTTTGACGTAGTTCCTCCATTTGTGCCTAAAAGGCTCAAATCATGGTTGTTTGTCCATCTGTCATGCGGTCAGCGTTGTTTCTTGTTGAGACCATGGTTGCTTATTTTTGTTGTCGAAGATCAAGTTGTTACCTCGACCACACGGTGGAACCAATTGTACCTGTATAGAGGGAGGGGGGGACCCAGGTAACATAATTTGGTGACGTGTTCGTGTCTGTTGGTTGTCTGCTGGGTATCTTTAAACTTCCTTCCTTGCTGTTGAACTCTTACAACCTTGTAGAGGTTTTACTTATAGTGCTAGTTATGGGCTTTCTCCATGATGGGTAACTATCAATTATTAACTGATACATCGTGATCCCTGATTAATAGGGAGGTATGTTGATTAAGGAATATCTGCAACGTCTTACAGTTAATCAGTATTTAACTGATGTTGCGAAGATGTTTCCCACATATTTCGGATATGATTATAGCACATTAAATGTTGTTCTAACTGTGATTACTCTTATTTAATGCGTGACTCGAAGTGTTCTTTCACTCGGTCGATCCTCGTGTCCGAAACAGACTCTTCCAATACCGACCGGTACAACAATCCAATCATTTTCTTATATTTCATGTTGTTTTGCAATTCATCATAGTCACATTTTAAAATTTATTAACTATAAACAATTGTAAACCATGTTGAAAAATGAAAACTGCTATGATTAAAGAAAAATATTTAGAAACCCAATAAAACAAAAAATAACAATATTATGTAGCAAGTCAAATAAGAAAAACAATGTATTTTTATTTATTATCTCTGATAACAATTACCTT
>Ga0123341_1005475_pt1 | contig 11326 bp, 9 predicted proteins | sample Turbeapinknodule_FD_89959 | JGI IMG/M metagenome (GOLD analysis project Ga0123341, IMG submission 89959) | Root nodule microbial communities of legume samples collected from Mexico - Turtle bean Mexico pink nodule | ecosystem: Host-associated > Plants > Roots > Nodule | place: Mexico: Nepantla... | reverse complement strand
CAAATAGTCTTTGCTCCTTCTCTTCATTTCCTTTCAGCTTTTATCTTCTGGCTAACTATTTTATTTTATTTTCAAAGTTTCTATTTTAATGTTAAATTTTAGAATAAATGTATTAATTTTTTTAATTATATAAATCTAATCATGTTCTTAAACCATTAAGTGCACTTTATTTAATACATTTTTTTAAATATTGAGAAATTTGTTAAAAGATCTTATAAAATATTAAAGCATCCAAAAGTGTGAATCACGCTAATAAAAGAGGATGATATATTTAAACAAAACAACTTGAAACTTAAGTAAATGTAGACTTTATCCAATTACACCAGATTTTTGGATTTTTTTTTTTATAAAAATACGTTGGAAATATATTTCTGCCTATTTTTTGGGGTGTTCTCTTCAAGTAAATTCTTTCATGGATTTAATTTGTTTTTGCGAAATTTCAAATCCGCTGGAATTTTTTTTATAAATTTGTTACTATTTGTTCATATTTTAAGAATCTATTATATTCTATAGGAAATTTTTCTTAAATTTTTGTTTTGAAATTTTCAATAATATTTCTATTTAATTTATAATAGTACCCTCACTAAGTGCAACAACAACAAAATCACGGAACAGTTTACCTTGAGTATTTTCTAATTTTATTTTTTAAATAAAAAAAAATATGTTTGATTGAATATTAGAACTTATTATTGGAATCTAATTTCTTTTATAACAGATTTAACTATCTTTTGAATTTTTGTTTACAAAATTCTTATAAAATATAAAATCCAACACTTTATGATTTTGATTAAGTATTAAAAAAATTAAGTATAACTATATGTATATTTGTATGGACAAAGAGGGACCTAAATAATACCTGTGATTAGGTGCACAATTGTTGACGTGTTGGTGATCTTCAAATTTCTTCAAGTCTTCTTCCTTTAGGGTTAATGCTCGGACGGTCGGAGGGGTACCTGCAATTACACTATGACGCTCAAGTTAGTGCTATGATTTAAGTGTATTCTAGTAGAATGTGAAAAATGTACCTTACACCTCGACAAATGATTTTATTTATAGTGTTAGTCATGAGCCTTTTTCATGAGGGGCCATATATCAGGTTATTGACTGAAATGTATCGTGATCTCGGATTAATATGAAGTTATATTGGTATATAGATATATTGGAATATTTAGAAAATATTTGTAACATCTTTCAGTTAATCAGTATTTAGTTGATTTGTCAGAGATATTTCCCGCATATTTCGGGATATGAATGTGACTTGTAAGTGCTATTGTAATTGTCGTTACTCTTATTGATTGCGTAACTTGAGGTGTTTTTTGATTTGGTCGGTCGGTCACCAGGCCCAAGACTGACTCGTCCGGTACAATATGGTTTATATTCTATCAATAAGATAATAGCTTTATGAAAATAACAAATTATGTAAGACGACAGTTGTTTTGTCTTACCGATAATATAACATTGTATTATTTCTCATTACGTTTGATAAGGCAGAAAGAAGTTCAAATGAAATGTGCATAAAATATCATAACGATATGCACATAGACTTATTTTTATTTATAAATAAAAATATTGTTATGGCTTAATTATAGTTTTAAGTAAAACATAAGATAGAAACTACAGTAAAACCATAGATCGTCTAATGGTTAGAACAATATGAACTTCTATTATTCTAAAATTCATGTGTTGAACAAGGTTACTTTGATGATTTTAAAATCCAACTTTGAGGACTTGAAGAATCTGTTGTTGTGTGTAGTTAGGTAGATTTTGAGTTGTTAATTTGCACTTAGTTATGATCCAAGTTCATATGATTTGAAATCTCTTTTGAAAGTTTTGTTTTTCAAATTTGTGTTAAATTTAGTTAGTTATTTCGTGTTTTAAATCAATTAAAAAAACTTTTGTTCAAAGTTTGATGACTACAACAAGTTTTTCAACAGGTTGATTTATACCACCAATTGAATTACACTTAAGATTTTAAAAATAATTTGTTTTCTTTCATCTTTTATGTAAAACAAAAGCAGTCAATTATTTCGATAAATGAACTGACTTTTTATGTTATGATTTTCAATCTATTTTTAAATGCTTTTAACAATTTTCATTTAATGATCAAACAGTTTTAACCACTTTTTAAAGTCTATATAAAGACTAGTGAATGATCATTTCAAAAAGAAGAAGAAAGTTTTGCTAAAAATGTGTTCAAGAAAAGATCAAAAAGCTTTTAATCATTCTTGGAGTCTCAAATCAGTGCTTTTGTGTGAAGTAAGAATCTGGGTTTTCATTTCTATTGTTCTACAACTTTGTAAAGCCAAATTTACTCTAATTATTTCTTTCAATTTTGTATTGTGTTGTAAAACAGTTTCAGATAGTGTTTCTGGAAACTATGGTTTTGTTGAGAGTGTTGTGTGTTATTGAGGGGTTCAAGATCAACAACACTCTTGAATGTGGTTTGTAAGAAATTTGTCTAATAATGTTAGAGAAAAGTATAACACTCATGTTTTGAATAATTGCTAATAACAATAAAGTATAAAATATGATCATGCTTCATCTGTAAGACAAAAATCTTTATTCAATAATATATCATGTAAGACGCATGTCTTTTGACTATTGCAACACGGTGTTGTCTCTTTTTCGTTTGATAAGTAATGTATTTTCTCAGACAATACACACATAAACTTAAAGGGAGGGTTGAATGGAGCCTTAGACTTTTTTCACAGCGGATACAAAAATTAAACTGTCTAGTAAACCATCTACCTGATCGTCAAACAAATCGTCCAATAGAAACATTTTTGTAAGACCTATAATAGATCGTCCTACAATAAGAATCAAAGTATGAGTAATAACAAAAGTAAAGAGAGTCCAACACACAAGAATTTATCCTAGTTCACCCAAATCTACACTACATCCAATCCCCTCAAGCAACTAGTTAATAACTTCCATTAACCAACACACTTAGTTATAACAAGTAGTCTCACCACTATATGTTATAACGAGTATTTGTACTTCTCCAAGTTATACCTTTTAAGCCTACTTGTGATATTAAGCAACTCTTGTATTTTTAGCAACATCACTAATATAACTTTTGCTGCTTGGTTTGTCTTGTTTTCGTTCTTCACCTTCAATCCATTTTTTGGATATGTATCTCTTTGATAAAACAAAATTTTAGTAGATTTATGATTCAAAAGATTTGATTTAACTATTATAATAAAAAAAATATGTTACTCGTTCAACACGCTCATCAAATTGTGTAGCATGAACAAAAATAGTAGACGCTCAAAGGGTCCACTATATACTAGGTCTACTATATACTACAACTTCCACTTAAGCACTATTAGATTATTTAAATCACAGATAAAGTATAAATCATCTAGTATCTTAACATATCGTCTATAGGGTCTTAGACTGCTCAGGATCTCAACAAATGAAACGCATGTTATATAGACTAGATTTAGCTTCTTCTTTTTTTAGTTTTTGTTATCATCAAAACATAAGAACATAAACTCCACATATGATATTCTTGTATTGTTGTCATCGGATTGTCCATATGGTTCATAGACCCTCTAAGGGCTTATTGGACAATCTAGGCAAACTGTCTAGATCATCTAAATTGTCCATGGTCTAAACATAAATATGTTATGTGTCTTTTGGCTAGATGAAACACTTGTGTATGTCAAAGCACTTGTATCTGTCGAGATCTGATGCTTATAAAATTATATTTTATACTTTATTGTAAAGCACTCAATCAAAATCAGAAGGAGGTATGATGAATTTTGCTCTATCACATATACATTATATTATTGGTTATTCCATTTGAAAAGACATGTGAAAGTGTTTTATATTTTACTATAAAGTAGTAAATATAGTATTCAAAATCAAAATGGGGTGCATTGAATTTTACTCTGACACTCATGCATAATATATTGGTTATCCTTTCAAAAAGATTAGTAAAAAGTGTTTTATAAAACCATTAGACGATGCTTCTTGCATTTGATAAAGTCTTTTTTTATGGAGTTCTCCCCCTCCTTCCTTAAGTTCTTCAGTTGTAGATGGTTTGAATGATTGGAGAAGACATCACAGTTAAAGAATTGAATAGAAATGGGTAAGAAAATGAATGAGTTTGTGTTTGGAGAATTGTGCTAGGAAGGAGGTTAAGCCAACCTTCTAGCTTTTTCTAAGGGTTTTACACTTAGAGAGTGAGAGCAAAAGAAAAAGAAGACTTGAGATAAATTATGAAAACCATTTGGGTAGAAATTCATTACTCAATTCAAGTCTTATTTTTACAATAGAAGAGTTCTTTATTTAAAAAGCCAAAAGTGACTAATGGAACTTAAAAACTCTCATTCATGGAGTGATATGTGGCACCTAAAAACTCTTCATTCACGAGTAGCCATGTGGCAATCCATGCACCTCAAAGCATTCAAGATATAGGTGTCCATGTGACGCCTATATGGATGCCAAGTAAATTTTCTTTCAAGCTCTTCACTTCTAATCTAAAAATTAGACCAAATACAAAGCCCAAAAAGTTTAATACAAAATTTTAAAGACTGAATTACAAAATCATAATTACTCTACACAAATTTACAAGATTTTAGAAAAAGAACCTTATAATAAAGAATCTTCTATTCAACACTTCTTCTCTTTGAATCTAATGATTTAGATGATTGGAATGGTCTTCCATCAATTTTTCTTTATATGTATATCTTGTGTGTGTTTCACTTTGCGAGCTTTTAAATATTTTTAACAATTTTTTTATAAATTCTTTATAAAATAATTATTTTTTTCTTTTCTAGGTTAAATATTAAAGTATAATAATTTTTTAACATTTTTTCATTCATAATATATTATTATAATTGTACTGACCAGTGTTCGGTAATATTTTTGTATGCGTAGGTCCAAAGCGCGTGGCAGAAACATTACGCAAAAGTAATTTTATATATGCACCTGCTTATATATATGTTTAGGGCGATGAACATAATATTGTTATTTTGCATGTTTGTTGTGAGTATGTGACAATATTTTGCATGTTTTTGTTTCATATCTGTTACACATGATTAGGGAGATGCATTGGTAACAGAAAGTGGAACTGCGGATGACACCGGAAGATCATTGATGCCCCTATTAGAGATAAAAAAAAATTAACGTGCTTAGTATATTTTCAGTTAAAAATTCCTTATTATATTTTAGTCCATAACAAGTTTCTTCATAAGAATTTTTTAAAAAAGAAAAAAATATAAAAAGGATAAATTTTTCTGTGAGTACTTATTATTATATACATAAATTAATTTGTAAAAACAGCTTCATATAGTTTCTCCTTCAATTTCATCTTTTATATTTTTCTCTTTGAAACTCTTATGGAGAAAGTCACCAAAAGAATACCTTAAATATATTACATCTCATTTTTAATTCCTGCAAATACATCATGTACACTTTGATAACAATTATCATAACTTGAAATTGACATAACCAAAAGTAAATATAATTTTTATTTCGTATGAAACAGTAATATTATAAAGATATATCCTCACTATTACTAAGTATTTAATTTTTTAAATGGGAAAAGAAAGATAATGAATGGTATAGCACCTGATAATTCTAAAGCATAGATATACTTTGTTGTGTTTAAAATGGCATAAAATTGTAATGAAAAAGTAAGCCCACGAAGTCACAAAATTTCAAGTGGGCATGCATGCATGCAGCATTCTCTCAAATCATCCTCCTAAAAGACTGCCTCCTCAATTCTTCCACTGTCAATTGCCTCAACACTCTTCTCAGAAAGGGTTGTGACAGTGAAGAAAAATATCAATATGTTGAATCTAAATCCCTGACTATACCTAGAGAAATCAATTTCGGTTCAACAAACCCTTCATCAAGAAGATACCCAAGCAACCAACTGCCACCACTGCCATAACAGAAGTTCCCATGGAATCTGATGCTGTATCTATGCTTCTCCGGTTAGTTCTTGTTTGCTGAGACTTCTCCCCTGAGTTCCCTCTGAGAAGATTATTCAGATTGTCCAATTGATGCATGATCTGACGCTGACTGCGTGCAATGCTTGATATCTGATGATGACACAATAGTCAAGAATATCAAAAAGAGTCTATGCAACATTAGTCATACATAACTTGGTGATTCAGATAGTTTATCATTTTACATGATTGCACTAAAGGTCATACATTTCTTGTTCATGTACCAAAAAAAGCTAAGAAAATCAAAACCAGAACACTGGGGCACATTTGAAAGAATATATTTGCATCCCTTCAAAACCATTACAGGATCATTTCTAAAAGCTGTTGCAGTTTTGCATATGCCAAGAAAGAGAAAATTCTGACAGTTTCACTATCCTAAGTTAAATCAGAACCATTGTTTCTAGAGCTTAGACACCACACCACTATCAACTTGTATCCATAAAACATGCAGAATTGTTATTTTGTAAATCATGACTTTCATTACTAGCCAATTTCACCTTGCAACATTCAATGGATCCATAAAAGTAAATCACATTTCCTTGTTGACACTCACCCATCTTTAATCTATCATAACTTGCCAACATTAGGATAAGCACAGAACAAAATAATAAATTTAACTAAATGAGAGAGAAACTTCTTCAGTTATTGTTAAATATACACATCATGCATTTTTTTTATTACATATATTGCTGGATGTGTTTTTATTACATGTAAACATGGAAATATTCTGTTATTAGAGATTACGGATTTCATTGATTCCTTATATGACTTTAAATAAACAGCAAAAATGTAGGCATTAGACACATTCAGTAAATCCTTTTTATATGGTATTGGTGCTTTAGGTTTATTCACAATCCTCTGCCACAGTGGGTTTCTGTTCGGTTGAAGTACCCATGCCACAGTGTGCTTCCTTTGACCACCACCAACTCTTTTTCTCTAGTGTGCCTACATGATCAAAACCACCATCCTCCGACAACCACCACACCATGGCACACACTTTTCTCCTATGTGTGTGGCTCACCTGCCAACACCAAATCTGAGTGTGAGTGATGTGGACATCAAAGCCCAAGGACATGATGAGAAGGATCAAAACCAAGACCCAATACAAGATTTTAGGTGGACCCATGACTAGAGGAAGCTTAGAAAGGTCCAAGAGACTACAGCAGAAGGTGGTTCATCTATCGCAGGTATAAATTGTGGAAGGCTCAATACAATAAGAAGACTAGGTTGATTGCATGTACAACATGCTTGTAGAGCTAAATTAAAATTGTTTAAAAAATTGATTAAAGTTAGGCTTTGAACCCGAAATAACAAGTTTAGAATGTGTTCACTTGACCACTAGTTCAAATCAACTCTATTTGTGGTATAGGGATTTTATTTTTTTCTTTTATTACTTACAAACGAGGCAAAACTCTGAAACTAAAGCTGTATTAAAACATTTTGGAATAAGAAACTCTGAAACTAAAGTTGTATTAAAACATTTTGGAATAAGAGAGAGGATGATTTTTTTGACAAAAGTGAGAATATTTCTCTACTAGGGTTCTTCCTTGTTTTGTGTGATCTTATCATGAATTCACTTATTCTTGTGACAATCATTCTTAGGCTTATCAAACTTTGTTAATGGTGCATTCCTTTATTAAGGTTTTTCCGTTGTTATGTTTCCAATTCCTAATTCCTTGTTTTAATTGATTCCAATCCCTAACCCTAAATTCCCAAGTTTTGGTCAGTTCTATTTTGAATCTTATCAGTGAGCCTTTTTATGTCACAACCCACACTTCATCAACCCCTTTTTATGCCTCAATTTTCCTTGATTCATCGTGGCCTCTCGGTTCATTCTTTGGACTTCTACAGTCACATTTACCAGGACAGAGACAGACAATTGTCACTTGAGGCTACAAATGTCCAATTATGGTTAAAAGCCCAAGGTTATGCCACTCACATGACAATTCAAGCCAGGGATCAAGCTTGATGGAAGCAAATGAACACAAATTTATGCAATGTTATCTATGGTGCTCAAACTCAACTGCACTACCTGTTAGATTTCATCTTTGAACCAATTGGCATTAAGCGAAATAGTCCAATAGATATATAAGTCACACTTTAATAGGTGAGGGAGCGATACCCACCTCCACATATGTTTGCCAAACCAGGCAACCTACCAAAATAGGAAATTTTCAAGATGAGCTTCGCTACCATATCAGATTTGTTGATATATTTTAGGAAGTTTTAGATTTTATTCTTATTAGTTTTAATTTTGTATTTATTTTGATTCTGTATATTTTGTTGTATTTTGCTTTTATTTATAGCATAACAGTCCACAACCTAAGGAATTCTTATTTATTAGAGTAGGCATTATTTATTTCTGAAAACACCCAACTCATCTATAATAAGAAAGAATTTATTCTCTTTCAAACTTGAGATGCTATCAGAGCTCATGATCCTTGGGAACCTCTGATCATGTTAAATTAATTGCAACCTTAATTTCTGTGTAAACTTAATTGCAGCCTTCATGCAGCACAGTCTCTGATCAGTGTATGTGTTTCGGCCTATCACAGCCTTCACTGCTGCAACAGATCCAGGTGTTTATCAATTTCTTTGTGATGGCTGAAAACGAAAATGGAGACAAGCCCCACAATGCAGGAGAATTGCAGAATGTTCATTCAGCCTATCGGTTGAATAGAAAAATCATCTCAAGTGGTCTCTACTCATTAAGAACATCTTGAAGGGAAAAGGAAAGGCTAGCCATTTAAGTGATGAAGTTCTTGCTGTTGATTATCCTTCTTTCACTCTATGATAATGGCATGGTCATGGAATTCAATGGTTCCAGAAATCAGTGACACACCTATGTTTATTAATTCAGCCAAAGCAATGTGGATTGCAATAGAACAAACCTATTCTAAGGCTTGCACAGATATATGATGTAAAGGTAAAAACCAGGGATGGAAAGTAAGGTACCAAAACTGTCACTGAGTATGCTAATCAGCTTGAAACTTTGAGGATGGAATCGGATCACTACAAGGTCATTAAGGCCAAATGTTGAGGATAGTTAGAAGTTGAAACTTTTGATGCCGCTGAACTACAACAAAAAAATACTAGAACAATCAGAGATTAAACCCCAAGAGTTAATACCTAGAACAAAAACTTGAGAACACTTAACCCTCCAACTACCCTTTTTCCAAGTTCGCTCACTATTCTAACACTGATGACTTTTTCAGTGACACAAGGCCAAAACTGCCGGACACCAATATATATAGTTGTCCAAATGTGGCCTGGGACACTATCCATGCACGACATTTCCAAATGCAGATCTGCCACCTTTGCTAGAACGTATAATGATGTCCACCTTCTGGCCAATCATCATTAGCTCGCCAAAGCACAACCTCAATTGATGCAGCTCCATTGTACTTTGTTTCGATCTGAGTTTTTCTCTCCTATGATTATTTTATTATTAGTCTTTTTCCAAATTTCATAAGAAAAATGTCTCCCATCGAGAAAATGGATATATCTAACTATTCAAGTTGAGCTTCCAAACTCAGGTTATGGTTAGTGGTTTGGGCTACAAATCGCATCTCACAACTATGGTTGAATCCATTCCTATAGAAAAATACAAAAAATTGATAAAGATTGATGCTGAATTGTGTAGTGTTATTAAATCCATTATCCACACCTCACTCAAACTTATGCTTCATTCCCATGAGACATGTGCATCAGTTTGGAGTGAGGTTTGTGTCCTTTATACGAATGATACAGTATTTGTACGGCATGTTGACACTTAGTGCTCTAGGGTGCTATGTCTACTCATCTTGGGCGGATTCATGTTGCCTTACATGATTTTGATGAGCTCCTTAATCCATCAACATATAAAATTGAACTTGAGAACCACAATCTGTTTTTAATGACCCTAGCCTTGTATGCCTTGCCACAAGAGTATGTTGTTCAGATTTCTACCTTGTCAATATAGACTGCCTTGTTTGAAAGGTAAAAAAACTGCATATGCATCATAGAGTAATAGTTCTAAACGCTTTTGCATGGGCAATTCTAAAGCACATCCAAAATGCAAACATTGACACCACATTGGACACACCATTGATAAGGATTGGAAGCTACATGGGAAACCCCCTCATTCACCAAATATTGCCCAGTATTGGACATGCATGTTGCTCCTACATTATCAGGTTATCTTCCACGTATGACACTGGAAAGTCTTTATGAAATGACATGAGACTCATGAATATACTAATAGCACTTCCTTGATAGCACACATTGGTAATTCACATGGTTGTCTATCTCAATCTCCTTCGCTTAGTTTTTGGGTCATTGACTATGATACAACTCATCATGCATCTTATTGTCGTTTTCATGCAAACAAGTCCTTAAAATTTTCCCACCATGCATCTAAGTCCTTCCATTAGTGAGACTCTTAACAAAAGTTCAAATTAGAATGACACATTTCTCATTCTTACATGGCTCTTATGTGCTAGTCACAGTGGAATGAGAATTACAGGCATGTAAATAGATCCTTAATTCATTGTTACATCTATGTCCTTTTGTTACTTTTGAAATCTTTTCAAAAACTCACTTGTAAACTCAAAAGTCTTCATCACTCTTTGTCTCTCCCCATTGCCATACAAATCATTATGTTTCAAAATAAAGGTTCTAAGTTTAAGACACTACTTTTGTTGGGGTTAATAGGTGTTGCAAAGAGTTGTTTCTGAGTTTCATTAACAAGGACTAACTTATAACTCAATTCAATTGATTTTCTTTCACTATGAGAGAAAGTGTTTGTTTGCGTGCCACTTCAACAATCATTTTACTATTACTATAAGCTGAGGTTTGCATTGACTCATATTATAATTTGATGATATATATCTAGTTGATGTGGAATCTCCAATCATGGAAAAGAAAAAAGCAAAATGTTGTGGTAGAAACAAGTGCAAAAGCAAAATACAAGGCAATGACAATAATCAACTGCGAGTTCATAAAGCTAAAGCAACTCCTCAAATAGCTTAAATTTGGAGAAAATTCCTAAATTCACCTTATATGTGTCTACAATGCAACATTACACATTGCCTGTAATATTGTCTTCCATGAGATGACCAAACATATTGATGTAAATTATCATTTCATAAGAGAAAAGTTGGAATCTAGAGACATCACAACTAAATTTGTCAACTTTAACAAACAATTGGCCGACATATGCACCATGCTTTTGGAAGGACAAGGATCAAACATATTTAAAGCAAGCTAAGCACAAACGAATTATATACTCCAAATTGAGGGAGGTGTTATAATTATAGATATAAGGCTCAAATCTTTTATAATCAAGAATATCTAGATTATATATATATATATATATATATATATAT
>Ga0123341_1005474_pt1 | contig 11327 bp, 8 predicted proteins | sample Turbeapinknodule_FD_89959 | JGI IMG/M metagenome (GOLD analysis project Ga0123341, IMG submission 89959) | Root nodule microbial communities of legume samples collected from Mexico - Turtle bean Mexico pink nodule | ecosystem: Host-associated > Plants > Roots > Nodule | place: Mexico: Nepantla... | reverse complement strand
GGGTAACTTAGTCGAATAGCTTGAAGAGTAGAGGTGACGCTCAAGTAGAAGGGGGCTCCAAATGGTGACACGTGTACAGCTGGATGCGAGCCACGTGTCCAGAGGTGTAACCGTCAGGAGAGAAAAAGTGCTCAGGTATATAGGGAACTCTAACGAACTTCTGAGGTACGCGCGTTTAGAACACTTCTTTACGTTTTCCAGAACTCTTGAGTACGCTGAGAGAATTCTTGCACGGTTCCTTGAGTTGAGATTTTCTCTCCTAGTATTTGGTGATTCCGTCACTGACTTGAGCGTCGGAGCGCGATCGACCGCAGGGGCACCACTCTGTCTTTTTCAGGTTCTTGCGGAGAATCGAGGTGTGAAGGACGGAAGCTAACGTGGTGCGAAGCCGATCCAGAAGGAGAAACCTTTGACGTGGCAAGGCTCTTGCACTCAGGTCAACCGGCAGGATCATTAATTATTACATGTTAGTTACATATTAGTTAATAGTTGTTGAGAATTATATTTTTGTCATATATTAATATAAGATTATTAGCAGAATATGTTTTTTTAACCTAACATATAAGTGTGTGTGGTTGTTAAAATACGTAAATACATGCATACAGTGGTTGGTTGAAAAGATAAAATTGTTAAGTAAGAGAATCACTCTGAGTAAGGGTGCCCACGTAAAACATTATATTTTCTTGCAGTTAGCACCTGAAGTGGTGCCTCGTTAACAAGTGATTTTCGGTTATGCTTTCAGTAGAGATAAGATTCTCATTAGTGAAAGCTATTACAAGAGTAGTTATAAAATGAGCTTGAGTCGCCCGGTAAAGGTACATTGTTTCTAAGAATGAAACTGAATACTTCTTTAATTTTTAGTAAGCTCTTAGTGACTTAATCGTCGGAGTGTGATCAACAGGTAGAGTGCCCTTTGTTTCAACGAAGCCACGTTCCAGTGCAACAAGACATAGAACAGATTCCCGAGGAGACAGACCGAAGCTAGAGCTGGTCACCAGAATCAATCGGCTATGAAGTCAACTGGCGAGAACAGATTCGTTTGTGAAAATCCTCTTAGTAGATGAGAACCCCCAGAAGGTTTTTGAATATCATCCTTAAAATTCTTTATCAAAGATGTCAAGTATTTAGAATGATTTGGTAATGAAAAAATAAGGAAGAAGAACACCTTGGAGATGTAGTTTGTATTTTTGTACTGGTCAACATGATTGTTTTTACTACGTGAGGTGAGGTACTGATACTCGTTTTATCTTTTCTTTCTTTATTTTTTTAATTTTCTCTTTTTGTTTTCATTTTTATTTGATCCTCATTAACCTCTTTCGAAGAGAGAGATTTTAACATAATTTTGTGCCCTTGGAAGTGGAAAGAAATTTTATTGGTATGGCCATCATGTAAAAAATTTCTATCATATTGCCAAGACCTTCCCAAAAACACATGTGTGACTTCCATTGGCACAACATCATATAAAAATTCATCTTTATATTTTCCAATGGAAAATGTTATGAGGACTTGTTTATTAACCATTATTTCACCCTCTTCACTAAGCCATTGTAATTTATAGGGCTTTGTATGAGAGATAGTGGGTAATCTAAGCTTCTCCACTACTCTTGTACTTGCCACATTACCACAACTACCCCCATCTATGGTCTTGGAACATAAGTTGTTGTTCATAAGGCAGTGGGTGTGGAAAATATTTTCTCTTTGGGTTTCATCAAAAGGTTTTTGAATAGTACCCAACATTCGTTTTACCATCAATAAGTCACCTTCACAAGGCATCTCACACTCGTCCTCACTTGGCGTTTTTTAAGAGGAAGGGGAAATAGCTCTAGATGCTTGGGAACTATGATCACTCATGACTATCCGCCCTTTAACCATCATTATTCTTTTACTTGGGCAATTAGCAGTAATGTGCCCAAAACCTAGACATTTAAAGCATTTTTTACTTAAGGTTTTGTTGGGTGATTTAGGAGTAAAAGTATAAGGTTTATATTTACAATTTTTATGATGTGGGGTGTTTTCTTTTGAGAAACTGGAAGGAGAGTCTTGGTTTTGAATTTTTTGTTTGTCCTTCCAAGAGGATTTGTAACAGCCATCATTATGAGTATTTTTAAAAGAATTTCTCTTCAAAACTTGTGATTCAACCTTGATGGCTAAGTGAACCAATTTTTCCAAAGAAGTATACTCATATAATTCTACAACATCTTGTATTTCTCGCCGTAATCCACTCACAAATCTAAGACTCTTTGACTCTTCACTTTCATGCATATTAATTTTAGTCAAAGTTACTTCTAAATCTTTGAAATACTCGTCTACACTCCTAGATCCTTGATGAAGTCGTTTGAGCTTCAATAAGAGTTCCTTCCTATAGTGAGTAGGAACAAAACGTGCGCGCATGCATAACTTTAAATCACTCCAAGAGATCACAATTGGTCTCTTGTTTAGCCCAATTTCCATTATAGTTTGATGCCACCATTGCATGGCATAATCCTCAAATTCTAGGGAAGCTCACTTAACCTTTTCGTCCTTTTTGACCTCATACACATTAAACATTTGTTCTACTTTAGCTTCCCATCCTAGATAAATGTTTGGGTCACTATCCCCACTAAAACTAGGTAACTTTATGAAAGGAATGAACATCTTTTGTTGATGGCGCCTGGCTTCAAAATTTTGCACTCTCCAATCTTCTTGACTTCCATAGTGCATGTAATGTCTTGTAGCTTTTCTAGTCTCCCATCTCCTTTCCCTGGCTTATATCTCTTGGGTGTCTTCAAGGCGTTGCATCCTTTCTACCAATTGTCTCATGCCTTCCTCCTTTTGAACCAAGCTCCTCTTGGCCTCTTCAAGTTCCACCAAAAGGTGTGTCTTTTGAGGAAAGAGTGGTTTGGAAGATTCCCTTGAGGATAAATGATGCATATTTGCGTATAATAAAAACTAAACAATTAGTTTTAAACAACAAATAAGGCACCCACTAACGTGTATCACTTGGCTATTTAGTAAAGGATGGGTAAAAGGTTGAATTCATTCAATAAAGGTTTTCAAATGTGTTTTTGCTAAAGGGTCTACACTTGGTGGCAACACTTCAAGTGAAAGAGATCAAAGATTTTATCACTTGCTCATATATAGAATCCCCGACAAAACTTTAAGAGACTTTAAAGACAAACAAGAAAAGTTGAAAGAAAGAAAGTTAAACCAAAAAGGAAGTAAGATGATTACAAAACTTAAACAAGAAAAACAAGAAAAGCACTTTTGAAGACTCAAAGAAACTTACTTAAACTTTTAACTATGAAATTTTAATTTTCTTAGAAATTATGAAAGCAAGAAGGATAAAATTCAACAAATATGAACACAATTTGTCACACAAAAAGAATCCTCTTTTAACATTTTTGAGGTTGAAAAGTGAATTGCACTAATTTTGTTTTTGTCTTAGTTTTTGTTTTATGGATTCAAAATGTCCATAATCTTGGCATGCATATTTTTAATTCACTTTCAATTTTCACAAATAGATTGTGATTCAATTCATATGATCACTTGAATTCTTTGTTTGGAACTAAATCAACTACCACTTAAACAAATTCTAATTACTTTGACTTCTTCACAATTAAAAGCAAAATACGTAGAGTGAATTTAAAGACTCTTATAACACTAAGAACATAAGACTCAAACAAACTAGGTAAGGTAAAAGAAATTGCACAAATAATTTAAAAGCAGAATTTAAATTGCCTAATGAATAAAAAAAAGGTAAAATTGTAAATGACAAAGAAGTTAAAGACTGAATTGAAAGGTGCTGAATTGTAAAGTGAAGTTCAAATTGTTGGAAGATAAAGACATAATTGAAATGTTATGGAATTTTAAAGCAGAAAATCAACTCAGAAAAGATAAGCACAATTAAAATCATGCTCTAATAGCACATGATGTGAGTTGATTTTTAAGATAGCAATTATGGTGAGAAACCCAAAGAAGATTCCCACTGGACACGAACTTAACCAAATGGTTAAGTAAGTGTGAAGGTGCACTTCTAGAGGGCAAAGAGAAAACACAAGTATGGTGATTTTGATGATGAAGGTGCAGAAATAAAAGACATGAAAAGAAGCATAAGATGATGAAGAAAGCTAAACATAAATGAATAAAAGTATGGAAGAATGGCGTAAGGAAAAGGAAAGAAAAACACAAAGGTGAAGAGATTAAGAGATGCTTATGGAATAATGAATCATGCCACTTGGAGGGGGAGACTCCAAGATATGTGGTGAAGAGCCGCCACTTGAAGTTCACAAACACCCAAGATAAGACCCAATTTCTAGGAGACAAGCCTCACTAAACACTCATGCGGAGTTTCCTTTCTATTTCAAATTCAAGTGTGAAATATATGAGGCAAGGCACTCTATTTATAAGAGAGATTGTCTTGGAGAGCAAGATAGAGGGGTAGGGGTGTCATTGGTGAGAAACCTTCTAGAAGGTAGGTAAAAGTGGAGTGTCTCCCAAGCTAGCCTACATTTTCTAGAAACTAGGTTAAAAACCTTAATCCTAGTTGCATTGTCATGAAAAGTGGGCTTTGGCACAAGCCCAAAATATACTAAGTGCACCTTACTCTAGCTTATTCTTCTATTTAGGCCCCCAGAATGAACCCAATTCATTTACATAAACTTGTCTCTTAAAAAGACTAGAAGAAAGAACATCTTATGCTCTGGCCTATGTCCAGTTCTTCTTTTGTTGAGGTCCTTTTGAAGTTTGGTGGGGCCTTGTCTTGGATGCTGGGATGACTGACTTAATTGTGAAGTGTTTATTGTGCCCTTGGTTATCTCCTTGTCTAATTGGGTTGTATCACAATATCCTCTAAATCCTCTAGTCCAAACCAAGGCACTCAAATGATACAAACCACAACAACCAGCAGATGAGGCAGTTCACAAAAAGGTCCCTTGTCTCAGTATACAAAGCCAAACCCTACCAAACCTCGAGAGAGCATCAACAGAAGAAGAACCAGATACAAAGCAGAATATCAGAAGTTCTTACTTCTTGTCTTTCCACAAGAGAAAATTATTTGGGCATCCAAATAGAAGAATAGGCTAGAGTCGGTTCATATATCATAAATGAGAGTGTATGTGGAAAATTGGCTTGTCCCAAGCCCACTTTTTCGAGATAAGACACCTAGAATTAGGGTTTTTAACCTAACACTTAGAAGCCATGCCTAAGGGGAAGTTTTGACCATGGACAACAACCCTAAGCCGCCCCCCTCCCCTTCCCTTTCTACCCTTCACTTGTCTTGCCTTCCAAGTCACTCCTTCCTATATAAAAGGTGCCTCCTCCATGTATGGACAAATTAAAATTGAATAGAAAAGAAACTCTGCTTGAGTGATTAGTGAGCTTTGTCTCCTAAAGTTCTTGGGTCTTATCTTGAGTGTAGTGTACCTCAAGTGGAGACTCCTCACCACTCATCTTGGAACCATCCACCATTCCATGTGGCATGATTCTCTGCTCCATTTTCCATAAGTTTTCTTCATCTCTTCATCTTTTTACTTTCTTATTTGCGCCATTTCCATTCCTTTTTATGTCCTTGAGTTCTTCCATCTTGTTTCTTTCCATTATATGTTTTTATTTTCACACCTCATCATCATCAACACCATATAATTGTGTTTTTCTCTTCGCCCTTTAGAAGTGAACTTTCACACTTACATAACCACTTGGTTAAGTTCGTGTCCAATGGGAATCTTCTTTGGGTTTCTCACCATAATTGCTAATTCAAAAAATCCTAAACAAAGTGCAACCCATAAAATGTGCAATCCTAAAATCAACTCACATCACTCTAAATCCTATAGTCCAAACCAAGGCACTCAAAATGAGGATATGATGCAATCCATGTTGATGGATTATGGATGAAGAATGGAGTGGCAACGAAATAGGAGTGTTTGCATCAAGAATTGGAGGTGATTTGGTGAAGAATGTAGTGAGAAAAGGTGTTAGAATTAGAAAAGGCTTGAGCCAACTTTATAGGGTTCCCTAGGCCTTTGATGCTCTCTAGCAAAAAGAGATTTGGGAGAGAATGAAGTATCAATATTCAGTTTACCCATTCAATTATATCAAACTTGAATTCAAATGTGTAATAGGCATCTATTTACAGACTTCCATGGGTGAAGGTAGCTCAAGGTTTAAGCTACCTTAACCTTGGTTAGTCTAGCTAACCTATGGTGAGTTCTTGATGCTTTTTTTAGTAGTATGTTGTGTTCCTATGAGCTTTAAAAACCCTTGCTCGTATGTTAAGTGAGGGTTTCTAGAGTGTACATGTTTTATGGTCCAGAAATATAAGACTTGAAACTATTCTACTTGTTTTTACAATATTTACAGACTAAAATAGCTTATTTGTGTTGGACATTCTTTTTCTCTTAGCCTTGTGTATGGTGATTGGAACTTATGGATAATCCTCCATCAGGATAACTCTTATCCAATACAAGCTTTCTCACAAAGAGAGTTAGGTTGAGAAGCTTCAAAAAGAGCATTGACAAGGATCTCATTAAAACCTTGCTTAATCATGTAGAAGAATTAGAGGCTAACGCCAATGACGAATGGTTCATCAATAAAACATAGGAGATGATCAACAGGGCAACATATACTGTCATGAAAAACTGTTGTTGATGTACTATTTCGTTTATGATTGCAATATGGTTATCCTATTATGCTTGTATTTTGTGGATTGCTCTATCCTTCTATTTTGCAGGATCTCCTTGTATCAAAATCTACAACACAACATCAGGGACTTGTCTTCATGAAATAGGGGGAGATTGTTGAACAAGGAAGCTTTGATGATTTCCAAATTTGTCATGAAGACCTGTTATTATGTGTGTGTCTCGCTAGGTAGATTTTGTCTTGTAAATTTACATCTAGTTATGATCCAAATAAACTTTATTTGAAATCTCCTTTAAATATTTTGTTTTCCAAATTTGTGTTTATTTTAACTAGTTGATTCATATATTAATTAGTTGAAATTACTTTTGTTTAAGTTTGATGACTATAGCAAGTATTTTAACAAATTGATTTGTCATATCAATCAGTTGAAAACACTTAGAGGTTTTTAAAGGATTTAAAAATGATTTGTTTACTTTTTGTCTTTTCTGTTAAGTAAAATCAACTAGTTATTTCAATAAATGAACCAACTTTTTATATGGTGATTTCATCAGTTAAAGAAAACAATCAGTTTGTTCCAAAAATCAATTAAATGACTTTAACATAATACTTCTATTAATTGATTTAAATTGATTTCATTAAAAGATCAAATTGTTTTAATAATCTTTTTGTGCCTATATAAATTATCATTTAACATAACAATTTTTCAAAAGAGAAAAGAAAACTATTTTAAAATCACTCTTAGAGATTGCATTGCAATCTTGGATCATTATTGTGATGTGAAGTAGGTTTTGGGTTATCATTTCGATTGTTTTTTTTTTTATCAAACCCTAGTGTATTCAAAATCTTTGTACTATATTGTGTTGTAAGCATATTCAGGTAAGGTTTGTAAATTTTTTGTGTGGTTTAGAGTGTTGAGTGTTCTTGAAGGGTTCAAGATCAACACTTTTGCCTGTTTTTGTAATCTTGTTTGATTGCTTTAATGAATTTTGAATGGTGTGTTTAGGACTGGATGTAACTCTTGGTTAAGAGTGAACCAGTATATTTCTCTTGTGTTATCTCTCTCTCCCTTACTCTAATATTTGTCATATAAACTATTTTAAGTGTTCTGCGTGTAAATCAATCAATTGAATTCTTGAATATATTTTGGTAATATACCTGTTATAATTTTTATAATAAGTTGAATAGGTTAATCAATTAGTTGATTGAATTAAATTTTTCATTCCAACACCAGTATTTGTAAAAATCTTACGAAAACAATTCACCCCCCTCTTGATTCAAGCCACCTATTCTAACAATTGGTATTAGAATTAAGTTCTTGTATGTTATTCAAGTTTCGATCCTAAAATCTTTTTTTTTTTAAATAGCTGAAAAACTACCTTTTGGTAAAGGGACTTCCATAAACAAACCACCGCTATTTTGTGGAGTGAATTATCAATTCTTGAAAGTTAAAATGAAAATCTTTGTTGAATCAATTGATAGAAGAATCTCGGATGCTATTATAAATGGTCTTTTCATTCCTAAGCATGAAATCGATAAAGTTTTTGTTGAAAAACCTTGGTCTCATTGGACCAAGATTGGGGGAAAGAAAGCTCGATATTATTGTATTGCCAAGAACATAATAACTTCTGCTTTAAGTTTTGATGAGTTTTTCAAAGTTTCTCAAGGTGCCTCAACAAAGGAAGAGTGAGACATCCTAGAGGTGACTCGTGAAGGGACAACAGATGTGAAAAGAGCAAGGAAGCATGACTTGAATCAAGAGTATGAGTTGCTCAGAATGATGAAAGGGGAAACAATTCAGATGTACAAAAGTGGTTTACTCATATAGTAAATCATCTCATCAATCTCGACAAGATCTTTGATAGAAAGGTCATTGACAACCTTGATCACTGCATCTCTGCTTGGAAAATCAGGGAGCACAAACTTGAAATGAACATGTTGAATAAGCAATAAAGTGAGGAAAAACAAGTAAAACGGATTGCCTTGAGATTTGCAGTTCAAAAGACTGATCAAGAATCCAGTGACTGTAGTGATACATAGACTTTTAACCTATTAATAAGGAAGTTTGGTAAGTTCTTGAGGAAGAATAGGAAGGACAAATCACAGCCCTCAAACAAGTATAATTCTAAGAAAAAAAAACTAATTTTAATTCCTCAAATTATACTTTGTTTTGGTTGTGGCAAACAGGAACATATCAAAGCTGAATGTCCAAATGTTGTTAGCAAAGACAAAGTTCTTGACATGAAATATGAGAAAAAAGGAAAATCCAAAAGAGAATACATTGCATGGCAAGACAATGATGACTCTTCATCAAACTCAACATCAAGGAATAATGAGGAAGTAAGTATGAGCTTGATGGCCAAAGAAGATTCAGACACAAGCAGTGCAAGTTCTAATTCCTCTGCAAATTTTGAGAACTATAGTCAATTGCTTGATACTTTCAAAGAAACCCATGAAGAAGCTAACATGCTAGCCTTCATACATAATCGGTTGAAAGTTTTAAGCAATTGGTTGGAAAATAAAGTCAAACCCTTAGAAGAAGAGTTAAACAATTCGAAAAATTATTTTCATTTATAAAAACTCTTCTTGTAAGTGTGTTGACTTAAAGGATTGTGAAAATTATGACTCCAACCAAAAAATTGTTCATTATCTTTTAAAAATTGTGGACAAATTCTTAAGAGGGCAGTCAAATTTTGAAACTGTTTTTTGCTTCTCAAAACTGTGTTTTTGGCAAAGATGGCATGAGTTACAACCCAAGCACCAAGAACAAACCTTTTACAAGTTTTTTTGAAAACAGAAAACCAATATTTAAACATGTCATAACTTTTATTGTTTTTAAAATCTTAGAAAAACAATTCACCCTCTCTTGTTTCAAGTAGGGGTGGCAGTGCGGGTGGGCCGACCCACAGTCTGCTAGCCAAAAGTGCGAGACAGGCTCACTAATCCAACCCGCTGACCCCTTTAAGCCCGCCTCACGTAACCCGCAGCCTACGCGGGCCAACAGTCGGGTGGGGCAGGTTGGCCTGCTGACCCACGTAATTTTTTTTTATTAAATTTTAAGTTTAAGCACCAACCCCCTCCCCCCAAGTTGTAGGTAATATCTCATTTTCCCCAATTCAAACCTAATTAGGTTTGCCTCTACCTTTGCATCTGCATCCGCTACGTGTTTGCCTCAGCCTCCGCTTTGCACACACTCTACGTCTGCCTCCACCTCTGCTCTACGCACACTCCTCGACCCTCACTTCACACACGCCCCTTTGCCTTCACTTTGCGCATGCTCCTCGACTTTTCCCTTGCTCTGTGCACGCTCCACACATCCTTACGCGGGCTACACCTTATGCGGTGCAAGCCAAATGCGGGGCGGGCTAGCCTGCATTGCCATCCCTAGTTTCAAACCACCTATTCTAACATACTGGACGTAAACAAGTTAACCAACATGTTCCTAGGCTTGAAGAGAAAGTGTGAAAAACCACAGAGTAAGATACGTATCTAATCCAGCATATGGAGGCATGTTGGAAGTCTAGACTTGAAGATCTAACCCTTAGTGTCTCCATCAGATCAACCAGGCTCTTAGTGGCAACCCCTATTCTGGAAAAACCTCTCAGCCACCACACTCCCTACGACTGTGATGATTTCTTTTCTATCTCAAGCTACCCCTTTTGCTCATGTCAAAACGGGGGGAATAAAGTTTGTTTTGTTTTGTTCTATTTTTCATTTATTGTTTTGTATTTTAAATTCAATAAAAAAAAATTAAGAGTGAATCTTTTACCAATTGTGCATAAATTCTTAAACAATTGATATTATCACTTGTAAAAACACAACAGTGCACTCAAAGTTTTGTCATGATCTAAAAGGGGGAGATTGTTAAGACGATTCAGTCTTAGACTATCTCATAGTAAAAGAATGTATCAAACACATAAGATAATATCACAGACAAGGGTCAGATCATACAGAGCCACACTAAAGGACTTATCAAGTTGACAAACAATGCGTGCAACAGAACTCATTGGAGAAAGTGTCATATTCTAGTGTTAGATGAAAGCTAACATATAAGTGCTTAAAGCTAAAAGCGACAGACTATGTTGTTGGAAGCGTTGGACAATACATTGAGATGAACATATAAACCATGAGTGTTACACATACCAAATGATCTTTTGCAAAACAGTTTTAATTGAGATTCATAATATTTTATAATAAACTCCAATGAATATATCACGTGACTAAATTGTCCATATATTGAAAACTTGTTTGAAACACAGTGAGCATAATTGATACATCTTAAATGCTTAATGAAATATATTTTCTACAAGCACAATTGTACTTCAATTTATATTCAAATTTGTGTTTGAAAAGGATTTCAAAAAGTAGAGCACACATGTATCCTATTTATTTAAAGGTTTTTCAAAAACATATTTTGTGGAATATATTTAAGAGAAATTAAAATGTGATAGATTTATTCTAAACTTGAATATATTGATATTGTTTGGATTAATATATAAGAATGGAATGTATTGATAATTCTAAGATACTAAGAGATTATTGTTTAGTGATATAATTGCTTAGACATTTTGAAAATATTAATATCACTAGTAATTACTGATCCTGCCTGTTGACCGGAACGCTGGAAACTGCCTCGTCAAAGGATCGACGTGCGCACCGCTTCTCACCTCCGTTCCTCTTCGGGATCTACCTCAAGAACCTGCAAAGAAACAGCACGG
>Ga0123341_1005471_pt1 | contig 11329 bp, 2 predicted proteins | sample Turbeapinknodule_FD_89959 | JGI IMG/M metagenome (GOLD analysis project Ga0123341, IMG submission 89959) | Root nodule microbial communities of legume samples collected from Mexico - Turtle bean Mexico pink nodule | ecosystem: Host-associated > Plants > Roots > Nodule | place: Mexico: Nepantla... | reverse complement strand
TATATATATATATATATATATATAAACGCTGTCTTTTAAACGGTTCTCTCCTATCAATTCTGTTCCTTTTTGTATTTTGGTGAGGAACACACGAATTGCATACTTGTTAGTGCTGCTGCTCTAAAATCTTGCAGGGTTGATGCATTATTTTGTGGTGTCAGGATTTGGGTGTTGCACTAAACTCTTGTTATAGTGCTGCTGCTCTAAAATCTTGCAGGGTTACATTATTTTGTGGTGTCAGGATTTGGGTGTTGCACTAAAAACGATTTCTTGAATCCTTCCTTGAGACTGCACCTTATCTTATGTTTTATCAAGGTAGGTGTAATTGATGTATAAAGATTGTGATACCTCAAATATTTGATTGAAATATTTCGTTGTGTCTGATTTTATTTTATTAATTATTTTTTGATAAAAAATATATATAAAAGACAAATTTATGCGGCCAACATTATTTTATGAACATGCACATTTCCTTGAGAAAATTAGTTACTGAATTACAAAAGACTTCATTCCCACTTAATATTACAAGTGCAAAAGGTTAATCCTTTTAGATTAACATTTGAGACATATTTTAGTGTGTAAATATGGTTACTTAGTGACTAAAGTAACATACTTATTATATATGAATAACGCCTTGCCTTTTGACAGAACACATATAGGTTTAGAGCACACAGGCACCAAAACGTTTCTTAGAGCATTGTGTGAGAGAGATCGGGAAAGGGATTGCCCACAACATTTTCCATGTAGTAGTGTGGATGGCTTGGATCAACCACCACAAATTGCATGTCCTCCGAAGGCTTCCAGTGTCGTTTCCTTTGATTAATAAACCAGTTGTTAATTTGCTTCTGATCCAGCCCTGTTGACTCTGCAAGTGCCAGCTTCTGAGATTCCTGTTCATGCATCAAAATTAAGCAGGTACAAAAACACCTGCTAAGTTATTTCCACAATAACATGTTTCACATATAACTAAAAATAAAGTGATAGATGCAACATACAGATGGGTAAGGCCATTTGTAGTGTCTGCTCCACCAATCAAGTAATTGTTGCCTTGCTTCTTTGGGCAACTTGCCCTTTTTTCTCTTCTTCGTGAATTCCTGCTTCAAACTACCTAGGTATCCACGGTACTTACGCAAGAGTTGACCTTTCAGTTCTTGGTCCTCTGCCTGTGGATCTATTATGTTGTTGTGCACATCAATATCTTCAGATGATCCATTCCTATCACCACCTTCATTACAACCTGCGTTCAACCCAATTAGAAAACAAAGAACACCATCTTTCTTAGAAAGAAAAAGGTACGTGAATTCTCCATTCAATTTCTTACCAAAGTTACTAATGTAAAGCGTTTATAACATGAACCCCAGAAATTATAATGCTCTTATACCACCATCTGTCTTATGGTGTCCACCAATCTCACTCAATTGAATTCTTTAAATTTAAGATGAAATAATTAACAACATTTGATTACCTTGTCAGTAAACATTAGCTGACACCAAGCAAGTGATCCCAAACCATCTAGTAATTTATCAACTAACAAACTTTATAACGAAAATTTCTAACGAGACTAAAATATATGGTGCTATGGAACCAACAAAATGGCTTGTTTATAGTAAAGTTCAGTCAAATTTGCTAGCATTTATTAAGTTATTATTAAAGCGTAACTCTCCATGACAAGCAAATTTATACAACAATGAAAAGCTTAATGTAGCAAATACAGGATATATTTAACTATCAAACCACTAACTTGTGTTTGGTGCAGGTTTTGACTACGGGGTACGATTACATAAAGGATGACTAACAGTACATCTTAGATAAATTAGAAAACAATGAATGATGAACACAAGTCAGATTTTAAAATGATCCAATAAGAAATGAATCCAACCGTATTTTTAATAAAGACAGTGTCTCCATATCCAACCTTGAGACAGTAAATACCTAAACCCAACAACGTCAGAAAAGAGGACTACAGTCTTTAAATGTCACTGCCTACTTCACCGATTTAACTTGAGTAAGACTAATTTAACAATCATATTAAACCTTATCAAGCAAAAATGGAATTTCACTCTTTGCAGCATGAGGCCACTGTTTCTTTTCATCAGCAAAGAATAAAAGATTAAATATAAGACATGGAAGAAAAGGGGGTGCATAATGAATTACTTCAAAAACTTCATAATTAAAGCAAAACACCACAGTAATTGTGGTCATATTTATCTAAAATCACATGCAACAATATTCATACAGCCACGTTCATGGAGGGGCCAAACTATAGTAGCAAAAAGACATTGCGATTAGTCATGGAAGAAATAAAACCATCAAGAAATTAATAGCAATAACAGAAGTAGTAGTAACGATAATAATTGAATCCACTGAAAAAGTTCAATTGTTCAACACCTACAAAAAATGAAATTGCACAGGGACCCTCTACCCAGAAAAAACCCATGAACTACTAACAATCGGGGGACCAAGAACGTAAAAATTTGTGACCAAGAACGTTAAATTTGTTCCTTTACATCAACAGAAGACCATGCACTACTTTGGGCTCATACATAAATGGATTGATATTAAAGAAATCTCGGCTGTAATTATATCTAAGGCAGTACACAAAAGTTTCCTGCTGTTTTTCACTGTGGTCATCAACGCACAAGCAGCAAAGTTTGAAAAATAACGATGGTTGTCACATTCAAATGCTAATTTCAATCAGCAATGTTAGCACCATGTAGACGTACATATGGCAAGTGACCATCCATTTCCAGTTATAGACACACCAATGTGTAGTTTTATCATATCAAAGACACAGTTATAGTAACCACGGCAATATGCACTGCACGGTCGGACACAAACACATGATAAATAATGACAATACGCATAGATACAACAATTATGAGAATAACAAAGGCCACCTAACTAAAACGCATGAATTTATGAGCATATAAACTATTAAAAGTTAGTTTAGCAAAATCATGATTTGTTGTAGAGCAAAATGATGGTGAATAGCTAAAACTACTTATTTTTGTTTGATAAAATGTAGTGTAAAAGGCCTTCTTTAATGTAATATTATATATTATTGAACATTGTTTGGTAAATATCTCCTGCAACTGCCCCTAAGAGCCTCTTTAAAGCCATTTGTTTGACTGCACTGAGCATGACATTCCGAAACGACCTAGTCACCAACAACCTCGCAATTAACACTCTTGACTCTTGAGCACCAGTTCAATGAAACCCTAGACTCTCTCCACTAAAACCAAATTCACATTCCAGCTGCCACTCCCTCTGTCGTTGGATTTACTTTAAGCATGAGTTTTATCCACACTCAGATGCAAAATCAAACAACAGCCAAGTAGAGAGAGCAGTAAAATCAAATAGGGAAACACACAGAAGAATTTAGGAAAAGACTTGTATTTCCAAAAATAAAAAAGCTGAAATTGTGTCAATATCATCAGGGCACGCAGGAAGGTCAGAATTTAGCCAACAAAAGTTTATTCAATGCACTAACACCGATAAGATGTTATACAGATAGGTACCACCCATTCACATTTTGACAGCCCATGCCAGAATTTCAAGTCTTCTTAAACAAAGAAAAGACAAACACTCTTTATCAATTAAACATCATTCATAATGAAAACAAATACTTAACGGTAGGAAAATTATTTCAACTTTTATCATAAAAAGTAGATGAAGCAAGCACTCGGTTAAATTCAAGAACAAGAAGTTCTTTAACAACTTTCCCAGAACCTACAACCTTGAAAACACAGTCATGCAAGGATATTCAATTAAATAAATTAACATCAAACAGGCAAACACCCAACAAAAGAAACATTAAAAGGATAAGAAACATAGAAATCAAAGCTGGAGTCGGAGAAGGGGTTATGAATCACCAGTGTCGGAAGAAGAAATGGTAAGAGATTTGAACTGGCACTCGATCCTTTGAAGGAAGAGCATGGCTTCCTTGAAGGGTTTGGTGAGCTCTTGCTCGTACTTGATCAGCATCTCACAGTAAGCCTCCATGAACTGGTCTAGCGCCGGATCCTCACCGATTCTAGCCGTTCCACCTGCCATAGTCACTGCAGCAGATGCACATGCTTCTTCTAGCCTTGCCACCACTTCAGGTGGCGCCCCAACCTGCTAAGTACGTGCATCAACTGTATGAGTAAATCCTTACGACCAAATAGCATGCTTGTCATTAATAGTTAAGCTAGCCATCTTTAAAGGGTTTATACTTCTACTACAACTTCTTTTTCTTTAAAATATAATAATAATACGTAGTTCGTCACTAGTATGAAAGGATGACTTACTTTAATAAAGAAATTACTTCACATGTCACAACTCAGATCCGAACTTACTAAGGAAAGAGTGTTAACGAGTTGAATAAATTAATTAAGCATCGTTTTCAATCACTCTAGCTGTCTATATTTATCTACTTTTCACCTAAGTGGGGAACGTTGGGTCAATGGATATCATGAGTTAAGGTTAACCTTTTATGTTTTTCCTTTCCCTCACCTTTTGACAATTGACGTAGGCTGCCAAGAGACGGTGATAATGAGGATGGGCCATGATCTTGGCCTTCACAGCAGAAGAAGAAGAAGAAGAGGAACTTCCATCGTTGTTGTTGTTCGTGTTGCGGCTGTGGATCTCCATGAAATACCCTAACTCAGAGGTGTTGGTGTTGTGGTTATTGTCGTGGATGCTATTGCGGTTTGGGTGGTGATTATTAGTAGTAGTAGGCATGGGAAGGAAGAGAGTATTTGTGTTTGTGTTTACATTAGGATTACGATTAGGATTATTAAGATTAGGATTTAATGGATGATGACCACCATGATGAGAAGTCACTAAAGGCATCATCATCATTGGACAAACCCCACTACTACTTGTATTCTCTCCAAAACCCATCACACTGGAGGCCTCGTTAGAACCACCCTCCATTGCCTCCTCACCAATTCACAGACACACCCATCCACACTCTTATCCGTTTCCCCTACCTATATTATATTCAAAATTTACTACCTCAACTTATCACATGAAGAGGGAAAAAAAAACTAAGCCCACACCTCTCCTTTTTCCCTCTCCCTCTACTTTTTGCTCCCAAGATGAGTTGTCTTCAGGGCTCCCCCGGATTTTATGCTACAAGTTTCAGGCCTTTTACAGAAAAATCCAAAACAGTGATCTTGGTGCTGTAGTTGTTGTCTGATACACGAAGTGGAAGAGGATTGTGTTTTTTTTCTCTACTGTGGCTTTCCTGACAAAGTCTACACAATTTTGCTTGGAAAAACGGGTGTTGGGTCTTTCTTATAAACCTTACCACCACCCATTGAAGCATTCACTGGAGCAGGAGTAGAGAGAGAGAGAGAAAAAAAAAGAGAGAAAGATGCACGCATAAACTGACTGGGGTTTGTTGTAGTAGAAGAAAAGGAGAGAGTGGTGGATGGTGATGTAAATGGCCGAGGGAATGGTGCAAAGAAAGGGTGGATTTTACCTTCCCAATGAAACTCTCCCCCTCGTTTCCTGCACTGCGCCACTGGCAAAGAAAAGCAGGAGAGAGAAAGAAACAGCGCAATTCTTTCTCAAATCTCACTTCTACAGAAGAGAGAGAGAGAGAGGAACGATCAAATCGAGGGAGAGCCAACAAGTAAATACTGACGATGATGGATGACGGATTAATGGAAGAGATAGATGACACGGAATCAGCCTTCACCTTGTCCTTTTTCTTTCCCCTTAAAACTATTTCCACAGTAATTTATAATTAATTTAAAGAGTGAAAAATAGAAGAGAAAAATATTGTTAGCTAGGTTGAAAATGGAAAAAATAGTGTGAGTTGTAGTATAATTGAGAAGTCGTAAGCCCTAATGGTGTGTTGAAGTAGAGATGATTATGGTTGGTTTTTGTGTGAGTTAGAATTGAGTCTGTGTCCATAGCATAGCATAGCATAGGATCTAATCTGAGATTATTGACTATAGAAAAAGAGCGTGTGGTGCAGTTAAGTAAATAAAGCTGGTAAAGTTTGTGGGACAGTCCGAATGTCTCTTCCTCTCTGCAGTGATGAGATGGTGTAATTCTCTCTCTAGTCTGCTACCATTACCATTATACGTTATGTCCCTCCTTTATAACCCCAAATAATAAATCACCTTCTGCTTTTCTTCACACTTCTATCTCTTTCTCTCTCTCTTTCTCCCCCATTTAATTGCTCCCATCCTGTCACACACACCCCATCCATCATTTTTCCCCTGCACTTACCACTAATTATCTTTTTAATTATTATACTATTTTTCTCTTCCTATATTTTTTATATAAATCATTACTATAAATAACAAATTTACAACTATAACTGTAAATAAAATAAAATAGAATTCTTAAATTTCATTTTCATTAGTTTTTCATGTATTGTGTATATCTTAAATTAAACTATACTTAATAATTAATATACATCATAAATAGTGTGACAAGTTCCTAGTAAATGTTTTCAAATATAATAAATCCATGAAATAAATATTAAATTCTAACCTTTTTACCGAGAATCACTCATCTTAAACATATTAAGAGAGAGAGTGTGTTTGGATTCATTGATGTGGTGTTATAAAGGAATATATAGAGTCACAAAAAGATGGTTGAGTGTATGTTTGTGTTTAGATCGATAATTTTAAGAGGAAATGGAAAGATGGAAATAAGGGGTGAAAAGGAGAAATAGTGGCATACTATGTTTTTCAACTTTGTTTGTCTCTCTATCTTTAACATAGTTGTGTCTTTCTATTCTGTCCATTGTAAAAGCAGTCATAAATGTTTAAGGTTCACTCCCATAATTATACATTTTTTATTCAAATTTATCTTTTAATTAAAATAATTTTGATGATTCATTTATTTTTTAAAGACTACATTGAAAGATGTTGAATTGTAAAGTGAAATTGAAATTGCTGAAAGATAAAAACATCATTGAAATGTGTTGGAATTTTAAAACAGAAAATCAACTCAGAAAATTTGTAAACATAATTAAACCATGTGTTTGATTACCATGGGATACTCAGAAAATTTTTAAACATAATTAAACCATGTGTTTGATTACCATGGGCAAGTTAATTTTAGATTGACACATATTTTAAGAGTTTTACTTTGGTTATGACTTTTGATTTGCAGAATATGATGAAAAATTAAAGAAGATTATCACTAGACACGAACTTAACCAAGTGGTTAAGCAAGTGTGGAGATTCTCTTCTATAGAGCAAATAGAAAAACACAATATTAAAGTAAGGATGAAGATGGCAGAATTGAAAACAACACAAGATAAAAATGAGCAAGTAATGACCAAATTTAAAAGGAAGAGAAGATAAACAAATAGAAATTATAAGGGGCGTAATGAATAAAAGGAAATGAGAAAGATGAGAAAGCTTATGAAATTGGTGGAATGAACACGCCACTTGAAAGGGTGAGGGATTCCAAGATGAGTGGTGAGGAGTGGCCACTTAAAGTATATTTTACTCAAGATAAGACCCAAAATGTGATAGAACTCACAAATCACACAAGCAGAGTTTTCTGACTATATTAATTCAAATTGTCAAAATACAAGAGGCAAGGCACCCTATTTATAGGAGAGAGTGTCTTGAATGGCAAAAGTAAGAGGAAGGGACGACAAAGACAAGAAACCTTCTAGAAACTAGGTTAACCTAGTGTGCTGCCCAAACTAGGGTAAGAATGAAGCAAAAGGAGCGTCATGGAGGGTTTCTAGAAGCTAGGTTGAGTTGGGCTTGACACAAGTCCAAATTATGCTAAATACACCATAATCTACTGAAATTAAAAGTAATGAAAATAGTTGGTGCTTAGATTCAATTATGTGGGTTCTGCTCATGGTAATCCTTTGAGGAATAATGGACTTTGAAGCATTGGCTATGGCCTAATCCTAACCTAACCACGGGTCCTGTGTCATGCTCTTGGTCATCCTTCTGGGAGACTGGGCTAGCTCAATGGTTGTTCTACCTCTCAGGGTTCCATCATGTTCCCCATGTTGGAGAGAATTTATCCACGAATTTGAAACACTTGTAAAGAAAGGAGTTAAATCACTAACATTAAAAGAATTACTCCCTAAGTATGTATCAGGTAAATCTAACTCATAAGCATTATTATTGATCATTCTAATGATCTAAAAGGGACCATCACCACAGGACAGGAGTTTGGATTTCCTTTGAGTAGGGAAACGATCATTTCTCAAGTGAAGTCAAACCCAATCCCCAGGTTCAAAGATCAAAGTTTTGCGTCCCTTATTTGCATGTTGAACATACTTGCCTATCTTCCTTTTCGATTTGGTGTTTGATGTGTTGGTGCAAGTTTTTAATAAAAGTTGCTTTTTCAAAACCATCTTTGCACAACGCTTCATCAAGTACAAGGATGGGAAGTAGGTCAAGAGGTGTAAGGGGATTAAACTTATACACAACCTCAAAAAAAAATTGAGAAGTAGTAGAATTAACCACTCGATTATAAGCAAACTCAATATGAGAAAGTAAATCCTCTCACATCCTAGGATTCCCGAAAATAAGGCATCTTAACATTAAACTTAGTAAATTTGAGTATTATGTAAACCTTAATAACTTAGACCCTAAGAAAAAATCTATAAATGGAGATATAAAATATAATTGATTAAATTTTTTATTTATAATTCTTGTTGATTCATCCAAACTCTCCTCATTCAGATCATTTTAAGATAATTTTGATTTTGGAATATGTGGTTATTTCCTTGATTATTTTCTTCTTTTGTGGGATTTTATTATTTTTATTTTGAAAGACTTTTAGACTGTCCTTATTTGGGTAGCTTACGAATGAGATTGAGTATTATCATTAGCAGTTTGTAAAATGAATTTAAAATTTAGATTGTTTATTAAGATGACATATTAACTATTTTATGTTACTATCATCCATTTGTTGGTATGAGAAAAATACTTATATATGTATAAGCAATTTGACTAAGTATTTCATTAGTTTCTCATATGAGCATTAAACATTGGTTGCTAAATTCGCATACAATGCGTATTTAGTGTAGGTGGCTAAGGTGAAATTCCTACTCGATGTCTTTCGTTTGCAAGAGTTCCATTATTTCAATCTATAGGCCTCAAAGTCGTTCCCAATTAAAGGGTTTAAAAGAAATACACTCAAATGTATTTTGCACTCCTTGTGTGTTTGTGCCGAGAAAAAAAACTCCTTGTGTGTTTGTACTTTAAGCTACACTCATATATGTAAAACACTTTAATTGTTTGCTTTATTATTTTGATGATTAAACATTATAATTTTACTACTTCTCAATATCATTCAAATGCTAAGATGTATACTTTAATATATACGAAATTAACTACATTATGTGATTTACAAACTTTTTTTTAAAAAAAACCCAAATCCCACTAGACATGTCAATTTGATTTTTATAAAAAAAATGATAATAAAAAAAATTATCTCGAATAAAAAAATAATAATTTTTTTATAGGATTGTTTTTTTAAGGCGACAATCTAAACATACTTTTAATGTAAATATATTAAAATAATTCTATAAAACAGATTTATAACATAAATGGAATATGTTTAAGTTTGTTTACAATTTAGGGTTTAGGGTTTATTAAACAAGAATTTAACATTAAAAATAAATTATTAGATTCTTAACAAAATTTTTAAGTGTAAATTAATATGAATAATAAGTAACAACAAACATTAATTAAAATAAAATGTATAGCATGTTATTTAAGAAATAAAGTAAAGAAGGAATATTAATTAGGGAAAAAAATCTCAATTACAAATGATATAACAAAAACTTAAGAAATCGATAAGGTTGGTGAGAAACCTACTCCTTTTGTTATTCTTATTTTTTATATTTACAAAATTTTGGTACAAAAATTTGTCTCCCCAAAATAAAAAATAAAATCATAATATCTCATAAGTACATTTACTTCGAATATCTATTTATTCATTAAGTAGTCTTAACTTCTCATGTTTTCTTCAACATCTGCTATGTCACTCTTATCTCCATACATGACTATCATTTCGACAAAAAAAAAACATTTTTTACTACGTTATAAACATGTAAGCAAAACACTCAAACTTAGCTTTGAATTAATATATATCTTCTAATTATTAAAAAATCTACTAAAAATATTCATATTAACTTATAAAATATCAGTTTAATTATCTCTAATATAGTTACTTTGATGAAAATGTACGACTTCTATGAGAATGAGGTGCAAAAACGTTTCGGGTCTCATTTTGGGATGATGTTCACCATGATCTTTGTAAGCATTTGATTAAAACTCCAAGACTTGAAACTTTAATAAACGTTTCTTAAATCCTGGTTCTTTCTCTCTGTTCTTTTCCTGGTATGTAGTTATCACTTACTTTATATTCAAGGTCTAGGGTCAAAATTAGATTCTAATATTTTCATCACCTCCAATTTTGCGAGTGTTCCATATTTTTCGGCTTTATTTCTCGTGCTTGGAGTTTATCTTCTGTGTCCCTTATTTATTTTAATGACCTGCACATGAAAACTTATAATAGATGTGAAACTTTGGCAAACAAATAGTCAAAAGCAGACAAGTTTACAAAACATGAAAAAAACAACAGTTTTACAATAATTCTTTTCTATATAATACTATGAAGCATAAATTTATCATTAAGTTCTAAATTTTAGGTAATGTCTATCTAGGTCCCTTCAATACAAGATTGATTCCAAAATTCGAATTCCTTTGTAGGGAATCATGTGCAAGGTCTCTCCGGTTTGGATTTATGTCAAGGCTGGAAAAATCTTATAGAGTACACTTTGTATGTTTCCTATAAGCACAAATTCACACACATTAAGTAATTAGCTTTAAAAATACAATTACATATTTAAGTTTAGTCATTCAATGTTATTTATTTGTATGTTATACATTCACAATTAATTACAAGTTACAGCTTATATGAATTTTAAAATAATTTTTATAAAAATAAAAATATAATAATAATTTTTTTAATTGTAATACAAAGTTTGACATTACTAATATATAATTTTTTATAAATTGTTTGATAGATGACAACCTTAATTTTAATCGACCCTTCTTATTTATAGTTTGTTTGAATTACATGATTGATTGTAGCTATAAAAAGAGCATGTAGAAAGTTGAAGTAATGTTCACATTTGAATCCACTAATTTCAGTGGAAAAGAATGCAAAAAAAGAGGATAGAGAGGGGGAGGTGCCCTAACTTAACGCCAGAAAAAGAAAGGCAATCTACACCGTGTTTTTGTAAATAATCCCTTTGTCCCAATAATATATTGGGACAAAGGGATTATTTACAAAAACACGGTGTAGATTGCCTTTCTTTTTCTGGCGTTAAGTT
>Ga0123341_1005467_pt1 | contig 11331 bp, 8 predicted proteins | sample Turbeapinknodule_FD_89959 | JGI IMG/M metagenome (GOLD analysis project Ga0123341, IMG submission 89959) | Root nodule microbial communities of legume samples collected from Mexico - Turtle bean Mexico pink nodule | ecosystem: Host-associated > Plants > Roots > Nodule | place: Mexico: Nepantla... | reverse complement strand
CTATAAAATAATATATAATTTAATTAATATAAAAAATTTGATATTAAATATCAATTTAAAATTTATTTATCAATAATATAAATTAATTTAGATACTAATAATTTTTTAATTTTTAAAATAATATTTAATTTAATTAATATAACAATTAATTATTTTTTGTTTTAAAAAATAATTTTATTTAATAATTACTTTTAGTGTTATTTATCAACGAAAACAATTATTAACAATGATATAGTTGAATCTAATATCAATTGATTAACTTGATGATTTATCTATCTAGGCACTATTTACTAATCTTTATATCTACAATTCTATGTATGCACTCTCTTTTTTCAACTTTACCTTATCCTTTGTTTCCCACTACTCACCAAGCTGATCTCAAACTTGATCAACAATTTGAGCCAAAACCAGTAGCGTCTTTAAGAAGGGAACTTCTCTTTCATAGCAGAGTTGTGGGAAAGTCGATTACAAAATATTAGAAAAAGAAAAAGTGAATTTAATGCGACTAAAATTTGATGGCATAATGATAATGCACTACGTGTCTAAGGAAAGAACGTGTGGTGGATAATTAGGTGATGATAGAACATAAAAATAACACTAAGAAGATTAAGATTAACGATAGATTAGGAATTCACATTTTTTATATAATCACATTACAATCTTAAATATTATTATTTTAATATTTTTTTATATTTAATTACAAATTTATTTTTTATTATATATTTATTTTTAAATCTACCACAACATTAATAGTTATATACAATGAGTTTTCTAGTATATTTTTCCTATAACAATCTCAATCACAGATGCATCAATAAAAATAAAAATAAAAAACTACGTGGAATACAGTGGAATTTCATGTTCATGCACTGTGTTACACTTTCAATCAATGAAGTCATATTAGCATGACTTTGAACTTAAACTAATTTTTATAAGTTGGTTTCCCGAATGACTTGTTGTCTCACAAGTCTTAGGATTTGAAGCAAAAAAACATTTGAATTTTTGAAGTATATTACAATAAAATTCTTAGGGAGTGGCGTCAAACACGTTAACAATTATTGTGGCTATATTTTGTACTAGTGATAAGCAGTTCCATTCAGATTGGGTTTGTTTAAATTTTCTAATGCATATAAATAAATAATTTGCAAAAATTGCATACACTAACAGAGGAAACGTTAATCTTTTTGAGATTTTACTTTCAATCAATCCAACTCTCTCTTAGTTTCTACATATGATTGATTAAATTTTATTAAAAATCATCTACTTTTTGTCAGTGCATATATTATAAAGTCATAGAAGAGACTAATTCAACCAATGTACTAGAGTAGAAAGGTTAGAAGACAACAAATATTTTCAATTTAAAACAATAGCTTTATAGTCGTGAACATGTAGTCTTAAATTCAACAGATAAGAAAACAACTATTTATCGTAATGCGATTTATAAATGCGGCTATGGCAAATAGTCGCATTCTTATATGTTTATGAATGACTTTTAAGAGAAATGAGTAATACATTTATGAATGTAACTATTTACCATAGTTGCATTTATAAATCGTATTTAAGAATACGGATATTTACCACAACCGCATTTATAAATCTATGCACTAGATTTAAGAATGCAACTATGGTAAATAGCCGTTGTTGTATATATTTTTTTTTAGTACAATCTGTTTATTGCTAATTCTCATCTAAATTGACCTGTTCAATTATAACCTAGTCAGACTAATATATAATTTCAGATAATCAAATTTTATATATTGGTAGAAATGTCTTACAAACACTAATAATATATATCTATTTATCTATCTAATTCCTACACTATTCATCAGTTATCCTAGAGTTATAAAAATTTAGGAAATATGTGGACCAAGAATGTCTCACATATGCTATGGCTTCCGAAGACATTGGTCACTCATCCGTGAAGAACTGCATTACAAAATAAGGTTCACATAAATTAGTTTTAAGATAAATATATGTTAAAGAATTATAAAAATAATTTACCATCATGTTACCTCATGTCAATCACTTTTAAGTCCTAGTCTTATAATGATAACCATCCATTGCATAATGTAATAGTCACACTCATACCTTCCTACTTGTTTATTACACTAAAATTCGATAAAAAGTAAAAGTTAATATTGATAAACAATGAAACGAGAAAGAAAAAAATTACAAACCTTTAGTTTTATCCAATTTAAATTTTGAAAATTTGAATTGGATCGACCTTTTAGGATGTTATATCTACACCATGAACTGATTAATACCAAAAACCACATTAGTAGATGCTTAATTAGTAACATACAGAGTTATAAGTTTATAGTGTACTTACCTATCAATGATATTCTTCAGATTTGTGGATGACTTCTTGTGTAGGGAACAGAACCACACAACAGTCTTTTCAACCAATGATAAGACAAGTAACTGCCAATGACCCCTATATCATCCATGAAAAGAGTTAGTAAATATTTAAAACATGAAATAGTAATAATTGACGACTTATAATTAAACTTACTCAATAATATAAGGGCATAAATGAATTTGTTTTCCCTCGTTTTCCAAGGTGTTAGTGATGTATGATTGGGTTTCAACTGCCTTTGTTCGAGTGGGATTAGTATATGCGGGATCTAAGAATCCATACACATTTTCCTTGCCCTCAGTGAGAGAGACTCCATTCAAACACCTACAAGTTATTAGTTAAAGCATAATCAATAATAATTTAACATAAAGTAAATTGAAATATAGGTAAAGATACTTACATCATAAAAAATTGAATTATATTTATATTGAACTCCTGATCCCAAGCTACAAATTCTAACAAATATGACATGTATACGTACAGTGGCAGGTCAGTATTTATTTCAAAAAATGTATCATCCCACAAAACTTCCAAAGGGTCTCAACCAATCTGTCTAGCAGCTACAACTAAGGAAGCTATAGGATCGTCAATTGGAACCTCATGCTTCTTTTTTGGACTTGGTTTCCAACGAGGTATCTACAAAATAAAGAACATTTGTATTAAATTAGATGTAATATATAAATATAAATTAATATAATGAAATGAAATTATTACCGGAGGTTCTAGCATAATTCGAATGAGGTGTCTAGGCCAGACTATGAATGTATGAAATGCATTGACCACAGTTGTTACCTCATTTGAAGGTAGTGGAACACGAGCATCAGGTACTCGTACTCTTTCAACTGTTACCTCACCATATCAGGGGAGAGAGGAACGTTATGTAAGGTTGTGGCCTCTTGATAGACTTTTCCAATGGCCATTACCTCAGGAAGCATGCTGCCTCTACAGTAGCTCACATTGGCTCGTTTGGCCAATGATATCCTCCCTTAATGTTGTAGGATCCGCACAACTCCCCTTTGTGCTCTTGGGAGCGGGACTAACAAGCACCTCAACCGACTCAGCATAAACTTGTTGCGATAGAAACTCTTGTCACAACTCTAATTGCATTCGAGCAACCTTCTTTCTCACCTAATTCTTGACGTATCTTACTCGCCATTTCTGTTTTGGCCTCTTGGGGGGAGGAGGATGAGTGTCGTGGTGTAGCTCCAAAATATAGTTTAATTCCAACCCTTTTTCCAGTTGCACGAACATGACCACAGTGCGTAGGTCGTCCAATTGCTTCAACCAAGATATCCTGACGACCTTCAGGGACAAAATTACCTTGAGAGCTTTCCTCAACCAAGTATTCTTGCAAGAGACCAAAATCATATAAGTTTTTAATATAATTAATGCTTTAAAACAAATGCAAAAGAGGATAAAAAAAACTTACAATTTTTTTTCTGAGACTATCTTTGATTGCTCATAACTAAATGCACCAGACTTTTTAATTCGGGCCATCTTCCATTTTACATGGCGCAAAGGTGGTGATGGAGGAGAAGTGACCCCTGTATAAATATTAGACCCAATCCCTTGTCTGGATTGCTCCTTTTCCACCATCAGTGATTGCTCAAGCTTTCGATACCCTAAACGAGACAGTACATGCGGGCAACATTCTTTAAAGCTATCTCTTGAGCTTTCTTCCGACGATCTTGTCATAAATGAAATAAATAAAGTGACTTAAATAATATTAATTTATTAATGTTATATAAATAAAAATAGTTAAGAAACTTCACTTACCTTCCAAGCTTCACATTCACGACTTTGAACAAAAAGACGTCATGTTTCTTCATTAATATGTTTGTACTTTAAACAAGGATTTTTGCCTTTAAGCTTGCCAAAAATATATTTCATCGTTAATGTTGACTTAAACTGACAAAATTTAAGTCGGATATTGGATGTAATCTTTGATCGAAGCGGTTCCATATTAGGGATTTCAAAATTTGTCTACAAAATAATATCATCAAATTAAAGTTAATCAATGAATATTAAAAAACATTATATTATAACGATAATAATGTAAAGCTTACCCGAACATCCTCCTAGAGCATGTTTCGATCGACCTCTAACACATCATCCCATGAATTAATAAAAAATGGAGAGCCTCTCACGAGAAACAACTCCAAGATAGCTGTTAAACGTCTCAACATTAGGACCAGAAGCCACTCCAGTGTTGACGTCAACGTCAACATGTGTCTTCTCACAAGCAGCACGTCTCAATGAGAGACACGTCAATCTAGTAGGTCCTTTGTTGCCTCGTCCGGATCAGGGTCTGATTGGAGTTTGTTCGTCATCCATATCTCTGTTAAAAACTAGGTAACAAACATTAGTTAATCTGCATCAAAATAAAATCATATAAAACAAATACATAAATTTCTAAATGCGTATTATCAAAAATATTTCTAAATTTATTACCATAGCGGGTTGAATGTTCATATGTAAATTTCTTCATTGTGGTCTTTAGGTTGCATGTACATCATCAACTACATCATCATCTTCATTAATTATCATTGGTGTGAATGAACGGGGGTCACCATTTTCAATATCATCTATGGCCTTCCCTTGTTTTTCCCGTGTAAAACGACATACCAATGTTCTGGCGTAGGATCTTTGACGTAGGAAACCTGAGATGGTTTTTGAACCATTATAAATGGCTCATCTCGATGTCCTATCTTTCGAAAGTCTACTAGTGTGAATCCTGATTCATCAATTTTAACCCCACTTTTATTGTCAACCCATTTACACTTGAAAACTGGAATGGAAAACTTAGTATAATCAATCTCCCATATCTCTTCTGTAAACCCATAGTATGCCATTGATCAAAGTACATGATTTGTATCTTTCGAAGTGGAAAACTGCATTGAATTGGCTTCAAGAGTAACACCAAAATTTTGAACTGTACTCTTTTCATCCATAGACTTGGTGTAAAATATGCAATTGTTCACTTCGTACACTATATAAGAAATGACATCAAACTTCAATCCAGCAGCCAACCAGGTCAAGGTCTTCGATGTTGTTGAATCCTTTAACACCTCGTCTTTAAACCAAGGCATGAAAGTTCTATTATGTTCCATTAAGACCCATTTCTCTGCTTGTCTTGGGTTATTTGCCTTCACAATAGCTTTATAAGCATCTATGTAGGGTATAACTTCATATGTGTTATTCAATATATACAAATGTGCTTGCAAGACTTTTGATCGAGATTTGCTTACAATATGTACACCACGTAAACATTTACTCGTAGAATGTCTGTGGTGGCATGAATTAGCTAAAAGACCTATTGGATTTGCTTTTGACATGTACTATGAAAAAAATTCAATACTTTCTTCAGCTATGTACCTTTCAATCATTGAAGCTTCTGAACAATAATGATTTTTCACATAACCTTTCAAAATTTTCATATACCACTCAACATGATACATCTATCTTAAGTACACTAATCCACACAATCTAACCTCTCTTACCAGATGCACAACTAGATGAACCATGATGTCAAAAGAAGATGGAGGAAAAAACATCTCCAATTCACACAAGATAACAACAATTTCATCTTCAAGTTCATCTAATTTTAATGGATCAATGAATTTACAACAAACGGAAGAGAAGAATGAGCACAAACGATTATGGTATGTCTAACCTTTTTTGGTAAGATCCCACGAATAGCTATCGGCAACAATTGTTGCATCAAGATGTGACAATCATTAGACTTCAACCTAATTAACTTCAAATCTTGCATTGACACTAGGCTTTTCACATTTGAGGACTGTCCTTGTGGCACTTTCACACCCTTTAGACATTGACAAAAACTTATTTTTTCATCTTTTGACATGGTGTAATAGGCTGGGGGCAAATATGTACGCTTACCCATTTCTATCGGTGCCAACTCGCCTCATATGTTTATCTCAATCAAATCTAAACGATCTTTTAGACCATCATTCGTCTTCCCGTTAATATTAAGAAATGTACCAATTAAGCTATCACACACATTCTTCTTAACATGCATTACATCTATACCATGTCTGACTTCTAACCTTGACCAGTGTGGAAGATAAAAAAAGATTGTTTTTTTCTTCCAAATGTTTGTCACAGATGACTTCTTTTTCGGCTTACCAAAGGTGTGGTCTATGTTACTTACCTTTTCGTAAACCTCAACACTAGTTAATGGAGTTGGTAGACTACTGGTCTCTTGATGTCCATTAAAGGCTTTTTTCAACCTCCGGTAAGAATGATGACTTCTAAGAAACTTCTGATGCCGAAGATATACCGTCTTTCTTCCATGTTTCAATTGTTGAGAAGCGGTGTCTTCTTCGCATACTGGAAATGCTTTATGACCCTTAACACTATACCCTGATAAGTTACCATATGCCGGAAAGTCATTGATGGTGCAATAACATGACATGCATCTTGAAAGTTTCATTAGCAAATTCGTCAAATACTTCAACACCCTGATCCCACATTAACTTGAAATCTTCAATTACGGGACTTAGATAAACATTTATGTAATTTCTTGGTTGTTTCGGACTAGATATCATCATAGACAACATCATGTTTTTTCGCTTCATGCACAATCCAAGAGGTAAGTTGTAAATAACTAGTAAAACAGGCCATGAACTGTGATTCGTACTCATATTACCAAACAGATTCATTATGTCTGTAGCTAAACAAAGTTGGATATTTCTTTATCCTTTACCAAACTCTGGAAACTCATCATCAAATTTCTTCCATTGAATAAAATCAGTTGGATGTCGGTACATGCCATCACATTTCCTCTCATCTGCATGCCATCTGAGACTTTTAGCATCGTTTGGGTTTGCAAACTAACGCTTCATCCTTGGAGTGATGGGAAGACACCACACAACCTTCATTGGGGGTCCATGCTTTTCTATCTCTTCAATAATATCATCATCTTTTTGTTTCAATTTATAACGTGATAACCCATGCCTCGGACAACTTTTCAACAATTCAAAACCTTTCATGTATAATATACAGTCATTAGGACATGCATGCATCTTTTTATATTCCATACCCATTGGACAAAGAATCTTTTTGGTCTCATAATTACGATTAGGTAGAGTATTTCCCTATGGAAGCATATCCTTCAACAATTGAAGCAATTTCGTGAAGCTTTTATTAGTCCATGCATTTATTGCCTTCAAATTTATCAATCTTAACACCGCCACAACTGTGTGAAGTTAGTTGATCTAGGATACAATGAAGTCTTTGCATCGCTTGACATACTTCCATATCCATACGCTTCTAGAAAAGACTCAGCTTCCACATCACGAATCATGTCCTCCAATCGATCATCATCTACATCATCATGTACTGCATCATCAATGGTGGACCCCACATATTCTTCAGTTACGGAAATACGTGGTAAATTTAATAATTCATCATGCCTTGTCCAAGTTGTATAAGATCGAAGAAACCCATCACATAGAAGGTGCTCATTGATTTTCTTAACATCGAGTATCCTTCCATTCAAACAGTTAACACACAAAAATCTACTCTTTGCTCCATCATGACCACGATTATTCGCGTTACGTTGCACAAATTGTATAAATTCGTACTCATCACTTATGCGAACAAAATTAATCCAATTTCGATCCATTCTATTATGTAATAGTCATTCATGTGTTTTCTAATGAATGTTCTATCTCACATTTGCCAAGGGTCGAACACCCCCGAACTCAATACCAACATGTATCAATTGTCGAGGGTCGAACACCCTTGGACTCAATACCAACATGATAATTCTATTATAAACTAACAACTAACATAATATAAATTAATAATAAATACAAATTATAATAAATATACACATTAAAAATCATTAAATTAATTATAAATATTAAATAGTATAAATCTATCTACCATCTAATAATATAATAATTTCATTCTAACCTAAAAACAAAAATAATATAAATTTTAAAAAATACAAATTATAATAAATAAAAAATAAACAAATTCATAACATTAAAAAAAATCAAAATAATTTAAAACACCACCAACCTTGTGCGTGAAGGCAACGGTGGTGGTGAAGAGTGGCTCGTGATTGACAACAACGACGGCGACAGCAGCAACGAAGCAAAACAAAAACTCAAACAAGCAACAACAAAGGCAATGAAACAGTGGTACTTCGAGGAATGTAAGAAAACAAATAAGAGAAATGAAAAAAAAGTTATAAACCATTGGTGAAGAAGAAAATGAGTTGATCGAAACGAACTTACAATGGCACTAGAAGACAATGAAGCTCGCAAAAGAAGAGAGGAACACCAGAGCAGAAATAGAGAGAAAACGCGAAGCGCCAAGAAGAAAGAAAGTATAAAAGCGTAAGTGGTGCGCTTCAGAGTTAGGGTAAAGAATGATTTAAGAATGTGGTTATTTGTAATAACCACATTCTTAAATCATGCGCTTTGATTTAAGAATGTCGTTATTACAAATAACCGCATTCATAAATGAAGTTAATTTAAAAAATTCACCGTGTTTTGAATGACAATGTCTAACCATAAAAACACATTAAATAAATAGTCGTTGTTTTTATATTTTGCACTAGTGATGCTTTCTTACCCTAGGGTAAGGGATATGTGATTATAGAAAATCGACAAACTTTAATAAAATTGGGAGAAAAATCTAGTGCTTAAAAAATCTTTATAACCCTCTCAACAAAAAAATCTTTTTTAGAACTTGAAAAAAGGGAATTATTTTTATTCAAACATCTCCTTTCCTTTTTTTGTTTGTCTACTTCCATTTTTTATTTTGAATACCGATACTAATTACATAAAATTTTTGGGATATACAGAAATATTGATAGCACTTAAAATCAATTTTTACCATTTTTATAGGGTTAAATATGTTTTGGGTATTGTATTATATATAACGCGAAATTGATTTTTATACTTGTAGTAACAAACTATTGGAATAAGTTTTTATGAGTGTTTCTTTTTCTACATGACAAACGAATTTTCAGTCTGGATTATATTATAATATTATAACATTCACGTTAACTATGAATCAACATGAACATCCCGAAAACATGTTAGGTACAAAAAAAATTAACAATGACCAATTTCAATAGTTTTCTTATTACAAGTATCCAAGAGTTCACGTGAAAGTACATGAACAACAAATATATTTAACCAATTTTTATATATTATGTTAGAAATCTTATATTAATTAAGAATGAGATTAAATTATAGTATAAAGATATTTTGTAATTTTTATTTTATAAATTATTTTTAGAAAATTAAATTAAATATAAAATTATTTATTAAAATGACATTAGTCATTTAAAATATATTTTAAGCAAGTTTTGATATGGTAGTGTCTTTTAGATCTTTTACTAACTAGAAATAAGGGTAGATTATGTAAATCTTGCATGTTAAATATTTGTTATAAGTGGGACCAGAAAACTTAATTTGTAAGACATGTACATCCCAGCTAATTGTTTTCTCGAAGTTTATTTTTGTTAGATCTGATGAGTTGTTTGTTTGTAAAGTGCAAGATTCTTTTTCGTCTCAACCACCGGAGGACAGTTGCATGTATATGTTGGTTGTTGCAGTGCCCCAATCAAAGTTTAAAACTGACAAAATTAGTTTAACTCCTTTTGTCGGCGAGATTCCCTCTCTAATCAAATACAGGGTACATATTCATCAATACATGTATTCATCATTCAATCAATTCATTAAGCTGTAAATGTATATACCCAGTAATTTATCTCATTCTTCTCGCAAACATTAGATGCATGTAAGTATTTTACTTTTCCTAATCGAATTTAAAACGGATTGAATATTATATGATTTTTTTTTCTAAAATCATTACATTTATACCAATTATTAAGATTTTAACTCAATCTTATAAAATCAGTTTACAAGATCAGATTTGCACGCAATTATATACTATAAAATGTCCTTATATCTAGTTGATGTGGAATCTCTAACCCACTCTCTCATGTTCGATAACCTCAAACTCGTACATGACATTATATATTATGGTTGGTCTGATAATGGCCTGATAACAGATAGTCTGATCAGTCCAACAAACTCTTGATAGAATAGATTATAAATTACTTTGATCCCAGATTGAGAAGTGAATTTTAAGTTTAACTCAACTTTAGATGCTGATTGCATCCAATCAGTTATGTACTATGAAATGTCCTTATCTCTAATCGATATCCAATCGTTTATGTACTATGAAATGTCTTTATCTCTCGTCGATGTGAGATTTCTAACACAATTTAATCATAATCATAATTATAAGTAATAATTAATACTTTCATAGTAATTCCTTTTTAATAGAATTTATTCTATATCTAAAATAACATACTTAATAATTATTTTCCTAGACTATTTAGTTATGAAATATGTCTACTACTTAAGTTACTCAATGTTGTTTGGTAAAAAAAATAAAAATAAATAGCTATTAAATTTTGATCAATTATATTATTTGTTTTGTAGAACAAATTCATCAAACACTCTTTATAAAACATCTTTTGCTTACTTTTACATTTCATTCATTATCTTATTTTATGTTACTAACTTTCCTTTCTCTAGATCTATTTGCTGTACACTTTATTACAAATAGATTTTTTTTTTAATTTTTTTTAGAAAACAATTGCAAAGTTTTCTAGGAATAATAGTGTTCAAGAAATTGTTGCCAATTGTTTTGGCAAAAAATTTCTGCCAATTTTCCTGCACACGGACTTATTATTTATTTATTTTATTAGTGCTTGTGACTTCAAAATAGAAGAAAAGTGGTAGATTTTTAATTTTTTCTTGAGAAATTATTTTAAAATATTATTTTTAAATTTTACGCCAAAATAAAAATAAATATTACTTTATTAAAGTGGTTATAAATATCTCATTAAATTTCTTGTATATTTTAACTTGTATTTAGATACGTGAGACTTTTTTCAAAATTCTTAATTTAAATATTTATTT
>Ga0123341_1005465_pt1 | contig 11332 bp, 6 predicted proteins | sample Turbeapinknodule_FD_89959 | JGI IMG/M metagenome (GOLD analysis project Ga0123341, IMG submission 89959) | Root nodule microbial communities of legume samples collected from Mexico - Turtle bean Mexico pink nodule | ecosystem: Host-associated > Plants > Roots > Nodule | place: Mexico: Nepantla... | reverse complement strand
GGCATGGGTTTCATCAAATTTCTTTCACCCCCTCTCTCTTTCTTCTGTGTGCCTTAAATATTAATGTTTGCACCATTCAAAATTCGTCAGCTATAAATTAGCTATTTTGGATCACCTTTTCCTTTTCATTGCTTACCACGTGTTCTTATTCTATATTTCCACTATTCTTTGTAATTTTTTTATTATAACTATGTTTATTACTAGTGGTGCGGGTTGGTTCGTCCCACATTGGCCCGTCCCGCATAAGTCCGCAAAATGTGGATCAGGTTAGTCCACGGACTTGCGGGTTGGTCCGCATAACTTTTACAAATGAAAAAACCTTAAAATTGTTGCTCCACAAATCTGGAGAAGAAGATAATGGAAAAAAAAATCTCATGAGTAAAAGTGGCAATCGTAGTCGCAGATGGTGGTGTTGGCGGTGGAGGCGGTTGCAGATGGTGGTGTTGGCGGTGGAGGACGATGGTGGCAGAGATGGTGGTGTTCGCGGTGGAGGGAAGGATCGGGAGATGGTGGTCTTGGCGGTGGAGGCGGTCGCATACGATGGTGTTGGCGGTGGAGGACGGTGGACACATACGGTGGTGTTCGTGGAGGAAGAATCGCAGCGACGACAGATGTCGCTCGCGGTCGTGGATGCTGCTTGTTTTTTGTAGGGTTTCAAAATGATTGTGAATTTGTGAGAAAAAAAAGGGCACCAACACTTGCACATCACGATTCACATTCAGCAGTGAGTTGACGGGCCAGCCCGTCCTGCCCTGTCGTAAGCCCGCACAGGCCACGGGTTATGCGGGACGGGCTTAAATGGGTTAGCGGGTCAGAAAAGAGAACCCTCCCGCGTTTTTTGTTGCGGGCTGCGGGTCGGCCCGCGCGACCCGCCCCGTTTTGCCACCCCTATTTGTTACATTATCCTCTTCTTTAAAAGAAACCTTGTCCTCAATGTTGAATTCTGCAAAAAGCTTGCCTCGAAGTTATAGTGTCCTCCCATTTTGCTTGGTGGTCTTCCAAGTCTTCCCACTTTATTAAGTGTTGTTGAATGGTTGTTGATTCCTTCTAATGATTTTGTTTTGTAGTATGACTTATGGTTGCATCACAAAACCTATGTTTTAATTTGTAATGGGTAATGGGACATATGTCTTAACATGATCACTTTTACACAATTTCAATTGAGTACAGTGAAAGACGTGATGATTTTTTTGCAAAAAGGAAAAAAGGAGTTTATAAGCTACTTCCCCAATCTTCTTAATTATAGGAAAGGATTTGAAATATCAAAGGCTAAACTTTTGATTCTTTCTTAGCAATACATAATGTTGTCTAAAGGGTTGAAGTTTAACCAATATCATGTCATCAATTTCTAATTGTAGTGGATTTCATCTTCTATCCACCACTTTCTTCATGTGATGTTGTCTTTTTATTTTGAGTTTGTTGATTGTTGCATCTCTCTATATGAGTTGATTTTGAACATTAGGGATCCTGGCTACTAATGGTATATTTAATTATTTGTGGGGGGTCTCTCCCATAAACAACTTTGAAGGGTGTTATGTCGGTACTATAATGGAAGGAAGAGTTGTACCAATATTATGCCCATGGTAACAGTTTAGACCATTCCTTAGAATTTTTATATGTAAAGCATCGTAGATACATTTCAATGCATTTTTTCAATGTCTCCTATTGACCATCCATTTGCGAGTGGTATGCAATCCTTAATTTCAAAGCGGTACCACTCGACTTAAACAAATGATGCCAAAATTGGCTCATGAACACCTTATCTCAATCAGAAATTCTGGTTTTAGGAAAACCATGTAACTTTACTATGTTTTCACAAACAACTTAGCCACTTGCTTACTATTGAAGTCACCTTTTAAACCAACCAAGTGTGCATATTTTGAAAACCTGTAAATGACCACCATAATAATAGTGCGTCCATTGGAAAAGGGAAGGTTGGTGATAAAATCCATGGCCACATCCTCCATATTTGCTTCGAAATCGGCAAGGGTTGTAGTAACCCGGATGGAAGAGTTATATAATGTTTTGTTTGTTAAAGATTAAACAATAATGCACATACTCCTTTACATCAACATACATACATTGTCAATAGAATTATACTATAATTCTCTTCAAGGTTCTTGTGAATCCTGAATGTCCACCCAAGAATATACTGTGGAATTCCTGGAGGATTTTTCTCATCAATTCATGTCCTTTAGGTAAAATCAATATGCATTTCCAATACAACAACTGATCACAAACTGCATAATGAGAATTGAGATGCTTGTTCTGCATACAAAACAACATTATTGCACTTAACTAATTATCTTGTGCGATAACTTCCCTTAAGTCTGGAAGTAGTTGTAGTTTCGGTTGAGATATTATCATCATAAAAGATCGTGAAAGAGAAACAACAACCACATTCTCCTTTCCAGGTTTATACTCAATAGTGAAATCATAGCCTATTAACTTGTGCAACCAATTTTAAGGTTTATATCTTATTTTATTCATATTGATAAATGTGAGCATATTATAAATCTTATTTATCAACTTAAGTTAATGGTCTAAAATAATAATCAAGTGAACAATTTTTTTACTTATCACATGGCATAACATGATTTTTTTTATTCTGTCTTGTATTTTTCATTAATATAAAGAAACTCACTACTTTTATAATGTACTATTCAATGTAATGGTTACCTCTCAAGCAAAATATTTAGTTCAACCCTTACAAAAGACAAGTTGAACCACATGTAATATGAACAATAACAATTTCTATACATTTTTTCTAATATCACAATATTAAGTAGATTCTTTTTTACATTACCTTGATATGTTTAGTCAAAAGCTATAATAAGAATTGATTATGTTTCTGTGATGTTTTATATTATTTAGGAATAATCAATGGAACTTGTCTTTTGAGTGAAGATTCCAAGATTTTCATTTTCACATAAAAACAAATTATACAATTGTAATTTGCACTTAAAGTTTGCGTAAGTAAATGCCCACTTAAATATGAGTGACAAAATATTTTTAATTTTTATTCATCTCCATATTAACATGAATTCAAATACTTCTATAGACCAACATAATAAGTTTACAATAAAATTAATTGATTGAAAAAAAATATTTATTTTGATTAACATAAAATTCAACAAAAACAAATTTAACAGAATTAAACAAATTGTAAATTATATAATTATTTCTAACTTGTTTTCATTTCACCTATCTTATTAAAACAACTACAAGAATTAATGATATTAGATAAGGTGTAAAAGAAAAAAATTAATAACAAATTAATTTCAACTGTTTTATGTTTTATTTTGTTGAGGATTCGAAATATAGTTCGTTTTAAAAGTTAGTATTCTATCATGATTTTATTTTTAAAAAATATTATAATAAATTAAAGAAAAATAATATATTTAAATGTGAATTATATATTAAGCATATAGTTTCATATTTTGAATATTAGTTTTCAAAAGCTAACAATAATGGTAAAATAAAAGTTTGAACTTGACCAAAAAACAAAACACACTTGTGTCGGTGTTATGGTATTCTTGTTTCCATAATAGAGTGTGTTTTATATATAATGTTTTAGTTTGCTGAAGTTGGCTTCATCTTGGGGTTTGGCGCTTTTTCCCTGACGACCCTTTTAGATTCTGCCACTTCCCTCACGTCAACGGTTCGATTCCCTGCACCACTTTCCCCTTTTCAATTTTTAAAACCTCGTTGCATTTTTTTCTCTTCTTCTCTCTCATGTGATTTTTCAACGATTCTTCTTCTTTTTCTTCTACTTCTTCTTCTTCCACAGTCTCACTTTCCAATGGCTTCTCCTCCTTTTTCTTACGCCGTTGTAAAGGTACATCCTTTCTCTCTGTCGTTTCCACTGGGAGTGTCTCGTCGATTGTATACAGTCTTAAGTCGTTTTGGGTTTTTTTCAGGATGCAAAAGTGCTTATGGTTGGTGCTGGTGGAATTGGCTGCGAGCTTCTCAAGACTCTCGCTCTCTCCGGCTTTCCTGACATTCACATCGTTAGTTTTCTTCTCTATCTGGGTTTTTGAGGTTGTTTTGAGAAAAGGGTTTTTCAGTTAGAAAAGGGTTCTCGAGTTATTTTTTGGGATTTGAGTTTTTTGGGTGTTTTGTTTAGGGTTTTGTGCTGTTGGGGTTTTGTCAAAGTTTCGAGCTTCGTGCGTTTCGTGAGATGGGTGTTTCAAATGTTTCGCGCCTTGGTTTTATTAAGGAGGTGTCTATGAGCGCTAGGGGTTAGTGTTGTTTGTGCTGCCATAACTGTATTGAGGTCTTGGGGTGGGGCAATATGGTGCTGAAAATTGATTTGTTAGGTTTTGGTTTCGGGAGGGTTGATTGGTAGTTTGATTTTTTCTCCTTTCGTGTAGTTGGTGGCTGATAGGTTCTCGTTCCGAATTTCAATGTTTTGTTGAAGGAGGAAGAGTTTTTGAGTTTTGAGCAGGTTTTTATGCTTTTGGGTATGAACTGTATTCAGTGGAGAATGGGGTGTTTCTTGTTGGAACTGCTGTGTTGGAGCTTACCCTTTGTTGACTTGAATTGCTATTTTGCTATTTGATGTTGAGGATAGTGGATTTATGGTGTTAGTTAGTCGGGTAGTTGTGGATCTTTGTATTTATTTGGGAATCTTGAGTTTTAGTAATTACAGTTATGGCTAATAAGATCTTCGAGAATTGAATGTTAATTAAAATGAGTTTTTTGGTTGAGATGGTGTAGCTACTCAGTGCTGAGGGTGATAGGTTAATGATAATTGTGGATCTGCTGAATGGAATCATGAGTGTGTTGTGACCTTGTGCCATACATGTTTTCATCAAGGATCTTCTCATATGTTTATAATTGTATCTATACATGTGTATATATCTATTATCATAGTAGTTTACGATGGGATTCAAATAGCAAAGTGATTTTCAATAACCAGCCATTGCAGCCGCAGTAATGGCTTTTCAGATGTTATAATGGCAGAACAATGCTATAGGCTCCAAAAAGCCATTTTTAGTATTTCGTTATGTTCTTTTTTCTATTAACTTCATCATCCTTCATTTTTTGACTTTATTATATGTTCTTACTTCGTGTTGCTAAATAGCCACTATAGTGGTACTTTAGCACTATTATGTTGAGGAATTTCTCTGATTCCCAATCGTGACTTCAGCCACTGTTGTGGATGCTAGGGTGTTGTGGTTGCAGCATGTGTCTTGTGTCGGTATACAACTGATTTTTTTGTACTAAATAATTGGTATATCCTATGTCAACTGCTAATTGGTATATCCTTTGTCAACTGCTAATTGGTATAATTGATATTTCTCTATCTTAAAATGAATATTAGGGATTAAAAATAGTAATTTGAAATTTTAGAGGGATGAAAATTAGAGAAAAATTATTTCATAAGGACTAAAATCAAGATTCATACATTTTACAAGGGCTAATAATAACTATTTCAAATTTATAAGGATGAAAAACAGAAATTTTTTTGTAGAACCAAAAACAAAACTTACTAATTTTATAGGGACTAAAAATATTAAAGCGTAGTAAATAATAATTATTAGATAATAATAATATTTAAAGTAGCGGCCTTCCCACTTCTTGTTATCCTATTATACCATTTTCAGAGTTTGTCACTGTGTGTTGCTGCTATCTAGATTGATGACTTTATTATTTATTATTGCAAGTTAGATTCTCACTTGTTGTAATCAATGCATCATTAAGTGTAGCCAAATTTTGCCATGTCACTTTAGTTTTACAATTATTTTTCATGGACAACTTCAATTTATAGTTTTGGAGGCTGCAGAGCTGTTTGAAGGGAAGCATACTGGGTTGAAAACTATCTTGAATATAGCTCAAGTGTGTTACTTTTCACCATCCTTGTTTCTTGAAAAATCTATCCTACAATTGTCTCATGCTGATTTTGTACAATGCCACTCTTTCTACTAAATTGTGTTCCTGGATAAAGGCTTGAGCATTACAATTGATTTGGCAGTCTTACTGTCAGCAATCAGTCAACCCCTCATGGATTCTTGCTCTATGTATGAGGAGTTGATATTGTGTGTGTGCACATGCTCACTACTACTAGTCATTTTTTTAAATTTTCTATTGATCTAACTGTATTGTTTTAAGCTATGAATGTACTTTATCAAATTTTCTTAATTTATTTCTAACGTGCAGATTGACATGGATACTATAGAAGTCAGTAACCTGAATAGACAATTTTTATTTCGACAATCTCATGTTGGGCAATCTAAAGCTAAAGTAAGTTTGAACCGTTATGGTTATTATTGTTAATGGTATAGGTTTCAGTTGTGCATCCATCTGACGAAGTGTTCAACCAGGTTGCTAGGGATGCTGTGTTAAAATTTAGGCCCCACATAGATATTACACCATACCATGCAAATGTCAAAGATCCTGAATTCAATGTGGACTTCTTTAAGCAATTTAATGTTGTTCTAAATGGACTTGACAATCTAGATGCACGCCGGCATGTGAATCGCTTGTGCCTGGCAGCTAATGTTCCTTTGGTTGAAAGTGGAACTACTGGGTTCCTTGGACAGGTAATTTAATTGTATTTATTGGTTCGGAGTAAGTGATATCCAATTTAAGTTTGACTTTTTTTATCATTTTTGGTAGATTCTGAGTGGTAATTTTTGTTTTTGATGGTTATGTTTATATAAGTGTCTATATTTTTTTGAATTATTGATTATCTGGCTGTCCATATATATCTAGTTAAGAAAATTGTTTATTGTTAGTGACTGGCAACACTGTTCCTAGGTAGGCAAATTTCTTATTGGGAAAGCAATGTGTTTATGTGGCATGCTTTTATGCTTTAACATGTGGATATCAGCTAAATTTTAAATTCTGTCCTCAGATTATCCACTAAAACGTTCATCCTCTATTTCAGTTTTGTTCATGTTCTCTGATTAAATTGATTTGAAGTTTTCAATTCTTAAATTTAAAATTTATAATTATGTGACATTTGAGGTTTGATATTTAATACTTGATGTTTCTTTTGCTAATTTTGTTACCCCATCTGCCCATGGATTTTCTGCCTATGGATTTTCATGGCAAATGTGTGTTACAGTCTTTATTGTCAACTTCTTCATAATGTCAATTTAATGCGATTTGTTGTTAATTACTGCAATATATGAAGTTGCTATTTCTCAATCAAATTTATGATTTAGTTGAAATTGAAAGTAGGTAACTGTACATGTCAAGGGAAGAACAGAGTGCTATGAGTGTCAGCCTAAACCAGCCCCCAAGACATATCCTGTCTGTACTATCACTAGTACCCCATCAAAGGTATGATTTATTGTCATTTTCATTTGTGTGTAGTAAATGACAGTGTTTGTTAGAAACATAAAACACTAGTGAGATTATCCGGAAAAGTTATATTGAATTATAGGCCTCCGAACATGTAGTCTATGACTGTTTAAATTTTTTTTATGTGATATTACTGGTTATACATTGATTGTGTTTGGTTAGTCATATCTTTTGCTAGGCATCTAACAGTTTGTATCTTGGGACAGAGAAAATGAAACTATAGGAGCTGTGGTAGTTCATAGAAATTTTTGGTTGTTCATGATTATTTGGATTTTCAATGAATGGGATATCTATGTTGCATTGTTGAATCTTGAAGGATGCTACTAGATAAATACCTTTTTACATTATTTAAGGCTGTCATTTTTTATGAAAATAGATAAAATTTGCTTCAAAATAAGTATGAATTTTGACATTTGCCTCAAACTTCTGTTTAATGAGTTCTAAACTTTTATCTCCCATTGTTTACGGCAGTTTGTTCACTGTGTTGTGTGGGCAAAGGACCTACTTTTTGCCAAGTTATTTGGGGATAAGAATCAGGATAATGACTTGAATGTTCGATCAAGTGATGGTGCTAGTTCCTCAGAAAATGTAGATGATGTATTTGAACGCAGGAAAGATGAAGACATTGATCAATATGGAAGGAAAATTTTTGATCATGTATTTGGGTATAATATCGAATTGGCCTTGTCTAATGAAGAGACATGGAAAAATCGTAATAGACCAAAGCCTATATACAGCAAGGATGTTCTGTCTGATGATCTGGTTCAACAAAATGGAAATTTGGAGAAAAATTGTGCCTGTAATGATGAATTATCAGTATCTGCCATGACATCTTTGGGTATGAAGAATCCACAGGATATTTGGAGTCTCAGAGAAAATTCTAAAATATTTCTTGAAGCATTGCGAATATTTTTTACAAAAAGGGAAAAGGTCTTTTGCGATACTTATTTAGATCTATCATATTTTAATATTATCTTCATATCTAGATACAACATTGTGTTTTTATTTTTAAATTCATCTTTGAGCAGGAGATTGGCAATCTAGGATTTGATAAAGATGATCAGTTGGCTGTTGAATTTGTTACTGCAGCTGCTAACATACGGGCTGCTTCCTTTGGCATCCCTCTGCACAGCCTTTTTGAAGCTAAAGGTATTGCTGGTAATATTGTGCATGCTGTTGCGACTACAAATGCTGTTATTGCTGGGTTGATTGTCATTGAAGCAATCAAAGTGCTACAAAATGACATTGAAAGTTGTAGGTATGATGTGATTCCAATTCCTGTGTATTCTTTTTTGGATTATTTGTAGTGATGGGAAAGTGGCTTTGTTACCTTAATGTTTGGGTTTGAGGAAACATTGTGAAATGTTATTTTAACCAAAAAATACCTTGGAAGAAAATGCTACCTACTGGCTATTGACAATTCTTTTACCGGGCAAAACGTAATTTGTAGGATAATCATGTTGGTGGGGCTAGATTGTAGAGCTACACCCAAATTTCACTTTGAATGCTTGATAATTATCATTTTTGTTTGTTAAATATTAAATCAGTGTAGTTTATCGCCACTGAATAAAATTATGATTTTAGAAGATTGCCTGGGGCTTGTTTGTTGTTTAATGGTTAAAAGAAAGTTAACTTTGTTTTTGTTTGAGAAAAGTGCAACTTGTCAACCATTGCTTTTAGTTGAAAAAACATTTTTCTTCAAAAAAAAGCTTAAAAAATGCCCTTAATCATGACTTAAAAGAGGGTACAGACACTGTAGTTTACAATTCAACTTTACTATTTTTAATGTTTTTTCTAATCTTTTCTGGACATCTCAGAATGACATATTGTCTGGAACATCCATCAAGAAACATGCTGCTTATGCCTGTGGAGCCATTTGAACCTAACAAGTCTTGTTATGTTTGTTCCGAGGTTTGGCAAATCTCCCTTTGTTATATCTGTTGCCTGAAGTCATTGTTAAAAACATGCTCACACTCAATATATTCGTTTATGTGCTAAACAGACACCTTTATCCCTTGAAATAAACACCAACCGTTCAAAGTTGAAAGACTTAGTCGAAAAAATTGTTAAGGCAAAACTAGGGATGAACATTCCTCTAATTATGTGTGCTTCAAACCTCCTTTATGAAGCTGGTGATGTTGAGGACGACATGATTGCCATTTATGAGTCCAACCTTGAAAAGGTATATTTCTTGTCTTTTGTTTGGAATATATATGATCGTGAATTAGTAGCTAAAATCTAAGCAGCTAATTAGATACCAATTTAGAAACTAATTTATAAATTTTATGAATAATAGAAACTATTTTAGATACCAATAATTTTTTTTTTCTAAAATAATATCAAATTTAGTTAATATAGTGACTAATTATTTTTGGTCTCTAAAATTAGTTTCTATTTAGTGATTTTCTTGTAGTGTTGTAGTATTGCTTCAAAGCTTCAGAGCCTATTTCCTATCTCTTTCAGGTCCTAGCTGAGCTTCCTTCACCAGTAACTGGTGGAACAATGCTTACAGTGGAGGATATGCAACAGGAATTTGTTTGCAATATTAACATCAAACACAGGTTTTTACTCGACTCTAGTTTTTTGTTCTGCTAGAATTGTTTTTGTTCCCATCTCCACGAATCCTTATCTCTTTTCTGCTTGTTTTAAACTATTTTCTCTCTGGGTAATTTTCAGAGAGGAGTTTGATGAAGAGAAAGAACCTGATGAGATGGTTCTCTCAGGATGGATTCAACCAGTGTCAGCAGCAGAAAACAAAGACAAATCTGTTGGCAATGGTGGAAGCACCTCAGATGCAGCAGTAACAGCTGTGGAATCTGAGAAGGATGATGAGATAACTATAGTTTCAACCTTGAAGAAGCGAAAGCTTCCCGATGAAACCGACATTTCAAGCGCCACCACCGCCGATGCCGACACAAAGCATCAAAAGCAGTTGGAAGTAATCGACGACGAAGACGATCTTGTGATGCTTGATGGGGATTTAGACAGCTTTAAAAAGAGAAGATTGTCATAGTCAGTTCATGAACTAAAATCAGCATGAATTCTTGCATCCTAATTTTGTATTGATAGGGAGGTTTGGCGATTCTTTTGGCCATAGTAGTTGTTAGGAATGTTGCTAATAGTCTTTTGCTTGACATAGATACTGTTCTTCTCCTTTGTGCTTTCTCAGTAGCTGCAGCATGTATTATTCTCGCTGACGCCTGACAGAGAGGATCATTGACCTCATGAATTAACTTTCTCACACATGGCATTACTGATGATCAACAGTTTTGCAAACTGATTACCTATTCAATTATTGTCATGTATACTATATTCTAGATTTGAAATGTGATTTATCTTTTATCTGCTGAATCTGTCATCATTTCCAAAGGCCTAAGACAGCTTTTGTTCAAGGCATGGCCATCTATAATGGCCATAAGATTCATTACAATTCTCCAATATAGAGAACAAAGTTGGAAATTATGTAGTACTGACACGAACAAAGAAATTCATATAATTTTTAAAATGATACAGGAATATAGATCTATATATTATATAATTATAAATTATATAAATTGACAATAAAAATTTATGTATACAAACATGTTTTAATTTTTTTATCGTGTTAGAATTGTAAAAAATTTAGCAAATATTTTTTAAATTAGACATTTCATAGATATGTATCTTACAAGTGTTGTACGAATGTCGATATCTGATATTACATCATGTAAAAAGAGTGTCCAAATTTTATAAGTAAACATCAAATGTGTACATCTAGATGTTGAATACGTCATTTAAGAAGCTTTATAAACCCGACATATCAAACTCTAGATGTTGAACAAAAGGTAGCAATTACTGTGAAGAAGAGTACATTATGTTGACGTGAGGATGTGACTAATATGATGGTGGTTCACTCCAAACAATCGAATGGCGTTTCATTTTTTTATTGCGGAATGCATTGAAAGTTTGAAACAGCATGAAAGTGTAATGCTTGACCAAAATGTTTTCTTTCATTTTCAAACTAACTAAAATTACTTTAAAT
>Ga0123341_1005463_pt1 | contig 11334 bp, 5 predicted proteins | sample Turbeapinknodule_FD_89959 | JGI IMG/M metagenome (GOLD analysis project Ga0123341, IMG submission 89959) | Root nodule microbial communities of legume samples collected from Mexico - Turtle bean Mexico pink nodule | ecosystem: Host-associated > Plants > Roots > Nodule | place: Mexico: Nepantla... | reverse complement strand
TATTTAGATAAAATAATACTATAAAATCTTGTTTCTTTTTATTTCGCTTTTCTAGCATCTGCTTTTTATGGAAAGTAATTCCAAATTAAGAAAATAGAAAACTGTTTTTTTTTTCAAATTTTTCAAATAAGTTTACTTAAATATATTAAAAACATAAGCGACCATTTTTTATTAAAAAAAACACATTTTAAAAAAACAAGTTAAACAAACATAAATATTACATTTTATACATTAGCTTACATAAAATGAATTAATGCAATCTTCTCATACGAGAATATGAGAAAACTGTCATTTTCTCATAAAAAGAGTCCAAAAAGGCAAAGACAATCTTAAAAGTTCACGGTCTTCCAGAAAATTAAACCCATGTGATTCATTAAGCTCAACAATACTGCTATACCATAATTGCTATGGCCTACCACCACCGATTCCAATAATGGTTTCTGTAAGTTCCCATTACTTCACCTCTGCAAAACGCAACTTCTGACAACTTTCCATCATTCAACCACAAAACTTACTCATACCTCACATTTTGACTACATACCCAAATTACAACTAAACTAACAAAAGGTTAAATTGTGAACTTGATGCAAAAGGGTCTTCAAATTAAGTCTACAATGAAGAGAATAAAACAAGAAAAAATTGATTTTCACTGGTCTTTGTTTCCTACACTCCAACCACACCCCTTTCTATTACAAAAATTTAATACCAGATTACCAAATTCGAAATTTGTAGAGAGGGGTGTCTCCTTTCATTACAAAAGGGTTAATCCAAAACTATCTAATCTGAAATTTAAAATTAGTGTAGACTTAGATTGGTCCTCAGTTGGTGAAACCAGAAATGACAGCATCTGGTTCACAGGCCTTGGCAGCTTGGCTGGGCTCAACATCTGGGCTGGGCTCAACGTGCTTGGAAAGAAGCTCCTGAGGCAAGTCTTTGATGCCCTTAAGATAGAATGTGTAGAATAGTTTAAAGGGGAACACAAGTTGATGCAGCTTCACCTGACCATACACCCCCTCAAAGATGCCAGATCCACCAGTGACAGCAAGATATGTGTTCTCATAGGTCAGGTAAGAACCCTGCACTGAAATGTGACCATAGTCCCCAAAGTAGAAGCTGTAGATTGCCTCATACATATCTCCTTTCTTCTCTGCTTTGTTTTGGATCAAAACACAGATTCCAGCTGTTATCCCCACCCTCTTTTGCAAGCATCCGGAGTACAACTGCATGATCCCAAAAAAGTGTAAATCAATACCAAAAATACACAAAAAGTTTGAAGAATCAAAACCACAGAACATGAACACAACCAGATTCAATACAGCCACTTCTACACACACTCATGTAGTTAGTACAATTTTTGTAATAATTGAATGAAGATGAGATTACTCAGATTTTGAATATGTGTTTTAAGGGTCTGACGAATTCATCCGTATGGTTGATTTTTCATAAATTTAGGCTTGGATTGAATAACTCAGATTTTAAGTGCAAATTTTACATGTCATTTACTAACATACAAAATATGAGTCATCTAATTTTTTATCCTGCGGTTCCAAGTTACTAAATGGGTGAATGAGTGCTTAACTGAACTAAGGGAATCCAAATACGAATATGACCATTTTACTTTGGATGAAGTAAAGAACAAAAAAAATAACTTTTTAAAGTTTAAATCCAAGACTAGAACTTTAAATACAATCAGGTAAAATGAAAAAGCAGCTACCAAGTTAATGATTAAGTTTATATGAAAAATGAATTAAGGCTCAGAAATTTTTGGAAGTATTAAACAAAGACCAAAATGTAACAAACCTTGTTGCTGAAGGGGACTAGATCACCAAGGGAATTGGTGGTTTTCTGGCCCAATCTAAGGTAAGCAGGGCTTCCACGATCTCTCTCATTGATCTCATACACACTTAGTTCTTGGACTTTGGCTGCAAGATCAAGCAAAAAAACCAAAAGGGTCAGCACAGAATCAAGTAAATCCCACAGATCTTCAATGTACACAGCATTAATAGATCTAACAACAAGATTGAAAACCTTGTAGGGGAAGCTGGCACATATACCTGAATCAGATGTTCGTTCAGCCTGGCTTCTACAAGTGAAACTCTTGTGGGGGAATGAGAGGTGAGAGTACTGAGAAGAGGTACTGAGTTTGAGAGATTTGGATAGAGATGAGTGTGAGGAAGTAAAGGGTAAAAGGGTTGTGGTGGATGATGTGGTGAGTGATGATCTTGGGGAGGTAGTTGCAAGTTTCAAAGAGAAAGGGGAGATGGTTCTTGCAGCAAAGGTTGAGGATGCCATGGTTGGTGATAAAAGATGCTACTGTTTAGAATATGGTGAGAGGAAGTGGATTACAGTGATGATAAGAGTTTAAGTGCTATGAAAGTGAATATGGCAGTGAAAATGTGTTAGTTGGTATATATAAGGAAATGAGAGATAAGACTTGAGGAAAACAATGAATATTATTGGCACAAAACTAAGAGTAGTGGTGGGACTAGTGAGAGAATGAGTATGAACAATAATTCAAAAGAGAAATGGTACTTTTGACAAGAGAAATGATATTTTCAAGATTATTTGTATAAAATGTTTATGATATAAATATATATAATAAATGATAAATTTGTAATTAAATAGTATAGAAAAATATTTAAATAATAATATTGAAGATTGTAATATGATTATATAAAATATATGAATTGTGAATATATTATTATCAATTTAAACATGAATCATGTTGTGAATCTTAATTAGAAGAAGAATAACTACAAAAATTGAAATGAATGAAACGTGAAGAATGCTGTTAAGGTCAATTAGAGGAAGTGGACGGTCTAGTTGCTGATTGAAAATATTGTGCGCGTTCCAATGTGAAGTTTTGGTTTCATTGGAACAATAATTCTAACTAAGACCGTGTTTGGATTTGCTTTTGAAGCAACATGCGTGTGTTTCCTTTGAAGCTTCAAGGATTGTTAATCTGTTTATGCGAAAAACGTGAATTTTTTAGACGACTGATAAACGTGTGTGGCTGCACGTTGTCACGTGGCTTGAAATATGTATCTAAGTGTGTGTTTCATTTCTTATTAGCATCTATTCCTACTTTAACTGTTTGGTGTTTTAAAAGTTTAAGATGATGTTAATTATTTTTTTATTAATTATAATTTCATTTTCTATATAATTTTTAATATATATTATATCGTGATGTCAAAAATAAAATAAAACATGCCATTACTACTTTATTGAGATAAAAAAAATCTCATTTCTTAGTTTTCAATAAAAATCATAAAAGGAAAAAAAGGTAAACAAAATCAACTATAGACACGTTTTCCATCGTGTAAACAAAATAAACGTGATTGATATTAATTTCAGTTCTTATTTTTATATTACTTTTTTTTAGTAAATATTTGATTTGTTTTTTTTAAAAATTATAAGTTTGAACGGAAAAGTTAGTTATAAAAGGCTGTTTGAATATATCTAAAATATTTTAAAAAGTTTCACAAATTTTCAAATTAACATTTAAAAGAAGTCATCTAACGATTTTATGAAAATGTTCATAAATGGTTTACATATGTTAAGAGAAGCTTAGTGTAAGTAATAAAAGAGTGAAAAAAAATATAATATATTTTAAATTTTATACTACTTCACTCTTAATCTTAGTTACATTCATTTTTTTATTATAAAGTGTAAATTTTTTACTAAATAATTAAATATTTATAATTATTTTACAGTGATATCTTTGACTTACACATGGTCTCAAAGTTTATCCATTAAACTCCCCTTAAATTTATTAATGAGTACATAATCTCCCCTTAAATTTATTAATGAGTACATAATGACTCTCCAACTAAGTTTATTTTTACAAAGTTTCACAATCAAGTGAGTGGATATAAAATACAATCACTCATTGTCTAAAGTCTAACTCACATAAATGTGAAGGTTATACAAATTAAGTACTCTCTTTTACAAGTCATCTAGTAAACGATGTTTCTCAATCACTATAAGTTTTTAAAGAATGAAAGAATAAGAGTTTATGAACTTAAAGAACTTGTCATAAATATTTCGTCGAGATTTCATGTGCATGGTTAGCTCTTATTCATAAGCATCAAAAACACATCCCATGTGACTTAGTATCTATGTTATTCTTAGTGTTAGAGCTTTTAAAGTATATGTTTGGCATTTGTGTGACACTTCACTATTATACTCCTTTGGTTGAGTAAAAGGACATGATTTATTTGAGCAATTATATTGACCATATTGAAATGAACATACAATTCTCAAAAATTAGGATGTGTGTGCGTTAGGATCTTCTTTGAAGTTTACAAGTTTGCTCTTTCAAACCTGTAGAAGATCTTGTAGAGTGTCCAATGTATTAATGGAGTTTCTTCTTTATGTTTTTTCTACTTTTCGATGAATTATCTGATTTTTTGTGAGACATCCAAACTTGGGTGGATTGTGTTAAGATGTTAGACGGTCCAATACCTGATAGACATTCTACCATTCATTAAATGGTTTCGTGATAAGAGAGTTTATGAGTTTTGATGATAGCAGACACTGTAAGGTGTGATAAGATTTCTAACAAAATTATTGTATATGTAGAATTAGACCGAAACACATTAGATGGTTTACTAAGATTAAATTTGTTAGACAATCCTACTATATTAAAACTACTATACAGTTTCTCATAGTTAATCTTATTAGACAGCCTGTGTTTAGAAAAGTAAAATCAAACTATACAGTGTTAACACATTAAACAAACCAATTGTGCATAGACTCGTTAGACGGTCTAACAGTAAAAGGACATTGTAGATAGTCTCGTTAGACGGTCTCTAGAGACTCAACCAACTAAGTCTCCAAAGAACAAGACAAGTTAAGACAAAACAATGTTCATGAACTCGTTACACAACCACTTCATTTTCTACATGCCAGACAATCATTTAATTTTCTACGCATTACAGGGAGGGAGTGTCTAAACTCGATCTCAGTGTTCTTTGAAGGCTTTCTAACCTTGCTTGATTATTTTCGAACATCATTTTATAACAATTGATCATACAAATCAACGTTTTCATTTAAAATAACTGATTGATTAATTTTAGAAAGTTTTTCTATTTTGAACATAAAATAGAGCATTTCGAAAACTCTATATCTTGATTCGTTTAATGATTTTTGAATGAAATATATCCTCTATGATGATTACAAACTATTTTATATATTAATATGCCTTAACGATTAAAATTAAGAGAGTGTTGGAATGTTCTTAAATTTACAGTGTTAAATTGGAAATTTTTCAAAAAACAGAGGTATACTGAGATCATTCTTAAAACATTTTTCGAAAATATATTTTGATGAAATAAATATTTGTTAAAGTATGATCGCTTTCGATGTTTAAAAATAATATAGACTTAAAAAGTTTTTGAAAAATATATTACGAGTGAAATTTTGGGAATATAAGATTTTTATTATTCTGAAATTTAAAAGATTATGATTTAGGGATGCCCTTGTGTTTAATTGTTGTTTTTTTATTGATTTTGATATTCAAAATGTTTCCACAAATTGTTTACGGCACTTGAGATGCGCAAAAGAATTAAAAGTCAAAGTTTTCTTTTAGAGCGTCTAACGGGAAAATGAAGAAGTTACAATACGTGATTCACGCAATCAGTGAGGAAAACAATATCAAGCCTTAATGATTGAAGATTTATGGATATAAAATGATTTCATAGATAAACAAAAGATTAAGACACATTGAAATCTTTCGAGTAGAAGTTTCCTTCTAAAATATCTAATACAAAAAGGATAAAAGTATAATACAAGTCTTTGGAAAGCTCAAGTACAAATGTTTCAAAGCTTCAACGTTGAATTTTCTAAAGATAAAGAAACATTTTAAAGTTCAAATATGTGATTATGATACACTGATCTCATCAAAGTCGAAGTTACCATATAGAGCATCTAGTGACACGAAGACGAAGCAACAATGCATATTTGAATAAATATTCAAGTTAAATATATTTAAAGCATCAACGTTCAACATTCTACAAAGGAAGAAACATTTCAAATTACATCACATGTTCAAGATTGCAAGAAATTATTTAGAGAAAAAGTTTCAAAATGGAGCATCTAACTGTTATCATCTTAGTGTTATATAAAGACCTGTAGAATGAATAACATTGTACACAAAAGAGAACAACGTAGAAAAATGAATTCAAAGTGAAATACAAGTTTGCGTAAGTGAGAAAGAATTCTTTTGAATTGTATAGATTATATGTGCTACATTAGAGTGTCTATTGAGTTGGGTTGTGAGCTAAACCTTTGTAAATTCTTCACACAATGAAGTATATCCAGTGAGTTTTTGTTGTTCTCTTTTTTTAGAATGTCTTTCTCATACCTTGAGATGTGTTAATCTCAGAAGAATATTATGACTAGTTTACTTGGATAGTTTATACTCGTTCTTGGAAAGGTGTTATAATACTTGTTCTAGAGAGGTGTTGAAACTCGTATATTGAAAAGCTTTTACGCAATTTGCGTAAGAGGACTAAACGTACCCTAAGTGGTAGACTGAATCAGTATATACGCCTCTTCTCTATTTCCTTTTCCTGTTAGACATTTTTTTTAATTTTCTTAATATACTCATGAATTGAGTTCAAGCTCCATTCAACCCCCACCCTTTTAGAGCCACTTGCTCCTACAGACTAATCATAACTCATAAGACTTCTTATGCTTTTCTTTTCATGTACTTTAGTCTTTGGTCACTTGGTAGTTCTTTTCAAGACATTTAGGGACATACTAAGTGTGCTTAAGGTTAATTTACACTTTAAAAAACTCATGAGATATATCAAAACTTTGTATTATTTATGTTAGTGCAAAATTACAACAACCTTATGATTTTAAATAAGTGTTTAAACCAACAAAGCATGAATCATGATGCAATTGCATCTAATAGACACTGAAAGAAAAGATAAGATCATACAAGTGCTTTATTAAACAAACGATAAAGCACTTAGCAAACTTTCCACTTCATCTAATAGTTGTTAATGAATATCAGGATAAGTGTAGACATATTTTAAGCTAGTCAAATATTCTTGTAGCTTAAGTTTGTATTGAATGGAATGTCTTCACCATTTGATTCTAAGAAGATTCGTGATAAAGACAAGTCAACATCAAAATCTCCTAACGTTTGAGCTAACGTTACATTGTTCACCAACTATCTTGACTCAAGCACATTTCAAATCTGGCTTAGCTATTTGTCCAGTACGATGTGCATTTTTACAATAATTTGGTGCAAAATGATCTGTTACCGAGAAAGATAAGTATTGTCAGATATATGGGATGTTGTGTGAAGAAGAGAAGAGAAACTAATGTTGCATAAAGTATATTTTATGCTTCTCAATGTTCAAGCTCAACAAATGATAGAAGAATAAGAAGACATTCATATGTGTACAAAGCTACTCAACGACCAGAAAAGGTAATGCAGCGACTAATTTCTCCAAGCTTATATAAACACATGCTTTGACGAGAAGAAGTAGAAGAAAACCATTCTTGAAAATTCCAAAACTTTATCGATTTTTCTTTATGCCCTTCAAGCTTTGTAAGAACACATTTTTTTAACCTTTCAACAAATTAGGAGAGAATTCTTATCCTTATAATCCATGAAAGATAAAATCCCTCCCTAGTAAGCAAAGGCAATGATTTGTTGATCACAAATACAATTTATTTGTCTTGAGCCAAAATGACTTGTTGAAAGAATACTTAGGTTGAGACAAAAGTGACTTGTTGAAAGAGTACTTGAACTAGGTCAACCAAGAGTGGCTGCAATATAAAAGAATACTCAAGGTTTTCAGTCAAGAGTGGCTCCAATCAAAATAATATTTGTTTGTACTTCGCAACAATAGTTTTCTTAGTGGAACATGACTAGTTGATTAAGAACTGGATATAGTCAACGTTATCAGGCAAACCAATGTAAGTATACTCTTAATCCTTTTTATTCCTCTCTCAGTACATTTCATGTAATAATCTTGCAACTAATTAAAGAAGGTGAAGTTTTTTTAACTAAGTTTGTGAAAATCTTCTCAATCTCTCTAATTAGTATTAAAATCTTATCGTCTAACAACTGCCTGCAAAAAGTTGCAAAAAAAATTAAAACACAATTCAACCCTCCCTTCTTGTACTTTTCCTACTTTTTATAATTTATTATCATCAAAACTTAGGGTGACTTGTTGGAATATACGTAGACAAATGTTTTCTTCACCTAGTAAGAAATTTTTTTGTATCATTTAGACTACTCTATTTATTTGCCAAACCCTTAGTCAGGAGTGATTGTTTTCCTAATAATACTCATATTTAGTTAGGAGTGGTTGAGTTCTAATGAATACTCAGGATTTTATCCAATAGTGGTTGAGTTTCAAAGAGTACTCAATTTTTATCCAAAAGTGGTTGCATTTCAAACAATATTCAAGTTTTTGTTTTAGGTGACATCAATTGTTTCATGGCATAATGGGCTAAGTCACAATCAAATTGTGGCACTCATGTTGTTTTCCAAATAATTAAGTAGAAAAAGTTGCACCCTAACTATCAGTAATCGTTTTTGGCTTAGTGGTAAGCGTTCGATCCAAAAATTGGTATTAGAGTCAAGGTCGCGAGTTTGATTACCATATGGGCAATTGTTTAGGAGGAGAATGTTGCAAGTTGCACAATTCTTCTATGGCATATGTCAAGTGGGTTGAGTCACAGTCGAAGAGTTAAATTTTAGTGGGATAATTATTGAGGGAGAGATTGTTGCATGTGGCATAAATTGTCTCATATAGGTTATTTATTCACATTTAATCTATTTAATCATAAATTATTGGACTATAATAATAAATAAATTCATTGTTTTAATTTAAATTCATATAATTGGGTTTATTTTGGCATTTATTATTATTTTTGTTAATTTTGTATTTTTAACCTAAGTTGCCTCTTTTGGATCAAAACAGGAAACAAGATATAATATAAATAATTAGAGAATTAAATCTGCAAATATCTGAGAAAAGGAAATGAATGCAAATTTCTGCCAGGATATTCTCTAAAACTTCTGCAATTAAAATTCCTCTGCAAAATCCTTCAAGAATAGAGAAAATATACTTTGAAGATATTATTTTGAGAAAATTTTCTGCAATATCTCTCACATCAATGTTGGAATCAATTACAATTAATGCATAAATCTGAAGAAAATTGGAAACAATATTTCTGGGAGAAAAGCAAGAATCGAATACGAGACTACATGGGAATGAAGATATATGTTTAATAATTCGAAACAGGAAAGGAAATATCTGATAATTGTAAAAAAATATCATAAGGCAGATTTTAATATGATTTTGTGCAAAGGAAAGAAGATTATAAAAGAGACTTCAAGGGAAGGACAAAGGGGCTGGTGGGATCACATTTTAGAGGAGCAAACACATTCTAGACCTAGTTTTCTTTTCTTCTTTTATAATACTCTTGTTTTGCCTCCGCATGGAAGGCTAAACCTTTTTGGTTGATTCCCTTGTAATTTCCCATTGAGTTCTGAAGTTTTGGTTAATAAAATTTTCATTTTTTTTAATTCTCTATAGCAATTATTTTAATAGTCTAATCTCTTGGAAAAATGGTTTTTGTGAGAGGTTATATTTGAACGCATGATCGAGAGTCTTCCTTATCTTAAACTTTGGTTTCTTAGTTAGTTCTCATTGTTCTAATTAATTTCTTGGGCGCTTGATTCAAGAGAGAGGAGATAAGCATTCTCATGGAGTATACGCATGGAACAAAGTGGGTATTGATTAAACTAGTAGACGCATGTTTTACTGGTGAGTTTCAGTTGAATTAGATTGGCGCATGTTCAATCTAGTTTAGCTTTGTTTGAGGATTAAGAAAGGAATAATCTTTAGAGTACCTGTGAGGAATCAATGGTGGAATAACTTGGGAGTCAACTTGCATGCTTTACTGTTTTAAATCATCATTTATATTTTCCTGCTTAACAATCACAATTCCTTTTTATTATTATTGTTATTGCTAATCCTTATTGTTTGCAGATAAGTTTTGAATTTAGTTCACTAGACTCACTATTGGATTCTTTGGGAGACGACTGGGGGTCATCTGACCACTTTTATACTATCATCTTTCTAGCATTGGACAAGTCTACACTGAAATCATATTAATTTGATCGCAAAACGACCACTATCAGGTTAGGTGGGTCAAGTCGCAATCAAATTGTGGTGCTTAGGTTGCTAAGTAGAAAAAGTTGTGCCCTAACTATTAACTATAACTTTTATCCTAGTGGTAAGCTCTCGATCCAATAGGTTTTAGCCAAAAGTGACTAATTTCCAAAATGTATGCATGTTTAGCTAATAGTGTTGAGTTCCAAAGAATATTTGAGTTTTTATTCAAAAGTGGTTGAGTTGTTTTTTAGCCAAGAGTGGTTGTATTCCAAATAATATTCAAGTTTTTAGTCAAGAATTGCATGTTGGTTTCTCAACTCAACTGTCAATTGACTAATATATTTTCATGTTTACTTTAACAAGTGATTAAATCATAGTTTTGTGTCTATTCACTCTCTCCATATGCAAATTTAAAAGTCTCATCTAAAAACCCTTTGATAAAAATGTTTAGACAATATTATCATAATAAGTATCCTTCTTAGGTTAGTGTAGATGATAATAATATGTAATGTAAAGAAAATAAGAAGAAAAGAACACGTACATAATAATTTATACTAGTTTGTTGGTCGCATAGACTACATCCAGTTCTTGGCCAACTAGCCAAGTTCAACTAGACAGGCTAATGCTACGAAGTACATAATAGTATTTTTTAGGCTCGTAACCACTCCTAACTAACCTCTTGAGTATTCTTTACGCATGTTACTCCTGGTATAACTGAGTGTTTTTTAGGATTGTAGTTATTCCTAACAAACCCTTTGAGTAATCTTTCCTCAAGCCACTTCTGGATAACATGGAGTATTCTTTGGGCTCATAGTCATTGTTAGTTAACCCCTTAAGTATTTTTTTTCTCAAACCACCCTTGGTTGACACTAATTATTCTTTTGACTTGGAGCCACTCTTAACTAATCCCTTGAGTATTCTTTCCACAAGCTACTCCTGGTTGACATTGAATATTATTTACTAAATCATTCTTAACTTAATGAGTATTCTTTGTCTTTAAGCCACACATGGCTAACATACAAGGATTGAATATTTGGGATGGTCGTCACTACAATAAAAATCAATAAATAAAAATTAATTTTAGAGAAAAAAACAATTAATCACTATATTACTTAAATTATAAATTATTTTAAAAACTAAAAAAATATTAATATTTAAAATAATTTATATTATTAATAAATAGTTT
>Ga0123341_1005462_pt1 | contig 11334 bp, 5 predicted proteins | sample Turbeapinknodule_FD_89959 | JGI IMG/M metagenome (GOLD analysis project Ga0123341, IMG submission 89959) | Root nodule microbial communities of legume samples collected from Mexico - Turtle bean Mexico pink nodule | ecosystem: Host-associated > Plants > Roots > Nodule | place: Mexico: Nepantla... | reverse complement strand
GGGCATCAAATTCAATCAAAGAACTCAATATTAACATGATAATCAAAATACATGAGAGTGGGAGAGATGAAACTTAATCCCTATTTTTTCAATTGAAGCAACTAATTCTTTGTTGTTTTTTTATTGATCAGTGCCAAAACAATCACTTCAAAACTCTTTTTATTGTTTTGTTGTTATATTTAGAAAATATTGTACTCGATAATTCACTGTTCCTTGTGGGATCGAGATCCGTCCTTAGGGACAATTATTACTTTTGACAAACTCGGTGCACTTACCGTAAAAATTTATCAAGTTTTTGGCGCCATTGCCGGGGAACAAGTTTGATTTGTTGAGTACAGTTTCCTAAATATTGTGAATATTTTAATTTTGTGTTTATATTTGTTACTGTTTTTATTTTGTTTTAAACAGATTTGTTTTTATTTGATTTGATTTGATTTTAATTTGTAGATTTACTGTTATTATTTTAATTCTTATTTTGAACGTGATTCTGAACAACATTTCATGTGAGAAGAGTCTCTCTTTATATAGAAAATAGCTTCTAATAACTTTTCAAAAATCAGTTAAAAAGTTGTTATAAAAAGAAAATGTTAAATCAAAACTAAACAGATTGTCTTTTTGAAAATACTTCCAGCTCATCTTAACAGAAGAAACGGTCTGCAACAAACTGTTTGGTGCCCTAACAGAATTTTGAAAACATTTCAACGGTTTAGAAATAAATCTATTGTTTTACAAATCAACAAATTTATTTTTGTGCAGTAACTTGATTTTGAGAAAACTCAAAGTAGTTTTTAGGAAAACATTGAATCACTTCTTGTGCTTGATTTTACCACTTTGATTAGGCATATAGGGTAGGTCATGAAGCAAAAGACAACTTTAAAATCACTTTAACCTATATACAAGATTACCTAATTACACATTACAACCTTCAAAGAAAACTTGCTATTTTCTACATCAAACACACACTAAGGCTTGGCAGAGAAGAAACTTCATCCATCTACAACAAGATGCACCCCCCAAACAACCACGAGAGAGACACCATACAGTTTGACGTATGGAACCGAGGCAATGATCCTGATCAAGGTAGGTGAACCTACCATCCGAAGGCAAATGTTCGACCTTACCCTCAATGAAGAAAGCTTGTCGGTCAACCTCGATTTGGAAAACAAACTTCGTGACAAGAGCAAAATTCGGGAGGCAGCATGCAAGCTTTGAGCAACAAGACGCTACAATACCAAAGTCTGACTGAGGAGCTTCCTGAAGGGAGACCTCGTCTGGAGGATGTAAAGCGATGCGAGAAGAAGTGAAGGGAAGTTCTCGTCCAACTGGAAAGGACCCTTTCGAGTCCGAGAAGTTGCAGCTGGGGGAGGATACCACTTAAAGTGACTTTCGGACAAAATTATACCGAGGACTTGGAATGCCACGCACCTCAAATTTTATTATAGCTAACGAAATAAAAGTTACACACTCTTTCCTCACCTAACTGTTTTTTCCTAAGGAGAATTTTCAGTCAGAAAGATTTTAATGAGACAGTTCTCCTATTGACATTGACTTTTGGTACTTTATGGTCCAAAAGGTAAATTTCTTTCACTAAGAAATTTAAAATAAAACTAAAGCTCACAAAATTGTTGATGTTAATAAGAACACTACAAATCATGACTTCTTTTTCCTGAAAGAGACTTGCAAGAAATAATGAACCTAGTAATACATTTATTTATTTTTAATTTATTTGGTATTTTTGGTTATTGATACCATTATTTGTTTAAAGTATGTACTCGAGCAAGGACATATTTCTTACTGTACTGTTGATGATACATTTATAACATGATAAATTTAGAAAGCGGCACTTTCTTTTTATAACTAAGGTATCGTGTGTACTTCTGTAATGTCTAAAATATACAACTAATTATTCAAGTTGATAATCATATGCTTCTATATATTTATATATAAAGGTAAGCTAATATAATAATCAACAATTTTAATGGAAATACTAATTTATACTTTATACATAATAAATAATGGGTTCTAACATAATAAATATTGACATATTATGTAGTATTAAACATATAGTTCATTACAGAAAGCAAATATCACATTATATAGAATAATCTTTATAAACATAACTCCTACTTTATACATAAATCACCACAAATTACGCAATTTGAGCAAAAATCATCTAAAAAAAGGTCTCTCTCAAAGTTTAGAGAAAAATGTAAAATCTTTAAAATAAATTACTAAATAACTAAAATTTAATTTTGTATTCATTAAACACAACTTAGAATTTTGATCTTTGTTTTATATTAAAATCATTCATAAACTACTAGAAAATTATTAAATAGAAAGAAATTTTAGAGACAAAAAATAATTAGTTGTTATATTGACTAAATTATATATTATTTCATAGACTAAAAAAAATATTGGTCTCTAAATTAATTTTTATTATTGATAAATAGTTTTTAAATTACTACATAATTAACTACCAAGGTTTTAACTACCAACTTTAAAATCTCAATTGGTAGTTAAAACTTTGGTAGTTAATTAAATATCAATTTAAAAACTATTTAAATACCAATAATTTTTTTCTCTAAAAAAATATCTAATTTAATTAATATAGTAATTAATTATTTTTTTATCTAAAATATTTTATATTGTTTTTTTAGTAGTGATATTAATCATAAACATGAGTCTTAGAGTTTTCAAAATTCTGACCTTTGACTTTATTAAAATCATCCACATTAAACATAAACATTGAGTCTTAGAGTTTTCACTTTTGTGTGTCCACATTTTTATTTGAAAAAAAAATATAAATTTGAAAATTAAAATGTAGTTTTAAGAATAAATATTGAGTATAAATATACACTGATATGATGGTTTCAACTTCTTTTTCATTAAAAAATAATTAGGACATTATTAAACCGGATGTAATTCAAGCTGTCAAATACTTTCAAATACATTCCTATATCCCTACAGGGTATAATGCATCCTTTGTAACCCTTGTGCCAAAGAAATATCATGTGGAGTTGAATGACTTTAGGCTAATATCCTTGGTTGGTAGAATCTATAAGATAATTTCTAAGATTTTGGCTAATAGGATGAAAAAAAATATTACCAAAGCTTATTGACCATACCCCATATGTGTTATTAAGTGTTAGTGGCATGATGGATAGTATTGTGGTAGTTAATGAAGTGGTAGAGGGGTTGAAGAGATCTAAGAAAAGAGGGATTATAGTGAAAGTAGATTTTGAAAAAAGTCTATGTGATGCAATCCTAGCTTGCATTACTATGAGTCTTTTGTTTTGTATTTTTGGGGTGCGAAATTTGGTGGGATTGGGTGGCTAAAATAAGTGAAAGAAACCATGAAGTATTGGTGTATGGAGAATGATAATGAAGTTTAAGAGAGGTGAGATCAACTCCTAAGAAGTTCTAAGCTAGACACAAAACTAGTGCTAACAAAGAGTGAGCAAAGAAGACAAGATGTGCACAAATTTGGGCAACAATTATTTAATCAATTCTAAGCTCATTTACAAGGGGGCTAGCACTTGTATTTATAGTGTTATAGGCAGCCAAGGGTGCAAGCTTTAACCCTAAAAATTGTCTACTCATAGAAGAACAAACGATTCTCTTTAATTGGAGCAAATCCTCTTCGTTTCCATGAAGACAAATGGCCTTTTGGAATTGGTGGTAATCCTCTCCATTAAAGGGATGACATGTGGACCTTCATGCCTTCCTTGCCACTCCATGCTTTCTATTAACACTCTAGTAATTTATTTGTGCACCCTAGTGATGACTATTTTACAGCAAGTGTACCGTGTTAGAAGTAATAATTTGTCCCTAAGAAAAGATATTGAACCCACAAGAATAGGTTGAATTATCAATTACATGATTCACTAAATAGAAAACAAAATAATAAAGTTTTGTTGAGAGTTTGTTAAGATTGCAAGAATTGTAAAGAAAACAAGTCTAAGAGTTTGTTGGTTTAATTGGGAAAATTGGGGTTGGGGATCATCCTTCTTACTCTTTTTTTTGTATTTTGAAAAGCATAGTAATATTCTATCATTTGATTGATGTTGATGCCCATATAAAATTCATTTATATCGATTCCTCGCATATAAAATTATTAAGAGAGTCTCCAAAATATCGATTCCTCGTATATTTATAAAATCTCTTTAGCATTATGATTAGATAATTATAGCAATTAACATTTCAAATATATTCCTAGCATTCAAATATGTTAAGCATTATTGGGTCAAAAACTTAGATATACTTTTCGGTCAAATCTAAGATCATGATAAACAAGCATTACAAATAAAATAACAATATCAATCATCAATCAAAAACATGATATTATATTTAAATATCACCTCGATGCATAAGATTTTGAACATATTATTCTCAATGCCAAAGGATAGAATTAGTCATTCATGTTGGCCATTACAAGCATAGAAAGCAAGAAAAGAAGATTCAGGGTGTTTCTCCTTGACAGCTGCCTCCTCTAGGGTTTTCTATCACCTCCTATTCTCCCAATGAATGTCTAAGGTTGTGCCTCATGCCTCATATTTAACCTAGTTAGGCTTGGGCTAAGTGACTTCCCGCTTGGGCATGAGTGTTCCAACTTTCCTTTTTTTATCTTGTATATTCTTCTTTTCCCCTTTCATCTCCATCTTTCCCTAAAATTCTGAAATTAACACAAATTTATGAATAAATCATTCTTATTCATATTATAACCACAAAATATGTAAAAAAAGTTTAAATAATAAATTAGGGGTTATATTATAGTTATTTTATTAATTAATATTCATAAGTGTATGTATTTTAATATGAAATATTACTTAAATATGACATTTATGACCTAAATGGTCTAAAATTGCATTGGGTCCAAGGATGCCCAATATTGTAACTCTAGCTAGACTCTTTCTTTTTCTATTTACACCCTACTCTAATTGGCCTATGAAAATTGGCCCAGAACATGGTCCAAGAAAATGGCCCAAATACAAGTCCAAAGTAAAGCATATACTACTCTATACAATGTTTATAAAACTAGAGAAAAAATGTAAGAGCAGACAAAAATTAAAAATGAGACTCAATATGCAAGCCTAAGGACGAAGAATGGCTAGATATAAAGGACATGGAAAGGTTCAATAGGGCGCTTCTAGCAAAATGGATGTGGAAACTAGTGGTGGAAAAGTCGAGAGTCTGGAAAGATGTGATCCTTTCTAAATATGTTAAAAGGGATAACAATGGGAGAACATTAAAGAGTAATGCACAATCACGGTGGTGGAGGGATCTGTGTATTTTGTGTGAAGAAGGAAGTATGCAAAGTTGGTTTCATAATCAAATGATATGGAAAGTTGGGAAGTGAAATGCTACTCTGTTTTGGGAAGATAAATGATTAGGTAATACTCTCTTGTACCAAAAGTATCCAAGGCGGTTGTATTCAATCTCAAATTATAAGAAGAGATCTATACAATAGGTGAGTAGAAGGATTGACTCTAGGTGGGCCTGGAACTTATTGTGGAGAATGAACTTTTAAAAGTGGGAATGTGAACAACTTACACAGCTACATCTAGCCCTGGAAGAGGTTATAATACAACAGGAGGTCCAGGATAAGGTTGCCTGGTTAGCTGAAGTGGGAGGAATTTACTCTGTGAAATCAACTTATGATATTTTACAAAAAGTGAATCCTTGAGTGTGTTGTCTAGCTATGGAAACCTTATGGGCAATAAAAAGCCCCAACGAATGCCCTAACCTTAGCTTGGAAAATCAATAAAGGGAAAGCACCAATAAGAATGAATCTTTTGAGAAGAGGTATTATTCTCACATTATATTTGTGTTCGTTGTGTTATCAGGTCAAGGAATCAAATCTTCACCTTTTTCTAGAATGTGAGGTAACTTACCATATGTGGCAATTGTGTCTAAATGGGCGGGGATACAATTTGTATATCATAAGGACCTTAAACAACATTTGATGCAGTTTAATACTGTCAGTAATAAAGTGTGGAAAGGCGTCTGGGTTGCGGTATTATGGAGTATCTAGAGTCAAAGGAATAATGCGGTGTTCAGGGAGGGGGAGGTGGATTCTGAAAAAATATTTAATCTAGCACAACTACAGACTTAGTCTTGAATGAGGAGGAAAATTAAATCCTTTAACTTTTCTTATTCTGATTGGATATTATACTCTCTAAGTGATTTACATCCTTACGATATTAAGGTAGTGGTATTAACTTGGTTATTTAGTGGAGTCATCTGTAGTATTTTCTCAAAATCAATTATCCTTTATTGCAACTATATTAGTTTTAGTAACTTAAGAATATATATTTTATTGCAAGAGTCAGATTTTTCATGAACATTCTTCACAATTTTATTGCAGTAGTATTTTCTTACAAAGCAAACAATACAGGTGTAAGGTGTTTTTAAACAATCATTAAGAAAAGTAAAAATATAAGACAGAAAAGTAGAGTATTTCTCTAACATCACGTGATTAGTGTAATTTATCATCTTACTTTTTAATTTGAGAAAAAAAAACTTAACTTTAATTAGAAGATACTTTGGTGTCACGTGAGTAGGAGTTATTCATCTTATTTACCTAACAGGATTGAACAGATTGTACGTGGGACATGCATAATAATAAAAGCCAGTAAGAATCACTTTCTCTAGAAGTAGCGTGAGAGCTCAACCCTTAACCTTAATTTCTTTATACTAATTAATACTAAGAAACGTGACAATTGTTGGATTACAACCGTAACCAGTTTTTTCAGAACGAAATCACGGTACATCACTTTTCACTCATTTTTGTTTATTATCATAAATTTGTTTAACACATTTTAGTTAAGGATACTTTCTTAAAATGTAGAAACTAGTCACGTATAAGATTTCAGGACCACTTGTTTTAGCTTTGTATGGACAAACTGGGGAAGTTTCGTTGAAAAGTCTTCCCAAAAATTATCAGACAGGTGAGGATTATATTTATATGACATCATTTTAATTAAAAATATATTATTTAAAGCTATCTAATAATTACTCGCATAAAAACAAGAGAAGGGTGTTGTACCTTGAAAAGGATCATTTTTATTAGTTAGCAACGTCTTTATTAGTTAGCAACGTCTCTCAAACCTAATTTTGAAGGAGTTGGTTTTACTTTTAATATCATTTTATAAAGTTTATAAAGAAGGGAAAAAAAATATAAATTGTCAAATCTAATTTATAATTATTTAAATTTATATTATTTTTAATCCATTTAATTGGATATGAATTTGATATATAGTGGATATATTTTTGGATTATTTTTAACCCATTTAAGTCGGTCTCGACCCATGTCCATCCAGGTCCGCTCGGGTTTATATTGATCCGAGTCGGTCACGGTCGATATCAAGTCAAGTTGGCTCGGACTAATATTGAGCTGAGTCGGTCCAGGTTGATGTCAAGCCAAGTCGACCCAAGCCCATATCAAGCCCATTCGACCCAGGTCCCTCTCGATTTGAGTCGACCTGGCCCAATGTCGATCACAGTCGGCCCGATCCATGACGATCCGAGTCAGCCTGGGACCATGTCAAGAAAAGTCATCCCGGGGCGATGTTAAGTTCAGTCAGCCCACGCCCATGTCGAACTAAGTCGACCCAGACCCATGCCTATCCAAGTCATCCCAATCCATGTCGATCCAAGTCGGCCTAGGCCGTTGTCGAGCAGAGTCAGTCCAGGCCAATGTCGAACCGAGTCGGTTTGGGCTGATGTCAAGTCGATGTTAGTTCGAACTAATGTCAAACCGAGTCGGTCCAGGCCAACGTAAGTGATGTCGAGTGGAGTCGGTCCAGGTCGATTCTGAGTTGAGTAGGCCCGAGAGAGAATGACTAGCCAAGTCATCCCAAGCCGATGATGAGCCGAGTCGGATCAGGCCGATGTCGAGTTGTGTCGGCGGAAGCCCACATCAATTTGAGTCCACCTGGGGTCATGTTCGAGACGAGTCAGCCCGAAACGATATCTAGCCGAGTCGATCTGGGCCGATGTCAAGCAGAGTCAGTCTAGGCCGATATCAAGTTGAGTCGATTCGGGCCGATGTCAAGTAATGTCGGTCCAGGCCAATGTTGAGCGAGTTGCCCTGGGTCGATGTTAAGCTGAGACGACTCAGGTCGATGTCGATCCAATCAACCGAGTCAATGTTGAGTCGAGTCGGTCCGGGACAGTATCGAGCCGAGTTGTTATGGGTCGATGTCGAGTTGATGTCAAATCAAGTCAGCCGAGCCAGCCCAGGCCCATCTCGATCTGAGTCGACCCGACCCAATGTTGATGAGATTCGCCCGAGCCATGACGACCCGAGTGGGTCTGGGACCATGTCGATCAAAGCCATCCCAGGCCGATGTTGATCAAAGTCAGTTTGGCCAATGTCGAGCCGAGTCGATCCGGGTCAATGTCAAGTCGAATTCCCATCAGGTGGATTTAAAGCCGAGTCGGTCTGGGCTAATGTAAGCTATGTCGAGTAGAGTCTATCTGTGCTGATTCTAACCCGAGTAGGCCCAAGCCAATGACTGCCCGAGTTGGCCCAGACCAATGCTGAGCCAAGTCGACCAATTTCGATATGAGTCTACTCGGGTCAATGTCGAGTCGGTCTGGGCTGATATCGAGTAAAGTCGATCCGAGTCGATATCGAGCTGAGTCGGTCTGGGTTGATGTTGAGTAAAGTCAATCCTGGCCAATGTTGAGAGAGTCGGTCCAGGCCGATGTCGAGCTGAGTTGACCCAAACCGATGTTGATTTGAGTCAATCGACCCATTGTTGAGCCGAGTAGACCCAAGTCGATGTCAAGCCGATTCAGTCTAGGCCAATGTCGAGTAGGGTGGGTCTGAGCCGATGTCAAGTTGAGTCAGTCTGGGTCGATGTCGAGTAGGGTGGGTCCGAGCTGATGTTAAGTCTAGTCAGTCTGGACCGATGTCGAGCTGCGTCAGCCCAGGTCGATGTCAGGAAGAGTCATTCCGGGCCAATGTCGAGCCGAGTCGGTTTGGGTCGATGTCTTGTAGAGTTGGTCTGGGTCAATATCTAACGAGTCAGTTCGGGTCAATATTGAGGTTGGTTGATGTCGAGTTGATGAGTGTCGAAGTCTAGTCGAGTCGGCAGATTCGATGTTGAGTTGAGTCGATCCGTGCCGATGTCGAGTCGAGTCTGTCGGGACCGATGTCGAGTCGAGTCGGCCGGGACATGTTGAGTCGAGTCGGCCGGGACCGATGTCAAGTAGATTTGGTTTGGGCCAATCTCGAGCGAGTCGGTTCGAACCGATGTCAAACCGAGTCGGTGCGGGCTTGAGTCTAGTCGAGTCATTTTGAGCTGACGTGGAGCCGAGTCGGTCTGGATCGATGTTGAGCCGTGTGGACCCTTACTAATGTCGAACCGAGTCGGTCCAGACTAATATCGAATCGAGTCAGTCCAGACTAATGTCGAATTGAGTCGGTTCGGGTTGATGTTGAGCCGAGTCAATCTGGACCGATATTGAGGAGAGTCGATATGGACCAAAGTCCATGTCAAATCAAGTGTGTCCCCATCCATATCGAATTGAGTCGACCATAATTCAAATCGGGATGTATTTAATATAATTGATAAAATAAATTTAATCTAATCAACAAAGTGAATTTAATCTAAATTTAATTTATTTTAAATAAATTAAAAATTTTAAATAAATTTAATCTAATTAAAAGTAATATAAATTTTAAATTCAATGCATTTTATTGGATTAGATCGGTTGTACCATGACCACCCCTATCATTTTATCCTTATCTATTGAAATCTTCTTGAAAATAAGAAGTAAATTTAAAGCAAAATAGAAAATATATTTTGCGAGGAAACTTCCCATGGCAAAGTAAAGAAAAAAAAAACAAGTGGAGGCCCACACACACCTTCATTTTGAAAATAAGTAGAGATTAAAAAAATGTTGATGTAAATTGAAGTGAAGAGAGGCATTTATAACAACTGAGCCATCAAAACGGTTGGTTTGAAGCAATCCAGTGGAAGCTTTCAAAATTGTCTCACAAATAAATGATTTGGGGCTTCACACAATTTCTCATAATTTTGGGTTCCCCGACAGAAGAAATATTGAGTGTATCTATCATTGAAAGCAGGGAGGGATGGAGGAAGGGGTGGATGCAGGTGGTGAGGTGGTGAGGTCGATGAGCAGCTTGAGGATGAGCATAGGATCTTTGAGCAGAAGGAGTTGGGTCTCAGCTGGTGTTTCTGAGGTGTGGGGTGCTGGACATGGTGGGGATGTCTTTGACAGGAGCACAAGAGTGGATTGTGGTGATGATGATGATGAAGAGGAGCTGAAGTGGGCAGCCATAGAGAGGCTTCCAACATTCGAAAGGCTAAGGAAAAGCCTAGTGAAAAGGGTGTTAGAAGAAAGTGGAAGGTTCAATTATGAAGAGGTTGATGTATCCAACCTGGGTTTTCAGGACAAGAAGAAACTCCTTCACGCCATTCTAACCACTGTTCAACAAGACAACGAGAGGTTTCTCCGTAGCATGAGGGAGAGGATTGATAGGTCAGCTTCTTCTTTTCTTTTCTGTTCTGTTCTGTTCTGTTCATCATGTCACCGACATAACTAGCTGGTGTTTGCTTATTCACTTTGTTTTGGTTTTTTCATGTTTTAATTTGTTGTGTGATTTAAAAGGATGTTGATTGTGAAGTATCTGTTGTGTTGATTAGGGTTGCCATAGAGATTCCAAAAGTTGAAGTCCGATTTGAAAATTTGTTTGTGGAAGGAGATGCATTTAATGGAAGCAGAGCACTGCCAACCTTAGTGAACTCCACCATGAATGCGATGGAGGTATTGCTTTATTCCTGCATGTGTGGTTGAGTATGTTACTTCCCTTCTTCTCTACTTTCTCACATTTTCTACTTTTCATACGAACTAAAAACCATCCACGTGTGCTACATTAAAAAACAATACTACATGTTAACCAGTAATAACGAGTAGTGTTTTATTGGCTTGTCCCTCCAGTTTTGCTTCTACACTCTTCATTTTCAAAAAAAAATATTGGTTAACCGATTAATATAAACTTGCTTTAAAGGTGGGTTGATGGATCCACACAGATAAATCTGTTGAAAATTAATTTTCTTTTTTAACAAAACTAGGGTTCTTAAAAATGAATTTCACATAATATATAGATTAATCAATATTCAATCAGTACAACAAAAATTATGAAATAGAAAAACAATTTTAGAGAAAAAAATAATTAGTTACTATAATAACTAAATTATAGATAATTTTAAAAATTAAAAACATTTTTTATTTTTAAATTAGTTTGTATTGTATTTAAATAATTTTTAAATTGGCATCTAATTAGTTATTAAGGTTTTAACT
>Ga0123341_1005461_pt1 | contig 11335 bp, 10 predicted proteins | sample Turbeapinknodule_FD_89959 | JGI IMG/M metagenome (GOLD analysis project Ga0123341, IMG submission 89959) | Root nodule microbial communities of legume samples collected from Mexico - Turtle bean Mexico pink nodule | ecosystem: Host-associated > Plants > Roots > Nodule | place: Mexico: Nepantla... | reverse complement strand
CCTAAAAAAATCATTAAATTTATCTAACGAAATTTAATAATTAATATCTTATTCAACTTTCTTAAAATAATTTAAGCCTCCCGTTTCAAACAAGTTTTTTATTTTGGAATTTAACATAAGAAAACCAATTATTAAAGTTAAAATAAATTATATACAAAAATAATTTTTAAATAGGAATGAAATTTATCCTTTTTAAAAGTTTTAATGCGAAATTTGTTCTTTACCATCATGCTAAAAATTTATAATTATAGTTTATATTAAGGATACAAAATGATAGTTCATAATAAGTATAAAAAATGATAGTTTATGATCATTGATGTAATTCTAACTGAACTGGTGGTAGGCCAAATTATCTAAAGACTAAATGACTTTTAGTAAGACTTATTAAAACAACTATTAATATCATGTTTTTTCTTGAAACAATAACACATAAATATGGTAAAAAAAATTATTATTAACTAAAAACAAAATTATAAAATAAAGTTTGATTATAAAAAATAATTAATTAACATATTCTGGAATGAAGACAAGATAATAAATCATTAATAGTTACTAGAAATAACAATGCATTTAATTTAGTAATTATATAATTAATGAACACTTAAGAATCAAAATTAATTTAAGTATCACTCTATATGTGTCATATCGAGAAGAGAAGTTGAAAACTCACATATTACCAAAAGGGAAGGTCAAATAGCGTGTTGCCAAAAGAAAAGTTAAATAACTAAAGAATAATTTGATGATAATAAAATAATGGATGGATAACGAAGACTTAGCTGAATACATTCTCTACATTCTCTCTTATATATTGTATAAGAACACTAAGTAAAACTGATTTCTAATTAATCAATTCATCAAAAAAATTTAAAAAATTAGAATGACATAAATTAATTTTCGAATAGTTTTTTTTCTCATGGATAGCAATTTGTTGTATTACTTAGGAAAATAAAAGCGATGTGTTATTGGGGATTTTTTTATTAAAAAAATCCAATTTTCAACTGAATATTATATTTATAAGATTTTTCAAATAATATATCCCCTTTAAAGAATTAGTTATGAACAATAAACTCATCGATAATTTCAAATTTTAAATATTTGATTAAATTTATTTCAGAAAAGAAAAATTAATACATCATTTAATTACAAAAGTTCTTATAAAGAGGAAAAATATTTTAAAAAAAATGATCTTATAAAATATGAGATGGAGGGATATACAATGCAACAAAATATGTGATAGGTGAATGTGACTGCTCCAAAATCAATTTGGTTTGGGCCACCAGTTAGAGAGAGCTGTCAAATAAATACCGTAGAAGAAAAGCAACTCTAGCTTCCTCAAACAACCCACTGTAATACCAATAATCATATCAAATACAGAACTCTATAATTTATCTACATTACAAATTCTCAAATATATAGCTATAATTTTCATGAATATATTTAATAATTTATCAGTGATAGTCTAAAGAAATTGTATTCATAAAATATTTCAATTCAAATTAATGGTAAATGTATTTTAGTTTTTTTGTTCTGATACTGGTGTGTCTTTCACACAATAGTTGCAGAAAATTGTAACTCTGTTATTGTTGGACTTTGAAAAAGTTGAACGTGTCATTAGGTGAGTGGCTGGTTGGAAAGTGGACAAAAGAAGGTTTCAGTTTCAGTTTGAGACTTCACAGTGTGGATAAGCTTTTCGATCTGTTATGCCTTGTTTCCATTCCAACACAAACGTGCGTTTGAAAGCAATGCAATGCAGGTCTCCTTTGGATTTTGTCCTTCATCTCTCTCTCTCTCTTTCTTGCTTTCTTCTGTTCGTTCTTTTCCAGTTAGTTTCCATTCATGGCGGCTCTCACTTCTCTCTCTTTCTCTGCAGTCACTCATTGCCCAGAAAGAAAAAAACTGACCCTTTCCTCCACTCGTTTTCTCACCTCCTCTTCAGACTTCTTTGGCCTCCGCACCCATTTCTCCTACCACCATGTTCGCCTTCCAGCGTCCAACTCCACTTCTAACATGGTTTTTCAATGCATGTCTTCTGTCACAGGTTCTTCTCTTTCTTTCGAACTTGCTTTGTGTATATGTGTTATATAGAGAAAAACTCAAGTTATTTCTGTCATCCCATAAATTAAAAATGAAAAGGTATATGAGTATATCCCTCACTCTCTCTTTCTCTCTCTCTTCATACACACATTTTTGTGTTTGCATGATGTGCAGATGCTCCCACTGTTTCGGAGACAAAGCTAAATTTCCTCAAGGCATATAAGCGACCAATCCCTAGTATCTACAACACAGTGCTGCAGGAGCTAATTGTGCAGCAACATTTAATGAAATACAAGAGATCATACCGCTATGACCCTGTATTTGCTCTTGGTTTTGTCACTGTATATGATAAACTCATGGAAGGGTATCCCAGTGATGAGGACCGAGATGCCATCTTCCAAGCCTACATTAAGGCATTGAAGGAAGATCCACAAGAATACAGGTTACAACATTGCGTAGTTCTTGTTTTCTTTATTTGTTTTGTGACTCCTGTTCCAAAATCATTAGCAGAAATGGAAGCACTGATATCAGTGTCATTTCTAATGATTTGCATTGGACTTTCATTTTTAAGTGGATTTTATAAAGATCAATAAACTTGTTGTACATGTTCATTTATGATTCATATGATTGAATAATAGTATCTGCGCAAGGACTACTTTCTCTAATTTTGATGTTATATTAAATGATGATATATGCAGAATAGATGCACGGAAGTTGGAAGAGTGGGCTATGGTTCAAAACTCAAGTTCCCTTCCTGAGTTTTCATCCAAAGAAGGAGAAGTTGAAGGGATTTTAAAGGACATAGCAGAAAGAGCAGCGGGGAAAGATGAATTCAGTTATAGTCGTTTCTTTGCAATCGGACTCTTTCGTCTTCTTGAGTTGGCAAATGCTACGGAACCAACAATTTTGGAGAAGGTTAACCAATTCATTTAAGACTTGTGATTTCAATTTAGATCTGTTTAGATATACTTTTGTTAAGAACTCATGGGAAAAGAAAATAGAAAGGTAAAACGGATTGAATTTTTGTCACAAGCTAAATCAACATATGCACATTATAAAAGTTGAATGAGAAAACTTTCTGCATAAATTCAGTGTGGAAGCTGATTTTAGCTCATGACACAGAAACTGAATTTTTGCATTCGTAGGGAAGTCTGTTCAAACAATTATTTTGCATTTGCAATTTGAAGTTCAGGCTACCAAGCCTAGTTCTCATTTACATGAGTTCTAGAAAATTGTAAATCAAGAAACTGTGTCATATTTGAAGAGATTAACCTTTTGTGTCTTCCAACCAGGTTACAAAAAATTCTATTTTGTGCATCCGTTAATATTTGTAGTTCTTATGAATTCATCTTTGGTGTCAACTTAACAGCTTTGTGCGGCTTTGAACATCAACAAAAGAAGTGTTGATCGGGACTTGGACGTGTATCGTAACCTGCTCTCAAAGTTGGTTCAAGCAAAAGAGCTGCTGAAGGAGTATGTTGACAGGTAAAGACCAAACCTTGTCATTCCATTGTCTCTCTCTGATCTCATGGTTTTCACTTGAGATATATAATTGGTGAATGTAAAAGCTTAAAAAAAAAAACATAAAATCCAGACATTGCCACAAACTTGGATTTGCAATTATATTAATATTATTGACTTTACAGCCTTAAATTAACATATGTATTAACATGTTAACATATAATTTAAATTTGAGATATTTGGCTTGATCTATTTAAGTTTGTAGTTGTAACTCTACTGAGGGTGTTCATTTGATTTAGAGTTTGGTAAAATTGATTTTGAAATGTTGAATGTGATTGAGATTTGTACTATTAATCTAACAAGGACCTAGGAAGATTTCAAAACTTTTTGTAACTAACTGAACTGAGAAGTGATATCAATAGTCTGAAGCTCACATCTTATTTTACTTCAAAGTCTATGTAATAAATGTGACACATTTTTGCACTTATAACTTGCTTGTTTTGCTGAGCAAAGTTTTGATTAGTTGAAATGATATTTTGCCTCAGGGAGAAGAAGAAAAGGGATGAAAGGGCTGAACCACAGAAGGCTAATGAGGCCATCACAAAATGTTTGGGTGAACAACTTCCAGGTCTGTAGTCAAGTTCATCTGAATCAATCTCCCACTCAAGAGACTTGTTATCTTTGACATGTTTTTTCAGTTGATCTTTGAGTTGGATAAGCAAAGTAGAAAGTTCTATCATCTTGGTTTTACAGGGTACACTTCAAAGGATAAAATGTAATAATAAAAATTGATAATCAATGATTGAGATTTTAATAAAATGCATACATGTGTGAAAATAAATTTATTATAGTCTCAATAGTTGATTAATCAAAAATTATTATTCCCTGCTTTATTCTATACAGTGTACAATTTAGAGTAAAACAAATCCTTGATTTTTGCACATTGTACTTATTGTAAACTGTAATATTCGATCACGATGATCCACCTAAATCCTTGTAACCATTCTCTCTACTGGTCTAACTTGGACTTGGAAACTACCACACCAAAGGAATATTTAAACTTTGCTACTATTTTTTTTACCACCAACAAATTTACTAGCTAATCTGAAGCTATTTTTCTATCCATTAGTTACTACTAGTACTAATAATAATCAATTGTAGGAGTTGAATAATAATAATGTTTATAAGCAGACAAAGGATTTGTATAAAAATTTATCAACTTTATCTAGAAGCAGATCCTTGTACGTCTTCGTGATTGGTTTCAAGCTTTATTTCAGTCTTGTTAATTATCCTTCAAAATTCCTATTAGAAATAACCATAAATATAGTAGGATACATTAATTTGACAAAGACTAAGTGGTAATATTAATTTCTAAAAGAATCAATACGCATATTAATTTCATATGTAAATTAAAACATTAAAATAGTACAAAAATTCAAATTACATAGGATTTATGTTGTACACGCGAACATTTTTTTAACATTGCCACAACAAATCCAAACGATGAGAAAAATGTAATCCTAACTCTGCCTAAAAACCAAAAGTTGGAATCTTTCGACTATACTAAACTAATCTAGAAATGAATGCAAGATTAAAATGTTAACTTAATCAAAACAGAGAGAAACTTACAATTCTACCTAATTTTATGAATTTCGACTGAACAAACGGTTATAACAAGAAGTAACATTTCTCCTTCTTAAAGGTATGAATTTATTTAAAGTGCACATACGTTTATGTTAAAGTAAAACAATTATTGCATATTACTTATAAATTACAGTTAAGATGTTTACAGACATAACGCTGCTAGAATAGAGCAAAGAGGTGAATGTTTTGACAAGGGAAACGGCAAATATTTATAAAAATCCTATGAATAGCTAGGCAGGCACAGTTGTCAGCTGCATAACTTCAAAGAATGGCTTTCACAGTGAAAGATCTAACTAAGATGAGAAAGGTCTACGTGATCTGGGATTTTAAGTGTTGCTGCCGCACCAAACTTCTTGAATTCATCTGATTTAGAGTCTTCCTCATCACTATCATCTTCTTCCACATCATGGTGGTGTGGAGATGACGGATCATTCACACTTTTAGACTTGGATTCATGAGTTGCCAGCATGTTAACCTGGCCATGGTGAGAAATTTCCACCAGAACAGTATCATCGTCAACTGGGAGGGGTTGCTTCCAAGGTTCCCCATCAATCCTCATGAATGTCTCTTCTGCTGCACCTTTGTGAAACTCGAAGCGGATTCTGTGTGCCTAATGCCAAGATAATTTGAAGCCATTTAAAATTAATATAAAATGATGAATAAAAATCCGAAATAAACTTTTAAATTTTTTTAAAAGTTTGATTTAGAAAGAAGAAAGTGGCATGAGTATCAAAGTGTATAAATTCAAATGTGCACCCACATACCTGGGCAAGGCGGGTTCCATGTCCATTTGGAGAAAGCAAAACAAGACCATGCCAAGCATCCCTAAAGCCTACCACCTCTATTAGGCCATCATCTACATATGGAGGTGTCAAATCTCTCTGCAATGTATTGAGTCAAGAAAATATACTCAGAGTTTTGGTTGTTCAGAAAACATGTGCATAAAAATATTATATATTAATTATTATTTACTACCCCTAGTATTTGGCCTTAAAACTAACAGCGGAAAAAGAATTTTCGAAATGAAGTATTTCAGAATTTGCGTATGAAGTTTACATCACGCCTCTTGTGCTTGTTCGGTGTACCCCATGGATTCAATCCACCAGAAAAGCTAGGCAAGTTGAGGCATACAATGGACCTGATGCTGTATATAAAATGGAAAGAATGTTAATAAAACATATCTTTATTCCAGAAGTAAACTGGAACAGAAAGAACAGAAGATGGATAAAATGGAAGTGGATTAAATGGACATTTAATCCCAAAATATCCATACTTGATAAGTCGCCAAGTAATCACCAAATAATGAAAATAGACAGCGATAAAAGCAATGAACTTCTGAGAAACATGAATAGACATGGTTTGCAAAGCAATACAATTGGATAGCTGTCAAGCATAGTTAAGTGTGTCTTCGGATCTTTGGTAATTCGAAAATCCAGGAGTTTTTCCCCTACTGAAGTAACACAACAGCTTATACCTCCATATGACAAAAGAAAAGATCATATATGAGTATAGAAAAGGATATACCTGGACGGAATCGGCAGGTCTTGCCAATGACCATGCCTCTTCATGACTTTTACTTTTGCAATATGTGCTATGTTTCTGCATTCAAAGATCAAAATGCATTTACTTAACCGGTTAAGTAGCAAATATATATGAAAACAATGCTTAGATGGATCAATGAAGAATTGATATTGTGTGTGTGGCTTGGGCATATGCACGTACAACTTGCCAGAACTACAGATTGAAAGCAACAAAAAGGCCAAAACGAACCATCTGGCTCAACTGGAAAACTGGTGAACAAGCCAGTTTGTCACTGCAAAAAACTCAACTGGTGAAGTGGAGCAAATAATTGCTCACATAAGGTCCATCCGTGTATATTATTAAAAAGTAACAACTGTAGGTTTTGGATCATGATGCTGAATAAAGTACTTCCAAATTAACTAACGATAACAAATTCATGGTTGGATGGAGAACTCTGCATTCAGAAGACTCATAAGACAAAATAACAAAACTAAATACAAGATATACTTATATTCAATTAGAAAACCAGTGCAAGGCCCATTCAACTAATGTTCATAAGCAAGTTTTCAATATGTTTCCTGTAGATTATATTACGAGCATGAATTTTAATGAATTTACATGGTCCCCTGACAGATACCTAGTTACATAGTTAGCTAATTTGGTCAGTTGGATGAAAAAAATAAGGAAGGTTTGCCATAAATAGGAAGAGTCTTGGATCTCTCAATAGCCACGGAGTTATTCTTTCTGCTAATCAATAACAGTTTCTTGGTGCGCTAAATCTGAACCAGTTTCTATCATTCTCCTATATTAAATGGTTTTTTTGCAAATTTACTGCCTTGGAAGAAAAACAACCTAAAAAACATAGGAAACCTTTGTCCAACCAATGACAGATCTACACAAACTGACCTGGAAGGAGGGTGGAACAGAGGAGCAAAAAACCATCCTTGTGTGCATCCAAGCTTAGCATAAGTGCTCTGACACGATTAAAATCAGAATAAAATTAATAACAAAATAGTAGATGCAATCACATCTTCGTGGTCTAAAAGACCTATACTATATAGACTTTTCAATCAAGAGTGAAAATGTCAAAATAGTATTGTTATTATTTATGTCTATGCAATACTTTCCACGTATATACCATGACTACTACCAAGTGCAAAAGTAGGCATACCTGATTGACCAACTGATTTTTGAACTTTTCAGGATGCAATTTCCGTTCAGAATGAAATGCATACGAGATTTGAGCATCCATTCCTACATTTTGGAGTCATAAGAGTTGAAGTAGGATGAATTGATGGAACGAAGAAAAAATGAAGTCCTCAAAATATACTATTTCCATGATCTAAAACTATTTCAAGAGATGCTAAGAATAGTCACACCAATGAAGGTAGTCAAGGAATCTCAGTAACTAGCATACTTATTTAACATGATACAAATCAGTCTGCATCATTGCAGATTCATACTTTTTTTTTGTTTCCCAAGACTTCACCTTAGACTAATCTTGCTGGGACAGGAGGTAACTAAAGCCTGATCAAGGATTATTTCCACTAGCATTGCCCTTTATACAAATTCATACTTTTAAGCTGATGTAATGTAAGTTTTATTTCTAAAATTAATATAAAATGGATCTTATATAGTCAAAAAATAAACTTGTATATATGTATACATACACACACACATTATAATGAAGAGTAAATCAAATCAACTAATTCTTATGTTAGTGGAAAATAAAATTATGAAGTCATCTAAGGTAGTTTATGCATAAAAGAACCAAAGAAAAGCAATTCTTACCCATGCTGAAGTAATTCCAAAACCCCCCACGAAAAGTATGGCAGCCTTCCTGAGGAGCAATAAGAAAACCAGTCATGTAAGTAGAGTGAGTACAAAAGAAGCTAAAACTTGTGTAAGCAAAATAGTTTTGAAGAACTACTTTCAATAACCTCACCCCACCCACCTCCCACCCCCAAAATAAAAAGATTAAAAGCAAGGATAAAGTATTAAATACTCAGACCGAAACACATCATCTCTAAGTCAGTGCAATTTAGTTTTATCTTATAAAACCTATATCATCTAGTCATATTTACAGAAGTTTCCAATCAAATCACAAAATAGAGCACATGAAACTCGACGTATCTTTCCGTGAAATTCGTTAAGTTCCAAAGTATATCTTCTAGTCACCATGAAGATGTAGTATTAGATTGAAAAATAGTAAATAGTATAATCTTACCATACTAAGCTCATCTGCCTCAGATACACGATGGAAGGCATGCAAAGAGTGTGGTAGCTCAAGAGGTGGAATTGGATCACAGTCACCTACTTTTGGAGCCCTCATTCTCATAAGAATGTGCCAGCTGAGGGTTTGGGAAAATAAAACATAGAGAATCAGCAATCAACATTTGCCAAACAAATGAATTTTTTTTTAATAAATATCTAGAACAATAGTCATATATTCACTGTGAATTAAAGGGCCATAAGGATGTGGGAAGTCAGCAAGGGACACAACTAAAGCTCCAAAGCTAAAAAAAGGACTCTTACAAAACTAGAAAAAAACCACTAATATACCCCCTAAGAAAATAAAATAATGAACAAAAAAGAGTAAGTGAAAATAATAATGCCGATAACAGCTAGCATGATAATTTACGATTAACAAGGTTTGGGAACACATGACAGAAGAATCTCATATTGAATTGATTCCCAACAAATGAAAATTAAATTAGTAAATAAAAAAGGAAATCATAAATTTTCAGTTTGAATATCTGAACTATAAATTCATTTTACATTGGTTGGTACTGCAGCGAGTCCAACTAAAATGCTTTTAATCCACAAAAATTCAATCAGGATCTCAATCATAACCTAGCAACATACAAATTTATTACGCTCAATAATATGCGCGCCTGAGGTTTTCGCAGTAGAAGGCGGGAAATGGAACTATAGATCAATAAGCGAGCCACTGAAGTAGCAGAACAGCAATTAATTGTAATATGAAAGAATAGAACCAAGATTCATTACTTGTCTATTTTCATTTCCTTAGCTTTCATTACTTGATGCATAAATGACTTGACCGACTGTTCATCTGTTCCTGGGTTCTTCTTTCCCTGCAATAAAGCAGCAGAAAAAATGAGTTCCATCGGCTTCTTTACTTTTTATAAATATGAAAAATCTGATGATGTTTATCATCAATGTCACAACATATACCAAAGTGAAGAAAATTTTCTCGACTTCCACTCAAAAGCGAAGGACGTAGTAGGAACCACAAATCTTCATGTATAAAAGGGAACAAGAGGATGATTAATTTTTTTTAAGTAAATGCTAGGCATTTACAGCTCTAAAACTACCAAATCATGGCAGAGGCAGCATATCATTTAACATGTACTTCAAAGTCCCATTAAAAGCACACAACATAGAACTGCAATTTCCTACCCAACCAAATGCAAACGGCAGATTATTCCCTGTGCCCAATGGAACCGTGGCAATGGGTGGCGGATGAGACAATTCGAGATCACAAACAACTCCAAGTAGCCAGCCAGCTGTTCCATCACCCCCTGCAACCTAAAGCCAAGCAACATATCACCATAAAAGGGAAAAAACTGTATATATAATGGCGTATAAAACAAGTATATAAAAAATCATGGAATTTTTTTCATTTGCGTATAAAACTGCTTCCAAAAAAGTATCCACGACGTTGCAGTTCTGATTGAAACATTAATTCATCAAAAATAATTTCAACTCACAATTAATCTCAATTTCTCCATGACCTTTATGGCAATTCGATCGCCCTTAAGCTTGAGATTTTCCAAATTCACATAGATCCTGCTCAGAACCTTATCAGGAGCCTCTTTCCCCAAGTCGAAAACCTTAAAACCACACGCTATATTCAGTCCTGCATAACGAGGTTTCCTACAATAATTTAGAAAAATTGCACAGTAACAAGTAACAACAATACCTGATTTTCGTTAAGAAGCTCCTGGTACGTTTTCAAGAGGTCTCCTCCCAGCTGACCACCACTCTTGGAGTTAACGAAAACGAGCACCGGACAATCAGGTCCGTCGATATCAGTGTTGCTACCTTCAACCACGGATTCCGGCACCAGCACGTAGGCCGGGATCAAGAAGTTTTTCATGAAATTGCCGTGAGAGGATTGAGAAGCCATTGCCGCATTCAGCTGAGACACCCGAAGCAAGTTTGCGACAGATAGATTAGAAAGTGATTTCAAAAGCACATGCAGTGCGAGGCGATGACGAGAGTTATTGGAAAATGTTCTCAGATTGAGCAATGCGAGTGTTTGATCTGTGAAATTGCGTAGGTGAAACGTGATTAATTTAGCTGGATCAGAGTGGCGTGGTGACGCAGAAGCGAAACTGAGATTATTACCAAACGGAGAGAAGCGAGTTGTGTAAGAGCGAAGCGGAATGTGATAGAGAAGTGCGTTTTTATTGGCGGGTCCCTTGCCTAAGGAAAAGAAGAAGGAAAGTGAATACTGAGGTGTGGGGACATTGGTCCTCTACCGTCGGAATTTAACGCGTTAACGTAGTAGGCTAATTGTGGGGGTGGTGATATGTTAACAAGTAGAAAGCGTACATTTACAAACTAATAAAATAATATTTTAATTATATTATTATAATATTTAAAATTTAAAAATAAATTAAATATAATTAAAATATTATTTTATTAGTTT
>Ga0123341_1005460_pt1 | contig 11337 bp, 13 predicted proteins | sample Turbeapinknodule_FD_89959 | JGI IMG/M metagenome (GOLD analysis project Ga0123341, IMG submission 89959) | Root nodule microbial communities of legume samples collected from Mexico - Turtle bean Mexico pink nodule | ecosystem: Host-associated > Plants > Roots > Nodule | place: Mexico: Nepantla... | reverse complement strand
TTATTGTTGTTGTTGAACTTAATTTTAATATAAATTATTATAATTAATAAAGATTTATAGAAAAACTGATAAAATAGGTCTTAGATCAAAGTTTGATGAATTTCTTACTTTGATTTTGATTTTGTATTCAAACAATAAAGTATAAAATATAATTTATAAGTATTTAAAAGACGCATGCCTTATTTGGTATGTTTTGTATGATCGAATAAATAAAAATGTCTTAGTTAGTACTCTTTGTTGTTTAATTTTTTTTTTATAAACCATAAGTGTATTTCATCTCATATAAGATAAGTCTTAAACATTATAAATGTTTATTGTTTGTGTGCAAGAAATATTAGCCTTTTCATTTTTCTTAAAGAGGATTTCGCAATCATGTGCGTACATTAAGATCTATTGAAGAATATGTTTAAAGTTACTCTATCCAAACAATTTTTCTGAAAAAGTGAAATGACAATCTTACAAATGTTGAGAATTTTTTAAAGGGATAACACTAGGGAGAATGAGACATGAGTCAAATATATAAGAAACCATGACACCACCTTCAACCAAAAACCTTAAAGTTTAATGTTTATGGGTTTTTTTTTCATTATACATCACTTAACTTTCTCATTTATATTAAATATGAGACTTTCAACTCATACTTGGATTCCTAACAACAACAACATTCTGTTGTCAAGACTTACACTTTACGTGAAAGTGAAAAGAAGTGTATCGACCAGTCCTCGGACGATGTTGATCGCTAGTAATAGTGGGCCACGTAAGCTGGGTCCCACGAGCGACGTGGGCCAGTGTCTCGCAAGGCAGGTGAGCCAAGGTGCCGAAGAGTGGTCAGGCGTCAATCACCAGGATGTGTTGATGTGTTCTCGGCAACAGAGTGAGGGCGATGTGACATTAGACATCGGTGACTCAAACAGCAGAGCTGGGCCACGTGAGGTGGATCCTAGACCACACACCAATTATCAGTAGAGAGAAGTCTAGATCACGAGGGGTCCATGAGTGTGGTGTGGATGACGCGTTCAGGTGTAACACAAGTAAAGAGCCCCTGGAAGACCGAAGACCTATCAGGGGTACGTTCCAGGGGTAAGTTGCATGCATGGAACGTAAACAGCTAGGGCACTCCCAAGACGGATGACCCTAAAGATTAGGTGCACAAGTTGGTACCCAGGTGGTCATCCCGTCAGAGGTTGTACTCCAGTAAGGGGGCCTTACGCGCTAGATTACCCTGAGAGTGGGTGATAGCTGTGCTAAGGCACACCCTCAGCAACCCTAATTGTGGTTAACGGAAACCCTAGAGTATATAAAGGCAGTAACAAACCTAATAAGGTACGCAACTTTTACGCTAATACACATAAATTTCACAGAGCTTTACGGTTCAGTGTTTTGGTGTTTCCTAGCCCCAATACTGACTTGAGCGTCGGAGTGCAAACGACCTCTAGGGCGCCCTTTGTCTTTGCATTTTCAGGTGTTTGATCACAGGAAAGCACGAACGAAGGCAGAGAGAATTGGGCGTGTGATCGTCGTAGACCTACGAAGGTAATCGAGTCAATTGGAAGGAACATTTGGCGTCCACTGTGGGGCACGATTTAAATCATTGTCCCATTCACAAGAACAAAAGAAAGATACATCAAGATGAGAAACACGAGGCAAGGATCCATTGCACCAAAAGGAGGCGAGAGCCTCATCCTGTAACAGATCATGGAAACGGTGCAGGTCCTCCAAGAAGCGGTGGCGACATCAAGAGCGGATCAATAATGCATCCAGATCGATCTGGCTCCGTCGCAAGCAAGAAATGAAGAATTGAACAGAACCAACGAGGAATTGCGCAGGGACTTGCGAAATCAGGCAGGGGAACGTAAGGTGGAAGAGCAAAAACCTGCCACGCCACCTAGGGATTTCCCAATGCCATTCTCGCAATCGATCATGGACGTTGTGATACCAACCACGTTCGTGGGGCCCAAAGCCACCTTCACAGGTGTAAAGGACCCAGAGGCTTATCTCTCACGACCTTCCACACGCAGATGATGTTGGTTAGGGGGTCTGACGCGGTGCGTTGCAAGCTGTTCATGATTACACTGGCAGGAATAGCGATGGATTGGTTCATCAACCTCCCTGATGGCCACGTGACGTCGTTCACACAACTTTCTAAGCTGTTCAGGGAACAGTATATAGCCAATCGGGTCCCCCCACCGATTTCTTACGATCTTTTTGACGTAAGACAGTATTAGGGAGAGTCCTTGAAGGAGTTCCTCAATCGATTTGGGGCACATGTGGTGAAGTTGAACACCAAGGACGAGACCATGATGGTACACGCGTTCAGGAAGGAGATTGCGTCGGGACCCTTTAGTGAATCGCTCATCAGGAACCGCCCTAAGACTCTCAGCGAGATTAGGCGTCGAGCGGTGACCCATATTGTCGCAGAAGGAGAGGTAAACGAGAAGCGCACATGCCTTGTTCCTTCGTGCCCGCGAGCACTAGGTTGACTTCTGCCCTTGAGGGTGCATGAGACAATGACAGAGAAGAGGACCCCAACAAAGCAGCAGCCCTATGAGCCCAGGAAGCCCCAAACTAGGGGCTGTGCGGGGGAGAATGTGCCACCAAGGCACAAATTCGTGGTAGAATTGAAAGACCTAATCTATGTCCCCAACATAGCGGAGAGACTGAAGATACCCGCAAAGACTGACAAGAAGTCGGGGCCTAACAAGAACGCGTGGTGCGAGTTCCACCAAGCGTTTGGCCACCCCATATGTAATTGTTTGGCGTTGGGGCACCAGTTAGACGAGCTGGTGTTGAATGGTTTTCTGAAGGACTACTTGGTGGAGTCACAAGGGGCCCAGAACTTGACAACGCCAGGAGGAGATCAAGGGCACGAGATGTCCGTCCATGGTGAGATTCACACTATTTCGGGGGGTTTCTTAGGTGGAGGATGCACCGTTTCTCAGCGGAAGAAGTATGCACGAGCGATGATGTCAGTAGAGGCGCAAGAGGCAGATCAGGCTCTTGACGTCGACCTTGTCTTCATCAAGGCCGACCTCTGAGATGTCGTCCCCCACGAAAATGACTCGGTGGTGATCTCAGTAGTAACCACAGGGAGAAAGGTACACCGTGTGCTGGTGGATCAGGAAAGCTCGGTAGACGTGATGTTCTGAACGACCTTCAACAAGCTGCAGTTGTCTCCTGACAGCTGAGGCCTTATACTGGTTGTTTATACGGTTTTGCGAGAGACCAGGTGGAGGTACGGGGACACTTAGAGCTAAGAACCACCTTCACAGATGATGTCGCATCCCGTAAATATCAGGTACCTCATCGTTAATGCCCTCTCAGCTTATAACATACTGTTGGATAGACCCACACTAAACATGCTAAGCGCAATGGCATCGACACGACACATGAAGATGAAGTTGCCTGACTTGGGAGGAAAGATGAACACCATCAAGTCAGATCAGAAGGAGGCTAAGAGGTGCTACAAGAATAGCCTCAAGACAAAGAGAGGGGTGTTCATGGTCACCACCCGAGCACCAAATGAAGAAGGGGTTGCCCGCATAGAGATCGCCCGAGAGAGGCGACCCGAACCAGCAGGAGACATCCTGGAGAGGGAGATTGGAGGCAAGATGTTCAAACTTGGCAAATTATTAGGTCAAGCGGCACATGACTAGATTCCCGAGGTTATAGCACGACATCTGGATGCCTTTGCATGGTCCACCTTGGACATGCCTGACATAGACCCAGACTTCCTATGTCATCGCCTCACCATGGACCCTCAGGTCAGGCTTGTTCGCCAGAAACGAAGAAAGTTCAACGAGGAGAGGCGGCAAGTCATAAAGGAAGAGACAAAGAAGTTGCTAAGCATCAGACACATCAGGGAGATCTAGTACCCTGAGTGGCTGGCAAACGTGGTCTTGGTCTTGGTGAAGAAGGTCAACGGCAAGTGGAGGATGTGCGTTGACTTCATGGACCTCAATAAAGCTTGCCCGAAGGACTCTTACCCCCTACCAAGCATTGACGCCTTGGTGGACAGTGTCTCGGGCTGCAAGATGCTAAACTTCCTGAATGTTTTTTCTAGGTACAACCAGATTAAGATTCATCCCAAGGACGAATGCAAGACAACATTCATGACAGAGCTGTCTTGCTACTGTTACACAGTGATGCCCTTTGGGCTGAAGAATGCAGGTGCCACCTACCAGAGGCTAATGGATAGAGTGCTTGCGCCCATGATAAGGTGAAATGTGCAAGCCTATGTGGAAGACATGGTGGTGACCTCACAGGTGAAGGATCAACATGTAGTTGATCTAGAAGAACTATTTACAACAATAACTAAGTATAGACTGAAGTTGAACCCTGAGAAGTGCGTGTTCAAGGTGAAAGTAGGTAAGCTCTTGGGTATCCTACTCACCGAGCGTGGAATAGAGGCGAACCCCAAGAAGTGCGCTGCAATCCTCGCAATGAGAAGTCCGATCTCAGTGAAGGAGGTGCAGCAGTTGACAGGGCGGATGGTCGCTCTGTCCAGATTTGTATTAGCTGGAGGAGACAAGGGTTACCCTTACTTCCAGTGACTAAAGAGGAACAACAAGTTTATCTAGACCAGAGAGTGCAAGGAGGCGTTCCTCAAGTTGAAGGAGTACCTAGACAGTCCCCAAGTATTGTGCAAGCCACAACTTAGTACTCCGCTCCGCTTGTACTTCGCTGTGACAGAACGGGCGATCAGTTCAGTCCTTGTGCAGGAGCAAGACCAAGTGTAGAAGCTTATATACTTTGTGAGCAAAGTATTCCAAGGGCCTGAGGTAAGATACCAGGTTCTAGAGAAGGCAGCCTTGGCAGTGGTGTTCTCAGCAAGGAGACTTCGCCACTATTTCCAGAGTTTTATCATGATGGTGATGACAAACCTGCCTATCCGCAAGGTCCTACAGAAGCCTGACGTGGCGGGAAGGATGGTATGATGGGTAGTGGAACTATCAGAGTTTGATGTCCTGTACGAGCCCCGAGGTCCTATTAAAGGCCAAGTCTACGCAGATTTTGTGGTAGAACTTTCCTCGGCAGATGCACACCAAGAGGAAGCCAACTTCCGATGGGTGCTCTCTGTAGACGGGTCTTCTAACTAGCAAGGCAGCGAAGCTGGCGTCATCCTGAAGGGACTGAACGTGTTATTGATTGAGCAAACCCTACGATTCGTCTTCAAAGGCCCACAATAATCAAGCGGAGTACGAAGCCCTCATCGCTGGCATGCTATTAGCTAAGGAGATGAGTGCGCATAGTTTGTTGGCAAAGAGTGACTCCCTACTAGTCACAGATCAGGTGACGAGAGAATACCAGGCCAAAGACCCTCAAATTGTCACATACCTAAGGTACGTCCAAGTTCTGAAGGGCTCATTCTCGGTGTTTGAGCTGATGCACGTCCCTAGAGAGAAAAATGCCCGAACTGACTTGCTAGCTAAGCTCGCCAGTTCAGGCAAGGGGGCAGACAGATGACGGTCATACAGGAAACCCTGAAGACACCTCGAACTTTCACCACAAATAATTTGGTGGGGGTACATCAAATCAACACGTCGAGAGGAGGGGTGAGGAGTCATCGGTCATTGACTCAGGAGACGCTGAAAACTCCCAAGGTAAGCACATATGCAGTCTGTGGGGAAGAATCATTGCCGGTCTGCCTGGTCAAAGGAAGAGAAACCTGGATTACGCTCTACAAGAGCTACCTGGCTTATGGGATACTCCCATTGGAACCCACAGAGGCCAGGAAAATAAAGAAAAATTATGCCAAGTACACTCTCATCGACGGAGAGTTGTTCAGACACGGGTTTACCCACCCAATCTTGGTATGTGTAAGTGGAGCCAATGCGCACATATAATGGTAGAGCTCCACAAAGGGATATGTGGGAGTCACATCGGTGGACGATCTCTAGCATCAAAGGCCATTCGTGCGAGATATTATTGGCCAAACGTAAGAAAAGACTGCACGAGGTACGCACAACAGTGCAAGTAGTGTCAGTAACACGCTGATTGGCACAAGGCGCCGCCAAAAGAGCTCAGGTCGATTTACAGCCCCTGACCATTCCATACCTGGGGAATTGATATCCTAGGACCCTCTCCCTTGGTGATACGACAGATGAAGTACCTCGTGGTCGCCATAGAGTACTTCACGAAGTGGATAGAGGCCGAGTCTGTGGTGCAGATCACGACCCACAAGATCCAGCACTTCGTGTGGAAGAACATAGTGTGCCACTTCGGGGTACCGAAGCATTTGGTGTCTGATAATGACACAGTTTGCAAGCCAACAGCTGCGCAAGCTATGCACAAAAGTTGGAATAAAGCAGGTGTTCGCATCAGTCGAGCACCCTCAGACGAATGGGCAGGTCGAGTTTGCCAACAGAGTCCTGTTCAGATGTTTGAAGAGAAGGCTCGAGAAGGCCAAAGGAACCTGGGCAGAGGAGGTTCCTAGAATTGTGTGGGTTTACCACACCACTCCTCAGTCCACCACCAGAGAAACACACTTCAACTTGGTGTATGGATCGGACACATTGATTCCAGTGGAGATTCAGGAGAGCTCGCCACGCTTTCAGAACTTCGTGGTTAAAGAGTCCAACGAAAAGAGAAAGGTGAACTTGGACCTACTGGATGAATTCAGGGAGGAAGCAAGGATTAAAGTTGAAGCTTTAAAGATAAAGGTGGAGTACAAGCACTTTCTCAGACTGGCAGAGGCTGCTTAGCTTATGCAATAAAGCAGTTTCACGAGTAGCGAAGACTCGAGCCTGTTGGGCCAGCTCGTCCTTCTTCTTCTCCTCTGCCAGGGCTACGTCTTCCTTAGCCTTTGCCTCTGCCAGGGCTACGTCTTCCTTAGCCTTTGCCTCCACTAGGGCCAATTGCTCTTTGGTCCTCACCTCAGTCTTGCTTGCAAGGGCATTTTATTGGACAAGGAATTTGCCTAGACTGAGGCCCTTGCATTCCCTTATCACATCCTCGTCCAAGTCCTCTGTTGCCCCTCTTTGGAAGCTTTTGAGGGCATGCTGAAGGAAAGCAAACAGCTCGGGGGCGGGTGGAGCTTGCTCATTTCCAGGGGCGTTCTCACCATCGCCTGCGCAAGGAGGGCGCGGGGGGAAGAAGCGCTTGGTGGATAGTCCATGAATGATGCAGGGCAATTGATGATAGTAGAGTAGGAGGTCGTCGCTGCGACCGCCCTTCGCCTTTTGAAAATGTGCTCTTCCGCGGTGTTCTCGTCTTCGTCGAATTCAATCGCCACCACACTCTTGTTCCTCTCAAGAGGGGTCGGTGTGGGCGAGGCTCGAGCAGTGGCGAGGGGAATGGCAGTGATGGGAGTAGTGGGGGTTGGCGCGGTTTGGGCAAAATCAATGGGAGCGGAAGGAGTAGAGGCACTCGCACCACCAAGCGCCCCTTGGCGCTGGGCAAGCGCATCAGTCAGCCTTGCCCTTTTCTCTTTGTTAAATACCATGCCTACACCAAGATAAGAAGACATGAGAAAGCAGTGATTATCATAACACAAGAGGTCAGCAAATACATAAGTATGAAGAAGTAGAACACACAAGCATACCCTAAACCCTAAACCCTAAACTGATAATAGGCAAACACAGTGAAGTGAAGAAGGTAGTAGAGGTGAACCGATATAGCCCTTGAGGCTTGAGGGGCTGAACTCATGTTTGATCAGTTGGGTAGTGTTGAACACTGCCCCTAAACTTGCGAGAACTTGACACACTTCGCGATTGGGAGGGGCCAGTTCCTCAAGAGTTTTGGGCTTCTTAAGCTTCAATTGCCCCACCCAGTCCAGAAGGGTGGGGTCATGGGCGGTGCATCGCACTCTAAAGAACTTCCCCTTGAAGTCCTTATAGGATTGCTGGAAGAGGATAAGGAAGGTTCTCCCCACCACACTGTTGAAGCTTACCCAAAGCTTCTTCCCTGGACTCTTAGCCTCAAAGAAATAGAGGAAGACGTCCACAAAAGGGGTGAATCCCAGGTGGTTGCACAAGATCACGAACGCCCTTACAAAGGCCCAGCCGTTGAGGTGCATATGGGCAAGGGCCACGTTTATTTCGGTTAGGAGCGCCTGCTTGAACCCCGTGAGAGGCTAACAGAGTTTAATTCGTTTGAATATGGTAGCGTAGAGGAAGAAGGGTTTCCCGTACACACACAGGCTCGCCCTCCGCTCAGGGGCGAACAGAGACATAAGCGTCACATCCCCCCCCCCCAAACACACAAGTCATATGAGCAGCTTTGTCCTCCCGGTGTTTGGCCACATCCTCACCAGAGGCCCAAGGGTAGAGGGCCTTGTAATCGGAGTTGGGGACACGACCCAGATAAACCCAGAAAACAGAGGAATAGAGAAAAAAACCAGAGAAAACCTAAAATGCAGAAATTTAAACAGTCCAAGGCAGTTATCAAGCAGTGAAATCGAAACACAAGGGCGATGATGCATAAAGGTCTTACCTTTTGATCGAAGGGAAGTGAAAGTTTTGGTTTTTGCAAAGAGAAAGTGAGCGTTCGAAGAAGAAGCTGAAGCGATCGAAAGAGTTTTTGAAAGTAATGGAACAGTGATCGAAGCGCGCGTTTTTGAATGCTTAACGTAAACAAAGAAGTGCAAGCAGCGTTAAGTCATGGTCGTTGATCTAGACACGTGTGCGCAGATAAAAAACGGGCACAGAGAAGTGTCACTTCGGTGCACTGTTCACGTCCCGTCACACAGAGCCACGTAGGTCGCCAGGGCCGAAAACTTAGTCTATTCACTAAACAAGTTAACAACTCGAGACTGGGGGGCTTATGTACCGATCAGTCCTCAAACGAAGTTGACCGCTAGTAATGGTGGGCCACATAAGCTGGGTCCCACGAGCGGCATGGGCCAGTGTCTCGCAAGGCATGTGAGCTAAGGTGTTGAAGAGTGGTCAGGCATCGATCACCAAGATGTGTTGATGTGTCCTCGGCAACAGAGTGAGGGCGATGTGACATCGGACATCGGTGACTCAAACAACAAAGCTGGGCCACGTACGGTGGATCCCAGACCACACACCAGTTATCAGTAGGGAGAAGTCTATATCACGAGGGGTCCATGCATGTGGTGTGGATGACGCGTTCAGGCGTAACACGAGTAAAGAGCCCCTGGAAGAGCGAAGACCTATCAGGGTTACGTTCCAGGGGTAAGCTGCATGCATGGCACGTGAACAACTAGGGCACTCCCAGGATGGATGGCCCTAGAGATTAGGTGCACAAGTTGGTACCCAGGTGGTCATCCCGTCAGAGGTTGCACTCCAGTAAGGGGGCCTTACGCGCTAGATTACCCTGAGAGTGGGTGATAGTGGCGCTAAGGCACACCCTCAGTAACCCTAATTGTGGTTAGCGGAAATAGCGGAAACCCTAGAGTATATAATAGGCAGTAACAAACCTAATAAGGTACACAACTTTTACGCTAATACACACACAGATTTCACAGAGCTTTACGACTAAGTGTTTTGGTGTTTCCTAGCCCCAGTACTGACTTGAGCGTCGGAGTGCAAATGGCCTCTAGGGCGCCCTTTGTCTTTTCATTTTCAGGTGTTTGATCGTAGGAAAGCACGAACGAAGGCAGAGAGAATTGGGTGTGTGATCGTCGTAGACGTACGAAGGCAATCGAGTCAACTGGCAGGAACAAGAAGCTACCTACTTACGCATGATAAGTCATGTCATGTATTAAAGGAATTGTGTAAAGATGTCACACATTTAATGTTGTATGGAGAGCCTTTAATGTATTTGTGTGCTTGGATGTGGGTAGACGAAAGACAAACAAGATGAGAGGCTTGTAAACCTCACAACAACTCCAAAGGAATTTGTAATGACTTTTTTCTTCTAAACTCTATATAAAGAAGATCTCTGTGATGAAGAAAGGCTAATGATGGTTACAACATTTGTTATTAACGTTTTCAAGCAATCCTAAGCCTTTTTTGTGTGAGAAAGAACATTGTTTATGTTCATAGCTAACTATAAGAGTGTTCTCAATCTTATATTCATTTTAAGATGTTAATATCTTTTAGTGAGCAAACCACGTGATCTTTAAGATCACAACCTTTGTTTATCAAAATGTTTTAGTCAAGAGTGGCTAGGTCCAAACAATACTTGTAGTTGGAGCTGAGAGTGGTAAAGTCCAAAGAATACTCGGTCTTAGTCAAGAGTGAATGAGTCCAAACAATATTTGTTATTGTAGTTAGAAGTGGTTATGTAAAAAAAAATACATAGTTTAGTCATAAGTGGTTAGATCAAAATAATATGTGTAACTTACAACAATTGTGTGCATTAGTGGAATCTTGAACGTGTTGATCAAGAAGTGAACGTAGTTTAAGTTAGCTGACAAGCCAATATAAAAATAACTTGTGTAATTCTATTTCAACTCTTGTATTTTTATACTACATGTTATTAATTTTTAACTAGATTAAGAATGAAACATTTTTGAAAACTATTACGAAGTGGACTTTAAGCCTAACTCAACCCCATAAAACCGGCTCATGAGGTTGAGGTTTGCACCCACTTATATACTATGAAAGGCTTTAATCTCTAGTCAATGTGGGATCTTCAACACACCCCCCTCACGCCGAGACTGCCAACTCGTGCGTGGGACTATATATTATGGGTGGTCCGATAGCGGCCCGATAGCGGGTGGCACGATAGGCCCAACATAAACACTCGCTAGGATAGGCTCGAAATGGCTCTGATACCATATTACGAAGTGGACTTTAAGCCTAACTCAACCCCATAAAACCGGCTTAATGGGGTGAGGTTTGCACCCACTTATATACTATGAAAGGCTCTAATCTCTAGTCGATGTGGGATCTCCAACAAAAACGAATTTTGAAAAGTTGTTTAGACAATGCATATGTCCACTTAAAGTTGTGTATGACGAATTTTCATCAAACACGATTAAAACTTACTTGACAATGTGTTTTTGTAGTATTAATTGTTCGCATCTAGTAAATGAAGCTTTGCAAAAACTTTTCAAACAAATTAAATACACAACTCAACCCTCTATTATCATGTATTTTACCTATTTTCGCAATAATAAAAAAATAAATACTTATGTTACATTATAATTATTCATTATAAAAATATAAAATAAGTACTTAAAATATGTGAAAAAGGCATTACAAAGTATATTTTTTAAATTTATAAACATTATTAATTTCAAATTAACTATTTATTAAATGATATAAAAATAAAGTTTGCTAATATAGATTGAAAATTAATATTATAAGGGTAAAATAAATAATGTTGTGCATTTTATTAACTAATATGGATAATTTGATATTAAAAAATTAATTAGATTTGTAATTAATGAATATTTCATTGGTATAAAAGAATTTAACATATAAATAT
>Ga0123341_1005459_pt1 | contig 11337 bp, 12 predicted proteins | sample Turbeapinknodule_FD_89959 | JGI IMG/M metagenome (GOLD analysis project Ga0123341, IMG submission 89959) | Root nodule microbial communities of legume samples collected from Mexico - Turtle bean Mexico pink nodule | ecosystem: Host-associated > Plants > Roots > Nodule | place: Mexico: Nepantla... | reverse complement strand
GGTTAATACAAAAAACCTCGTTAGTAGATGGTTAATTAGTAACATACAAAGTTAAGTTTATAGTGTACTTACGTATCAATGATATTCTTAAAATTTGTGGGTATCTTCTTGTGTAGGGAACAAAACCACATAGTAGTCTTATCAACCATTGATAAGACAAGTAACTGGCAATGATGTCTATATCATCTATGAAAAGAGTTAGTATATATTTAAAACATGAAATAGTAATAATTGATGATATATAATTAAACTTACTCATTAATATAAGAGTATAAATAGATTTGTTTTCCCTCTTTTTCCAAGGTGTTAGTGATGTATGTTTGGGTCTCATATGACCTTGGTCCAACAGGATTAGTATATGCAAGATCTAAGAATTCATACACATAACCCATAACCGCATTCGTAAATCAAAGCGTTTGATTTACGAATGCGGCTGTTATAAATAGTCGCATTTGTAAATGAACTTAATTTAAAAAATGTCACCGCATTTTTTCGGAGTGCGTCTGTTCATAAAACCGCACTTAATAAGTACATCATTATTTTTTATTTTTTGAGAATACATTACTTATCAATTATTACTTGCATTTCCTAACGAAACAATTCGTAGATATCATATCTTACACAATTAATATCATTATGATAAACAAAAACTTCTTTGTTATTGTTATATTGTTATGGAAGCTGCAACAAGTTGCATAATTTTCCATCTCCAGGTGAAGCCTTTCTATAAACAAGTGAATGATGGCAAATCCAGTGAAGCTCTTGCAATAGACTTGTATTCTTCGAGTTTCTCCAAAGCATTTGACGTGAGTTCCTGTTCACGCACGCAAATATTTGACATAAAATGTAGTAGCACGGATAATAAATAGTAGAAAGAAAGAGAAGACTTTTGGAGTAAAAATATAATTTTGAAATGACCATCAAACCTTCTTCCCTTATAACACGAGTAATTTTGTTTTATGCGTTTAAAGTCCTCGTCTGAGCTTTTACTTGCTAAATAGCGACGTAGTCATCAAAAGGTGTTATTATTTATTACCTTATTATCCCACGTTCTTATGTAGCCAACAAGAATGATTTGCATCTTCTGCTTCTGTTTCAGGTCACTGTTTGAATCAATAAGATAAACACGCTGCAAAATGAGCCCCAAGTATTCTCCATTAGTGACATTCATCAATGTGGTCAAAAGGATATAATGCATAAGCATAATCGCATAATCTAAGAAAGGATTGCAGAAAAGAGTGTAGCTGTCAAAACTATGAGCTTCCATTCAAATATATAAAAATTATGATGTGTACTAAAATTATAAATGTGTAATGTGCTCTAACACTAAAACTCAAGAACTTTTGTCTAGACTCAACAACACAAGAGTACTAAATGGTGCATCAGAAGTTCCTGATGTGAAATGAAAAAATAAATTCTAGAGTTTTATACTCACTATTTTTTTATAGGCAACAACGGAGAAGTCCAAATTAATGCTAACCAGTATCTTCAAGTTCCTATCTGCATCGATCTTGACCCAACCAAAGTAAAGCCCAACAGCTTGATCAGGAAGAGCAAGTGTTGAACTGTCTGGATTAAGGAATTAAATTTATCAGATTTACAAAACCATGTTAAATCAAGTTAACAACTAAGAAGCTAAGGGCTAGTTTACTTTAAAAAAATTGTTTTCATTTTTAATTACAAAATTGTCACCTTGTTTTCAAATTATTTTCAAAGATTTATAAAGGAGACAGAGAAAAGAGAAACAAATAAAAACTTATTTTCAACAACATATTGAAAACAATATTGAAGTAAAAAGTAAAACAAAACAAAAAATGAAAACAGAAAATGTTCTCTCAAAGTAAACGGACCTTAACACGGATGAGAATGAGTATGTCATCTGGTTTGAATGTACACATATTATTACAATCATACACAGTTTAAAGAGTATGTTCTTGGAAGATTACTAGTTAATCCAATGTCATGACTGCATCTAACTAGGAACATGGACGCTTAAGCTCAAGAGAGGCAAAGAGTTTGTGCTTATTATCAATTTTATAAAACGAGAAAGATGAAATTTCGCAAACCTGGAGCTTCCTCGAGACATCCAGTAACATACAAACCACTCAAATGAATTGGCTCAATAGTTAATGTGTCATCTAACCCTGCAAACATTAGTTTGAAAAATTACTCTTACAGAGGACACAGTATTTACAGCAACCAATCAACATACTAAGAAACAAAAATTAGTGCATTATCATTACAGTCATTAAAGGGCGGAAGACCCCATAGCTCAGGTTGAAACTCTAAAAGTGAATGAAGAACAACATTTGCTAGGCCGTTACAATCAGCTTCCCTTCGAGATGGGATAGCCACAATCTTCATTTTTGCAGCATTGGCTGCCTTGACACCAACCCTGTTGAAAGTGCATTGGAGAACATAAATTACATGTAGCAAACTTGAATATTACATAACAAAAATTCGCAAGGCAACACAGAAGGTGCGATCACAAACTTGGCAGGAGATGTGCGACATATCCTGCTGGTGAATCAAAGCAGTGAAAATTATATGCTCACATCCTGAGATGAATACCCAGTAGTTGAGATTAACTCTGATCAACATATACTGTTTTGAAATCAACCAAAACTGTCTGGGAGCATTATTTTGAAAATAGCTTACATAATTGAAGAAAAATTAATTTAGCAGTAGAACCAAGTACTCGATAGGTTATACATTATGAGAACTTTTTTAAATAACGCAGATTAAAATTAATAGGCAATGCTCCTCTAAGAACATTGATGTGATCTCAACAAACTAACAGACGAGTCTCGATAAGAGGGACTGAAAAAAAAATCAACTTCTTTTATAATGTCCATTTTAAAAGAGGTTAATCCAATTGCACCGTTTCTCATACACTTAACATATCACACATCTTGCACTCAACAGTCATCCACACATATCTGTGTAGATTTGGAAATGGCCAAAGGATTGGTTGATGGTCTACTTCAATTATGGGCTTCAACAATGGTGGTACATTGGCCTCTTCAACAATCACTGTGTTTTGGATTATGTTGGTAACTTTAGAAGTTACAAAGGAATCTGATCCCCGAAATACTAGACCATCCTTGGTCAGATTATAATTTGTTGTTAGTTGCAATCAAAAGCTTAAAAAAAATCACAATAGAAAATGCAATCATACACAGTATGTAGAAATTCTGGGAGACTTACATGGAATCCTCAATCACAAGGCAATTAACTGCATCTACACCCATTTTCTTGGCAGCTTCTTCAAATCTGCAAAAGTTAGACTTTGATTACCGCCGTGATAAAATTAGAAGAGCATACTTACTGAGAAAACGAACTTCCCTACTAAACATAGGATGGAAAAAGTGAGAAAACGTTGGGTGGTCAGAGTTCTGTAGGAAAATTTTTGTAGTGAGATAATTGTCGTTGATTATTTACTTCTAGTTGTGATTACTACTGGTAAAACTTAGGATGGTGGATATTTATTTGCTACTGGAAAAGTGTTACAGTTCATTGCCAATAGATCCACTTCAACACAATATTAGATGCTGCATCCATGAGATGCCAAAGAGCTCCAAGTAGAATCTTACAAATATGGAGAAGGCTTCCCAGCTTTAACTTGGTCACTTCCTATAATTACAGAAAAGCTTTCTTTCCAACCTAAAAAAAATGTGATGAGCATCAAACAATATTTTAACAGGAAACTCTGTCAATAATAAGGAAAAGCAAAAGTGTTTTCTAATCAAAAAGAAAGTATAAAAGAAATGACAGAAACGCAGATAATTTCAGGAATCATTTCCAAAGCAGATACTTTAGCCGGGACTAACATCCAAGCATTCGGAATTCTAGGCTACTGATCCGATAAACTGAAAAGTCAACCTACTTCAAATTTTCCTGACATGTAAATTTGGTCAAATTTGGAGTTTTATTTCCATTAAAAAGATCAGTTAAGGAGGATTAGTCAAAACAAGTCAAGGAGGATGCTACTACTCTCGTACCATCTAGAGAAGAGAAACCGAGAAAGAAAATAATTATTAATGAATATGTTGGCTACACACATAAGTAATCTTATTTATAATGAAGAAAAAAAATATAATAATAAAAAACAAAATGAATACCTAATAATTGGAAATATTTGACAAGATTCTATCAAATTAGATTATATCTCTTTATTTAATGTATTCAAATCATATCTGCTTATTTAATGTATAACCTTTGTGATGAGAGATTTTGGCATCTATGTATTCTCGCAAGGAATTCGAGGCAAGAGCCATTGGAACTCCATTTTTCTGGAAATGTTTCATAAGGCGATTCGCACCAGGTAGTGCTTTGGCCTTTGCCCACCTGAACCAATTTATGATTTGAAAATAAGAACCCGTAAATGGGTAAGCAATTCTAATATGACAGTTTCCAACAGGTTTGATTTAAGTTATTAATAAAAAAAAAAACGCATTTCTTTGAAAACAAGTTTAGAATATATAATGAATCACATTTCTTACCAATTACTATTCACAAATTATATAACAATCTAACTATGCAGTGTTTACTGTTTCAAAAAAATTGATTCCTTGCCATACTTGATATCTTCATATCAGTCTGACCTCATAGCTTTGGGTTCCATTTATTATGATAGGAGAAAAGACATGAAGCAATGTGAGAATGTTATCCACTTAGTGTGTATTTGGCTTCTATTTTCAAAAATTGTTTTAGATTTCAAAATGCAGAAAGGTTAGCCAGTCAACTAATAAATGGTAGTGCAAGGCAAATAGTATAGACTCTAGAATCAAGAGAGATGTTGAAGAAGATAAAAACAGAAAAAGATGAGAAAACATCTCTTTCAGTTTTAAAAAACAATTCTTTTTTCAAAAGTTTCATACATTTTAGATGAAAATTTGATGGTTGAGTAGTTGTTATAGAAAATGGTTTTCCAAACAAAAAAGTGATGAAAGAATCAAGCAGGCCCTTATTGATACCTTTCCCTATACATAGGAGTGATTTCATTGATAAATTGATCGGGTGTCAACGGAAGTTCATATTCCATAACAATTATAGCTGCTGAGTCCTGTTGTGTCATCCCCAGCCTCTTCTTGTCTTCCTTCTCCCTGTCCAGTTCTTTTCCATACCTTGCCAAAAACTCATTCAAGACACCCCTTGAAGCCCTTTCTGCACACCAATCACCCATAAGAAACAAAATTTCACCAACAATAGATGAGGTGGGTCTGAGACTTAATTGTTCTTTTGATTCCATAAGTATCGTAATTATGTAATTTTAATCGCCAAGATTTCCTTAAATATTGGAATTGAGAAATTTTGCTCCATATTTCACCTCTTCTTAATATTTTAATAGATTTTGCTAAAATGACAGTGAATAGTATTGCCCAACCTAACTTAATTTCCCCTTTAGTTGATACATGACCGAAATCAATTACATATTTAACACAAGACTAGCAGAGGAACCAAAATTACAGAACTGAAATATAAACCGCAAAATTAGAACTTGGGAACCAAAATCGCGCAATAACAGTCCTGAAAGACCAAAGGTGTAATTAAATTAAAGCTGGAGGAGAAAAACAGGAGAATACCAGAATCCAGAAGGGTGCCATCTAAGTCAAAAATGACACCCAAAACCTTGGCTCCTTCTTCATTGCAGCCTTGAAAGTCACAGCAGCAACTCATGTCAGAACCAAATTGATGGAAACAATGTGAGGTTGATAAATGGATGAGAGTGTCCTATAAATACTACAAAGAATACAAGATCTGTGTGTTTATGGAAATCCAATGTGAAAGGAATTCCATTCTATTCCACGAGTAGTGTAGTTCACAATTTGTATGGTTCTGTTCTAAGAACAGACAAACAATGAAATAAAGCAAAAGAATCATTAACAATCGGAATCTGAATGGCAGAAAAGCTGTGTTTTAGAAATCATTCAAATTGCATTTGAATTGAAAGCACTGTTTGATAAGTGATATCATCACATTCACATTCTTCTCCCTAACGTCAACGCATGAATTCTCAGAGCTAGTTGATGGCATCTCCAGCATGAATCTAGGCATATTCCTTCTTCTCTTCTAAATGGAGAACGGAACCAAACATTCTTTTTCTTTGAATTTTTTTTTGGAGATGCTAACATGGGAGGGTGGATTAAAAGTTAATAAAAATAAAATGTAATTCACAAATTATTTAATCACAAAAAATTCTTTATAATGAACAAAAATATAAGGAGAGTTTTTTATAAACATTTTATTTATATTAGATTTTTTGTTTTATTTTCTCTTTCAATTAAGATCAAAAGTGTTCTTACTCTACTTCACTTTTATTTACCTTAGGTAATAAGACTATTACAATGTTCCCTTAGTACATCTCCGAATAAAGTTAACTGGATAATATGGATTAGATTAGAGAACAAATTACATTTTCGTGGGTATCCCACTCAATCTAAGATGTTTCAATATTTACATTAAAGTTTAAGTTTTGTTTTTTATATGATATTCTTTTTAAAAATTTAATAAATAATTATTAAAATCATATATATAATTTTTTTTTTGTTAGACTAGTATATCTATTTTATTTATTTAAAATTAAAATATAAAACTAAATAAATTTTTTTTAAATTGACCCAATATAATCTCTCCTAATATTAACATGCAACCCAAATCTTCTATATTGGAGTAATTAAGTTAAATGGTTAGATATATATTTTAAAATATTAAATTTGTATTATATTGGATTGGTAGGTTGAATCTGAATAGGACCCAACCGATCCATGCTCTATCCAACCTAATTGGTGTTTGATGTAACTCGACCAATGTGCAGGCCTAATTTTATTTTTTTTAACTCCACGTTCTCTTTTTTTCAATATTTTATTTTTTCTCTAACTTATAACTTTAATTTTTTTTATTTTAAATTAAACCTTTTAAAAATATCTTAAATTTAAAATCACATGAAAATAAATAATTATATATTAAAAATAATATACAAATTGAATATAAAATAATAAAAAATTATAATAGCAATTAAATTGATTTAAAAATAAATTAGCATGGTAAAAATGGTAGTGTATATATATTAATGGAGAAAGTGATCCCAATGTATATCTAAGATGGGAAGCTAAAGTATAACAAATTTTCAATGTGTATGAGATCCAAGAAGACCAAAAAGTTAGGTTAGCTTCCCTAGAGTTTTTAGACTATGTCATGCAATGGTGGCACAAAGTTGTAATGGACATTTGGCTAAACAAGAGGTCAATCATGATCTCTTGGGACGATTTAAAATTATGTACACGTGCAGTTTGTTTTTCCTTACTATATGAAGGAACTCTTGTTGAAACTCCAACGCCTTCAACAATGACCTAGAAGTGTAGATGAGTACTTTAAAGATCTTGAAACTACTTTAACTAAAATTGACATGCATGAAAGTGAGGAGTCTAAAATAGCTAGATTTGTAAATGGATTAAGGAGAGAAATCCAAGATGTGGTAGAACTTTATGAGTATTACTCATTGGAAAAATTGGTCAGCTAGCCATCAAGGTTGAATCTCAACTTTCAAAGAAAACTCATTTCAAAACCACTCATAATGATGACTTCTACAGATCATCTTGGAAAGACAAAAATCAAGCTTCTTCCAAAACTTTTCCTTCAAATTTTGTGAAAGATTCCACTTACAATCCTAGAAATTCTAACCCCTCCACTTCTACACCTAAGTCACCCACCAAAACCTCAAGTCAAAAATGTTTTAAGTGTCTAGGTTTTGGGCATATTGCATCCAATTGTCCTTCTAAGAGAAATATGATGGTCAAATGGGGGGTTGTCATGAGTGACCATAACTCTCAAAGGTCTAGATCTCATACCTCTTCAAGAAGCCAAAGTGAGGAAGAGTGTGAGCTACCATGTGAGGGAAACTTGTTAGTGATAAGGCGCATGCTTGGTCAAATTCAAAAACCTTTTGATGAAAGTCAAAGGGAAAACATTTTTCACACAAGGTGCCTTATCAAAAACAAATAGTGTTCCTTAATTGTGGATGGGGGTAGTTGCACAAATGTGGCAAGTACAAGAGTGTTGGAAAAGCTTGGGTTATCCACCATCTCTCATGCAAAGCCCTACAAGCTCTAATGGCTTAGTAAAGAGAGGGAAATCATGGTTAATACACAAGTCCTCATAACTTTTGTTGTAGGAAAATATAAATATGAGGTTTTATGTGATGTTGTGTCAATGGAAGAACCACATATTCTTTTGGGAAGACCTTGACAATATGATAGACAAGTTCTACATGATGGCCTAACTAATCACATTTCTTTTAACTTCCAAGGGCACAAGATTATCTTAAAACCCCTCTGTCCCAAAGAAGTTCGTGAGGACCAAATAAAAATGAAAAACAAAAGAGAAAATGATAAAGAGAAAGAAAGAAAAGATAAACCGAGTCACAACATATCATCTTACACAACTAAATCAATCATGTTGGCTCGTGCCATGGTACAAACTGCACCTCCAAGGTGTTCTTCTTCCTTATCTTTTTCATTACCAAATAAATCTAATTACTTGACTTCTTGGACAAAAAAATTTTGGATGAACATCAAACACCTTCTAAGGGTTCCCACCTTTTGAGAGGATTTTTATCACCAAGCCCTTTCATCCCAAATATTCTTTCCAAACATGACTTGTAAGAAGAGCTTGCCCTTTTGAACTCCCCAAGCTCAAAGAACATAAGTTTGTTTCACCTCCCACACCCTGCCCTATCTTATATGTGAACAAACTAACTATGTTATCTGCAGAAGTTCTAAATTCGATGTTGAATTCTCTCAAACCTGGGGGCATGATACAAACCAAGTCAACAAGGAGATGACCAAGGATGCAAATTACCATTCACACTATGAGAAGTCATCTCCACTTTCAAGTGAAAACCTCATCAGAGAGAGAAATGGACAAAAACCACAGCCTCTAATGTTCTTTCTGTTAGTCTTCTTAAGAATAAAACAAGTTGTAAATAAATTGGGCTCACTTGAGGGATCCAAATAGCAAGATGGACTAGAATAGGTGACTTTAGCATAATAGGGGGTGTAGTTATCATTTTAGCTTATTTTTTACCTAGTTTTTAGAAGAAGTGGCCTAAGGTGTGGTTTTGACTTAGTCAAACCCTAAAGACAGTCCCCTCACACATTTACCATCCTACCCTTGCTTCTTGTTTTCCAAGGCACCATCTCCTATAAATAGGGTGCCTTCCTCCTTGTATTTACATGTTGAATTTAAATAAAAGTTACTCTACACAAATTGTGTGAGGTGTTTGTGAGGCTTGTTTCTTCTTAGCATTAGGTCTCATCTTGAGTGATTGAAAAGCTCTCAACTTGCGGCCATCTGACTTATCTTGGAGGAAGACCACACTCCAAGTGGCGTGACCAACTCTCTTCTATAACATAAGCTTTTCCTTCCTTCATCTCTTCCATTTTTCCATTACTCCATGTATCTTTGTGTTCTTATGTTCTTGTTTTTCCTCCATCGTCAATTCGGGTTTTATCATGTTTTAATGTTTCCTTCCATGTTCATTTAAATTCCGCTCATCATCATCAATCACCATATACTTGTATTTTTCCTTTGCCCTCTAGAAGTGAACTTTCACACTTACTTAACCACTTCGTTAAGTTTGTGTCCGGTGGGGATCTTCTTTGGGTTCTCACCATATAATTGATAAAATCTCAATCCTAAGTAAAGTGTCACATCTAAAATGCCTAAATCTAAAATCAACTCACATCACTTCATGAGAGATGGCACGAATTACTACTACGAGGTAATGCCGTTCGGTTTAAAGAACGTTGGAGCTACCTCCTAGCAACTTGTGGAAAAAGTCTTTAAAGGACTGATCGGTCAGAATGTAGAGGTTTATGTGAACAACATAGTGGTGAAGTCGGACTCATGTGACCAGCACATCAAGGATCTGGAGGAAGTCTTCGAGGCGTTAAGGCGGACGAATATGAGGCTCAATCCAGAGAAGTGTGCATTCAGCATGGAAGCCGGCAAGTTTCTGGGTTTCATGCGAACCCACCGGGAAATTGAAGCCAATCCGGAAAAATGTCGAGCAATAACCAAGATGCAAAGCCCTCGGAACATGAAGGAGGTGCAACAGCTCATAGGGCGTCTTACCGCCCTCTCCAAATTTTTTCCTCGGTTGATCGAGTAAACACGGCCGACGATACAACTGCTAAATAAAGCAGTCAAGTTCAGCTAGGATGACAAGTGTGAATAAATATTTCAACAACTAAAGGAATTCATATTATCACCGGTAGTAATTCAGAAACTGAGACCTAACCAGCCAATAATTGTCTACTTGTCGATCTCGAAGGAGGCAGTAAATGCGGTGCTCGTCCAAGAGGTGGAGAAGGAAGAACGACCTATATATTTTGTCAGTCGGACGCTCCATGCTGCCAAGACAAGATATCAAATGATAGAAAAGGTAGCACTCGCCCTAGTCCTGACGGCCAGGCGGATACGACTGTACTTCCAGAACCACACCATAACGGTAAGAACGGACTATCCAATTGTTAAGATTTTATCTAAGCCAGATCTTACAAGACGTATGATAGGGTGGTCGGTGGAGCTCTCGATGTTCGACATTGGCTATGAGCCGAGGGGTGCAATCAAATCCCAATGCTTAGCTAATTTTCCATCGAGCTAACTCCCCAGCAAGATCTTTCGACCGGGTGGACGATATACGTGGATGGTTCATCCAAAAAAAACGACATGTGGAGCGGGGGTCGTCCTTGCAGGACTGGGTGACCTTCTCTTGGAACAAGCACTCCAGTTCAGGTTCAAGGCCACCAACAATCAAGTCGAGTACGAGGCTAACCTAGCCGAATTGAACCTAGCATATGGCATGGGAACTCACGAGGTAACGTTCAAAAGCAACTCCTAGTTGGTGGTCGGTCAGATCAAGGAAGACTTTGAGGTGAAGGAACCTTTGTTGCAGAAGTATTATCATATGCTCTCCAACCTCATTGCTCGATTCAAAAAGGTAACGGTGGAACACATCCGCCGGGAAGATAACACGAAGGCCGACACGTTGTCTCGGCTCGCTACAACAAAGAAAAAGAGCCACCATAGATATGTGGTGTAGATCTTCCTAAAACGACCCAGTCTGGGAGAGGTCGAGTGGCTGACTGTGACTGAGATCGAGACCTAGATGACTCCAATCATTCAGTACTGTGAGCTCAGCACCTGCAACACGGACACTGATACAACACTGACACGGATACAGAGATACGTAAAATCTCTAAAATGTAGGACACGGGGACACGGATCTATATATATATATATATATATATATATATATATATATATTTATGTATT
>Ga0123341_1005458_pt1 | contig 11340 bp, 11 predicted proteins | sample Turbeapinknodule_FD_89959 | JGI IMG/M metagenome (GOLD analysis project Ga0123341, IMG submission 89959) | Root nodule microbial communities of legume samples collected from Mexico - Turtle bean Mexico pink nodule | ecosystem: Host-associated > Plants > Roots > Nodule | place: Mexico: Nepantla... | reverse complement strand
CCATTGCATAATGTAATAGCCACACTCATAACTTTCTGGTTGTCTATTACACTATAATTCAATAGAAAGTAAAAGTTAATATTGATAAACAATAAAAAGAGAAAGACAAAAATTACAAACCTTAAGTGTCGTCCACTTTAGATTTTGATAATTTGAATTGGATCGACATTTTAGGATGTTATATCCACGCCATGAACTGATTAATACAAAAAACCGCGTTAGTAAATGTTTAATTAGTAACATACGGAGTTAAGTTTATAGTGTACTTACTTATCAATCATATTCTTCAAATGTGTGGATGACCTCTTGTGTAGGGAACAAAACCACATAACAGTCTTATCTATTGTAGATAAGACAAGTAACTACCAATGACTCCTATATCATCCATGAAAAGAGTTAGTAAATATTTAAAACATGAAATAGTAATAATTGACGACTTATAATTAAACTTACTCATTAATATAAGGGCATAAAGAAATTTGTTTTCCCTCTTTTTCTAGCGTGTTAGTGATGTATGATTGGGTTTCACATTTCTTTGTTCTAGTGGGACTAGTATATGAGGGATCTAAGAATCTATAAACATCATCCTTCCCATCATTGATAGAAACTCCATGTAAATACCTATAAGTTATTAGTTAAAGCATAATCAATAATAATTTAACATAAAGTAAATTGAAATATAGGTAAAGATACTTACATGATACAAAATTGAATTATATTTATATTGAGCTCATGATCCCCAACTGCAAATTCTAACAAATCTGACATGTATATGTACCATGGAATGCTAGTGTTTATTTAAAAAAATGTATCACCCTATGGTATGTTCATAAGGTTATGACCAATCTCTCTAGCAACTGCATCTAAGGAAGCTATAGGATCGTCAATCAGAACCTCATGCTTCTTTTTCAAACTTGGTTTCCGACGAGGTTTCTACAAAATAAAGAACACTTGTATTAAATTAGATGTAATATATAAATATAAATTAAATGAAATTGTTATTGGAGGTTCAGGTATAATTCGAATTAGGTGTCTGGGCCACGCTACGAATGTTTGAAATGCATCGGACACAGTTATTACTTCATCAGAAGGTAGAGGAACATGAGCATCAACTACTCGAAGTCTTTCCACCGTTACCTTCACCACATCAGGGGAGAGAGGAACGTTATGTAAGGTGGTGGCCTCTTGATAATCTTTTGCAATGACCACCACTTATGCGAACATAATTAATCCAATTTCGATCCATTATATTCTGTAATAGTCATTTAGGTGTTTACTAATGAATGTGAAATCTCACGTTTGCCGATGGTCGAACACCCCCAGACTCAATACCAGCACGTATCAATTGTCGAGGGTCGAACACCCTCAAACTCAATACCAACACGATAATTCTATTCTAACCTAACAACTAATATAATATAAATTAATAATAAATACAAATTATAATAAATACTAAATATACAAATTAAAAATTATTAAATTAATTATAAATATTAAATAATATAAATCTATCTACCATTTAATAATTTAATAATTATATTCTAACCTAAAAACAAAAATAATACAAATTTAAGAAAATACAAATTATAATAAATAAAAATAAAGAAATTAATAACATTAAAAAAATATTTAAAAAAATTTAAAACTCCACCAACCTTGTGCGTGAAGGCAACAATGGTGGTGAAGAGCGGCGACAACGACAACAGCGACAATGACAACAACAACAACGATGGTAGGGGCAGCGACGACGAAGCAATTAGAGCACAATGAAAACTCAAAGACCATTGTTGAAGGCAATGAAACAGTAGGAATATGGTGACCTTCGAGCAATGACAAGAAAGAAACAAATAAGAGAAACCAAAACAAAACAAAAAGCATTGGTGAAGAAGAAGTAGAGAGCTCAAAAGCAACTTACCAATGGCACAAAGAAGACAATGCAGGCTTGAGGAAAACGAAGAAGAAGCACACAACAAAAGAGAAAACGAAGCAAAAGAGACAAGTATGAAAGCATAATTGGCGCGCTCTGACTTAGGGTACAAAAAAGAGTCTAAGAGGGTGGCTATTTCGTAAAACCGCCCTCTTACATGAAAGTTTTCCTCTAAGAGAGCAGCTTAGCCGCCCTCTTAGACAAAACACTTTCATCTAAGAGGGTGGTTTTACCAATAGCCACCTTCTTAGACGAAACACTTTCATATAAGAGGGTGACTTTACCAAATAGCCGCTTTCTTAGAGGAATTTAATTTAAAAAATGCCACCGCGTTTTCAATGACAACGTCTAGCCGTAAAAGCGCCTTAAATGTAATGTCGAAATATGTCCTTTTTGCACTAGTGTAAGATACAATGTTTTGGACATGCATGAATCTTTTTATAATCAAGGCGTAAATCACTAATCATAGTCATTGTTTTGTTAAAAGAATAAGAAATATTCAAACTAGGCATGACCTCTTTTCGTAATTGTAAGAGATAAGTGAATGAAGAATTACTTCAACCATGAAGAAATTTCAATAAATACCATTGAATGATGAAAGATAAAGTGGAGGAGTTTTCACACCTAGAAAAGAGTTCTTGATTTGCATCATTAATCGATTGGTAGAACTTTCTACCTTCGTCGTCGGGACTCTCTTTGCCTCCTTTTACCTCTACCACATTTATATATGTCACATAGTAAGCCATAAATATCATTCTATGAATCTTCACTATCTATCACGCCATCATCACTTTTGGTAGATGAAGGTATTTCTTCTCCACGGTGAACCCAAACATTATAACCTCGTGGCTATTAAATGATCATAGATGACACTTCTTCTTGCCCAAACAAAATTTCTACAATTAGCACATGAACATAAAATCTTACATTCCTGGGATCTTCATCTAATCTAATGTAAGCAAATTATAAAAATAACTCTAGACCATCTATATACTCCCTATTAAATCTTGGGAATTTAGCCCACTTTTTCTCCATCTAAAATATAAAGAAATAGTATAATTAAAAAATTAATAATTGAAAATAATAATACTTGAATTATCAAGGAAATAACATACGAATTTTGGAAAGTTCATAGATATAATAAAAAAGGTGCAGAAAAAGAAAGAAAGAAAGGTTTTGTTTGTAAAGATGTATGATTGTAAATTGCGTGGGAAAGATGAGAAGAAGTAAAAAGAAGAATGTGAAAAGGTGAATCTGTAGAAGGAAGGGCATATAGCAATTCTTCCAAGGCCAATTAATGTCAAATATCCATCTTTTTAAGCTTCACGCTAATCTTATAACCTTAAATTTTTTACCTTTTCCCAAACCTAATCTTTCTTTCTTATGTTCTATTTTTTCTTTCTAAAGTTCGAGCCGGAATACCAAATTAGTATAGGATCTTGGAGGCTATAACGTAACACACCAAACTGCACGCAATTCACTACATGCAAGTCTCATTTTTTTCTATTTCTATTTAAAGGACCTAACAATAATAAACTGGGAATGGTTAACTACCATTTGACCAATACCAAAATCAATTATTCTTATTGTAAATCACCAAGATCAGCACTCATTTTAACCATGTTTAATGCTTTCAAATTAATTTTGTGTAGCATCAAAACAGAGAAATCCTAAATGTTTGTATTACTGTATTTCCTAAAGAGTTAACAGAAAAATAACAATATTTCATATTTCATTAAATTGATTTTGTGGCAATGACTATTACTTGAATTTATGTTGACTTGAGCGCATTTGAAAATTGAAGTCTCACGGTGAAGATGTTGTTGTTCATGCTACATTCTAAAACTGCGTACTTAACAGATAAATATGCATTTGATTTATGTAAATGAGGAAGAGGATACAAGTAAAGTATTAATTAACAATGGTTTACAACCTAATTAAGGTAAAGTACCAAACATGTCAACATATCTTCATTGAATGTGCTGCTGCCCAGAGAGTATGGTTATTATGTTTAAGATGGATTTACATTGTGTTTGTACAGCATAAAACCATCTTGACTCACTTTGAAAGTTTCTACTTACCCCAACTCAGCAGTAGACAAAATCTATTATGGAAAGGAGTATGGGCAACTATAGTAGCATGTATATGAGAGCAAAGGAATTTCATTGTTTTTAATCAAGGGGTAGTAGACGTGGAGGACTTAAGTGCAGTGGCTAAAGCACATGGGTCACCCCTTTAGCTACTCATTTGCAGATTGGATGCTAAACCCTCTAATATGCATTAGAAGCTACAAGTAGATGTTTGAGGCTGGTGTTTGAGGGTGGATACAAGCTAACTGCTTTGTGGTCTTTTTTAGTGTGCGCCTTATATATCACTTTAAAGGAGTGCTTCTACCGCAGAATGCTGTATAAAAACCATCAATTTGGTACCTAACATCCAGATGAGGTTAGGAAGATCTAAATTGAAGTTAAGCAAGATGTTGATGTGATGGAATGAAAACAGATTAGAGGAAACCAAAAAGAACAGAATAAGGTGATGCAGGGGTTACTAGGAGGGATCTGACGGGCTACAGGTTTGCAAAGCTGCAGGTAGATCTCTGATGTTGTATTATTTATTGGTAATACAAATGGTGCACAACACTTGTATTGGAAGGCAAGTAAATGAGGGTGGAGGAAGTAAAATGGAAGGCAGGTGTTGGAAGAGGGTAGGCTAAAGGAACATTGGTGGCCAACTCATGTACTGCTCTGGTGCTGGCATGATAAAGTAATGCCACATACTTATGAAACTTATGCTGATGTAAATATAATCAAACAAGCATATGCGGTAATTTGGAGGTGATGCAGGTAGTAATAAGGTGTGAATCTGTAAAGTGAGTAAAACAGGCTTAAGAGTAAGACTTGGATGGATAAGTGGGGGATGTGTCAGGTAGTGGAAGTCCGAGTGGAGGACTGCTGGAACTGGGGACTAGGTATAGGTGGGGGCAGGACTTTAAAATCTTTTCAGAACTAGACTATCCTTGTTTTTTTGGATTTGATTAGCAGATTCTATTTAGATAGAGTCTAGGCAAGGTTGGATGGATCAAGCGTTGACAAGTAGGTGGGGGAGGATTGAATTGTTTGAAACTTTAAATAGTAGTTACTGTTAAGCAAAGATGCACATGCTGAGAATGTAAAATGGTTAGCGCTAGTTTTGTGTGAGAGGACAAAAGGGTTTTTTTATAAGGGTTGGAACACCCCTAAAGTGTTCCTTTTATATTCATTTAATTCTTTGCTGATAAAAATAAAAGGTAAAGTGCCAATAAGAAAATTATAGAACAATAAAGAGAATCAATGATTTGCATGAAGTTTGTCAAAAACCTGTATGAGAACTTTTTGAGAGGTAGAGCTATGTTTGGTAGTTACGTCTTGTAGGTTAGGTGGTTCAAACGTTCTTTTCGTTGTGTATAGTGGTAGGAGGGTGTGCTTTTTAGGAAGGCCTTTTATATACGGGTTGAGATATCCCTAAAATATCTCATATTTATTCATTCGTTTTTTGTTATAAAAATAAAAAACCTTTCAAGTTTGTGTTAATGTCCCTTTCAAGTTGTTTCTCAAGTTTTTTCAACTCCTATGTTAAATAGTCCAAGATCTTCTCCAAATAAATGCCTAAAAAGATAATGCATTGGGAAGTTAATTTTTACATAAGGAAGGTAGTTATATGCAAGGTTGACAGAGTACAATGAAGTGTCATAAGCTACTTATTTGACTTATTAACTCATGGATTAATAAGTTACTTAAATTTTGATTTGTCTATTCTTTTCAACTCTCATAAATTACACAATCAACTAGCTTCGAAGAGATCCTAAGAATGCTTTCGATTCAACCAAACGTTTCAAAATAAAATCCAAAAAATTAAAATTAGAAATCAAATAACCAATAAACACTTAACCCATGAGAAAATCGAAACAAAAAAGTAGTGTAAATCTGGTATCTTCACATTTCGCCTCCGTCACACGACAATTCTTCAAGAACTACCCTGAGCAGATGAACAAGGTTGAGCAGACGAATGTGATATCAGTGGGTAGGCTTTTTCATTCTTCAAATGAAGCATAATTTGGGAACTTGAAAATTTTTTGAATGTAGGGTTTTGAGGTTTTTTACGTGAGGTTTTCACATTCTTTAAGTTTCAGTGGAAATATGTTTCACGTTGGGAAATACTGTTTTTCATAAAACACCTACAATTTAAAAAATGTTGCCTAAAATTGAAAACACCCACAATTTAAAAATTGTTGCCTCATACTATTTTAATGTTTGTCTATGTTTAATAATTGTTGCTTAAAATAAATAACCAATGTTTTTTCTAAACATTTTGAGCTAAAGGAAAGAAAGTAAACCTTCTTTTGTAAGCAACAATAAAAAACTATTGTTTATACTCCCTTTAAGCAACACTTGTTTACTTGTTGACATGTTAGTGTGACATAAAGTGAAAAATTGTGTAGTGATGTGGATACTTTATCGATCTATCAGTTAACTGCAATGTCATCCATGTCGGCAACACTTTTACGTCTCCAATTTTTTTTCAGCATGGATAAAGGCATGCGATTGATACTTGCTCCAAGATCTAACAATGCCTTTCCAACTACGAGGTTGCCTATTGTAACAAGCAAAGTAAAACTCCCAAGATCTTCAGATTTTTCTGGCAAAGATTTCTGAATGATGGCACTAGAACTAGCTTCCAACTCCACTATTTCTTGCTCCTTGAATTTTCTCTTATTTGTCAACAAATCTTTCACAAACCTAGCATAACTTAGCATCTCCTCAAAAGCTTCAGTGAAAGGAATGTTGATCTGCAACCCCTTAAGGATATAAAGAATTCTTGTAAATTGCCTTTCCTTATCCTTCTTTGATAGAGAATTTGGATATGGTACATTTAGAATTGGAGCATTTCTCTTTGGATTCTCAATTTTCTTTTTCTTTTTCTCATTTTTTTCTTAAGTATTTACACTCTTTTTTTTCTTTTTCTTTCTCCTCTTCTCCCTCACATTCATTTTTCTCTTCCTCATCAGCAACCAAATTATCACCAATCCGCTCTCCTACAATTATACCACTTCTAGTAGTGATTGACTTACAATTCTCCTTGGGATTCATTTGCGTGTTGGCTGAAAATTGACTACTTTGTTAATCCGCCAACTGTTTAACAATTTGTCTCACTTGTGTTTCCAAGTTTCTAATTGAAGCTTTAGTATTCTTCCGATTAGACAGAGATAGTTGCATAAATTTCTCCAAGGTATCTTCCAATTTGCTTGCTCTTTCCTGAACTGAAGGATAAAGTGGTTGTTGTCATTGATAAGGGCATTGCTTATTAGATGTACTAGCATCTTGTTTTCACCCAAAACCTTGATTTTAATTGCTTCTCCAACCTTGAGACATATCATTATGACTCGTCTTCCTTGATTACCCATGTAGTGGACCTCTTCTTCAACTGGATTACTCTAGCACGAACAGTGACCATTTAGATTATCAACTCCAAAAAAATTACACTTCATGGAATGAGTCTGATTCAAAAAATAATGCACAAGTTGTAATTTTTTTGGCAATTTAGACATCTATGTAGTTAATGCTTCAATCTGCTGTTTAAGAATTTTATTATGGGCCAAAATTGCATCTAAAGTATTAAGCTCAAACACCCCCTTCTTCTAAACAATCCGTCTATCATTTTGAGCATGATAATATGTTAAAGCCAATGCCTCGATAATCCTTGTTGCTTGTACAACATCGACAACCATCATTGTACCACCAACTACTGCATCCAAAATCATATTTGTATTAGGTGTGAGGTCATTGTAGAAGATGTTCAACTACGTAATAACTTCAAATCCATGATTTGGGTATCTTCTCAACATTACATTAAATCTCTCCCAAGCTTCACAAAATTGTTCATTTGGTCCTTGTGATAAATGTCATAATTTAGTAACATTTTATGCAAAAAGCTAGGCACTTATGGATTTTAATTGTTGATAAAGTTATAATTCAACCTTAAATTTAGGAATTTGAATCTTTTAACATATTTTTGGATTATGAGATGAATAAGAACTATTTATTTCCAAGCTTGTGCTAATATCAGAAATCTAGGGGAATACGGAGTTAAAAGGCTAAAGGAGGAATGGAAATTTAGAGACGAGAAGAAGACACAAAGTTGGGGCATTCAACATTCGCCCAAAACTTGCCCAAACTCGCCTAAGCAAGATCACCCTAGAGGCAAACTTGCTCTCTCGAGCAAACTCGCCCAGAACTCACCCATATTCTCCCAAGTGAGATCACTCTAGAGGCAAACTTGCTCTCTGGAGCAAACTCTCCAAGAAATTTCTCATGCTCACCTAAGACTCGCTTAGTCTCGCTTAAGAGATTTTGCTCTAATGAAGTTGGTTTTTATTTTCGTGAAACTCGCCTAAGCAAGAAATATCTTGCTTGAGCGAGATGTTACTTAACCTACATCAAATTAGGTTAAATAAGGGCGTGAGGCAGAGCTGTCAAAGAAGAAGGGAGGATAATCAGAGATAGAAAACCCCAAAGGAGGCATTCGTCACTAAGAAACACCATAGATCTTATTTTCTTGCTTTCAATGCTTGTAATGGCCAATATGAGTGACTAAGTCTTCCCTTTGGGATTGAGAGTAATTTGTTCAAACTCTTAGATATTGAGATGATATTTATTTATAATATTATGTTCTTGATTGATGATGGTATTATCATTTTATTTTGAAAAGTACTTCTGAGTATCTAACCTAAATGATAATGCTTAACATATTTGAATGCTAAGAATAGATTTGAAATGTTAATTGCTTTATAACATTTGTTTATAATGATAAGAATGTTTTTATAAATATGTGAGAAATCAATATTTAGGAGACAATCTTAATGATTTTATATGCGAGGAATTGATACGAATGATTTACATATGTGCATTAATGTTAATCAAGTTAGGATGTTATATGTTTTTATTTATTGAAAATACAGACGAGTGAGAAGGATTAATCTCAATCCCAATTTTCTGAATTTTATTATCTTAATCGTTTACTTTGTTTTCATTTAATTTCTCACATAATTTTATGATACTAATGACCTTTCAATCAAACTTTCACACATACTTTGATTTAATTAATACTATACATTGAGATTTAAAAAAAATTGTTCCTTGTGGGTTCGATATCCATCCTTAGGGACAATTTATCACTTCTGACTCGATACACTTGCCTAAATAAGGCATCAAGTTTTTGGCATCGTTTTCAGGGAACAATTTTGTTAAAATTTGAGAGTCAAAATTCCTAAATACCTGCTACAACTAAGGCCTTGGAGATGAAACATGCATTTTTGTATACACATTTGTTTACATTTTATGAGTTGGTGAGAACAATGAGCTTTCAATTAGGTGATATAGAATCTTTATATTTGTGTTTGTTTCCTTTTTCATTGGCAGGAAAAACAAAGGAATGAGTCAAATCCTATCTGAATCAAATCCTCGCAAGTAGGAAAGATGTAGAGGAGAAATTTTTACAAATATTTTTTCCACTATCCTGCTACATCAAAGCAAAGATAGATATTTCTATGTTCATACAAGGATTAGATGAAGCCTTTTGTGAAGCATGAGAAAGATTTAAAGTGATGTTGAGAAAATGCCCAAATCACGTGTTTGAAGATATTGCACAAATGAACATCTTTCATGATTGCCTCAGACCTGACACAAAAATGCTTTTATATGTTGCAGTTGGTGATACAAAGATGGTTGTCGATGTAGAACAGTCGACAAAGATTATTGATGCAATGGCATAAAAAAACTATCAAGCCCAAAATGATAGACAAGATCGAGCAAAAGAAAGGGATGTTTGACCTTAATACTTCATGAGATTTTGGCTTAAAACAAAACTAGACACAACATATTGAAGCTTTGGCCAAGTAGATGTCTAAGTTGAAGCAACAAATACAAGTTTCACATTTTTTTCAGAATCAACACCAACCAATGAGGTGTGATTTTTGTGGAGGTGATCACCCAAATGGTCATTGTTCTTACCAAAACAATCCATCTGAAAAGGAGATTAATTATGTGAGCAACCAGGGAAGACAAGGTAGTTTCTCCAACAACAATTGTCTAAATAATATGAATCAAGGTTGGAGTGGCAATCAAAATCAAGGTTTTGGATGGAAACAAGATGCTAGTCCATCAAATAGATAACCCCCTTTTCAACAACAACCACTTTATCCTTCAGTTCAAGAGAGAATGAGTAAATTGGAGGATGCCTTGGAAAAAATCATGCAAGCTTCACTGTCCAATCAGAAGAATACTGAAGCTTCAAAATGAATTTTAGAGACACAAGTGGGACAACTTGCAAAGCTGTTGGCAGATCCACATAGTGGTCAATTTTCAGCTAACACACAAACAAGGAGGAATGTAAGTCAATTACTACTAGAAGTGGAATAGTTATAGGAGAGGGGATTAGTGACAATTTGGTTACTTTTGAGGAGAAAAATAATGAGGAAAGAAAAATTGAGAGTGAGGGAGAAGAGGAAGAAAAAAAAGAAAAAAAAAACGTACATATAAAAAACAAAGAAGAGAAAAAAATGAGAATCTATAGAAGAACAAGGAACGACAATTTTCCAGATTTCTTGATATCCTTAAGAGATTGTAGATAAATATTCCTTTTACTGAAGCTTTGGAGCTAGATTTATGAGGGATCTATTGACAAAAAAAGGAAATTTAAAGAGTAAGAAACAGTGGAGTTAGAAGTTGGCTATAGTGCTGTCATTCAGTAATATTTGCTAGATAAATATAGAGACCTAAAGAGTTTCACTTTGTTAATCACAATAGGCAATCTTACATTTGGAAAGTTATTATTAGATCTTGGAGCAAATGTAAATCTCATGACATTATCCATGTTGAAGAAAATTGGAGAAGTTGAAATATTGTCTACAAGGGTGTGATAAGTGTCATAATTCAGTAATATTTAATATAAAAAGATAGGCATTTATGGACTTTAATTGATAAAATAGTTCTAATTCAACCTCTAATTTAGGAATTTGAACCTTTTGACATATTTTTGGATTATAAGATGAATATGAACAATTTATTCCCAAGTTTTTGTTAATTTAAGGAATCAAGTGGAAAAAGGAGATAAAAGGTGATGGAGATCAAGCTCAAGAGGACATGGAGGCCAATCAACAAGATCAAGAAGAGGTAGAGGCACAAATGGAGGACGCCCATGGAGGTCAAAGCCAACCTCAAAGGATTACAAGAAGCATGTTCAAAGCTTTAGGAGTCAGGGGACATTTATTTTCTCTTTTTGTAATTTCTTTAGTTGAAGGTGCTTAGAGGGAAACATTAGAAACCTCTTTTGTTATAGCATCTTTTAGGCTTTAGTTAGGAGCTTTAGGAGGGGGGGTG